>Ga0070726_10000175_pt1 | contig 101495 bp, 82 predicted proteins | sample tdAd471_FD_67275 | JGI IMG/M metagenome (GOLD analysis project Ga0070726, IMG submission 67275) | Marine sediment microbial communities from the Atlantic coast under amendment with organic carbon and nitrate - tdAd47.1 | ecosystem: Environmental > Aquatic > Marine > Coastal > Sediment | place...
GTGGTACTCGCCCACCTTGTCGGCCTCGAACCAGAGTTTCTGGTAGCGCCCCGGAACCACGTCTCGCTTCACGCGGAACGCCGGAACAAAGAAGCTGTGCAACACGTCCTCGGACGACATGATCAGACGAACCGGCTGGTCGACCGGAACGTGGAGTTCGTTGATTTCGCGCTTGCCTTCCGGATGCTGGATCTTCCACATCCATTGCTTGCCCACGACATGGATATCCATCGCGTCGACCGGCGGTTGCGAGTACTTGAAGAAGACGTAGGCGCCCCAACCGAACAAGACCTGCGTGATGATGAACGGGATCACCGACCACAGGATTTCAAGCGGTACCGAGCCGTGCACCGGCTTCGGCACGAAATCTTCGTCGCGGCGCTTGAACTTCAACGAAATGAAGATCATCACCGCGAATATCAGGATCGTAAAGAAGACCGACATCGCCACCGCAAACAGATACAGCGCGTCGATCTCCCAAGCAATCGTGGAGGCCGCTTCAGGAAAGAAGTCGAGGTCCTTGAAAGGCTGTTCCCACATACTGGTTGTCTCTTTCCTCCCCGCCCCTAGCTCGCCGCCGGTCCCGGCACGCTCTCGCGCGCTTGGCGGCGGTCGCGCAGCAAACTCAGCCCGATGAAGCCGCCCAGCAACAGGAGGGTCAATCCGCCCGCCACTTGCAGCGCATTCATCACGACAAATCCGTACTTACCGGTCGTCGGGTCGTAGTGAAAGCAATAAAGCATCACCGCGTCGACCGGCGAACCAATCTTCAAGTCCGACGCCTCCATGAGGGCGAACTTCAAATCTCGCGCCGAATACTCGACGCCCATCTGATAGCGCGACACCCGACCTTCCGCCGTCAGCGTCATGATTCCGCTGGCGTGCCGATACAAACCCCGCGCCTCGTCAAAGCGATAGCCGAATCCGACCGAATCAGCCAACGCCCGCACGTTCTCCTCCGACCCGATCAGAAAGCTCCAAGCTTCCTCCGTCTTGTCGCGGTCAAAGAACCCGGTGTGCGTGTATTGCTTGACGTAAGTCTCTTTCTTTTCCGCCGCCCCGGCGATCGTATCTCGCGGATCAAAACTCACCGTCACGACGTTGTAAGCGTCGCCGGCCGACTGCTCCATCGCGCGCATTGCCTTCAAGAGCCCGTTGAGCTCCAACGTGCACAGCATCGGGCAGTCGTAGTAGACAAAGCTCAGCACGACCGGTTTGCCGTCGCGGAACATGTCGCCGAAACGCACGGTCTTTCCGGTGGAATCGGTGAACTCCAGGTCGAGATCGACCTGACTATCGAGCCTTTGCGTAATTCCGATCCCCTCAAGGTCTTGCACGCTCGACCCAGCCGGATTGCGCCAGTCTCCGGGAACTTGGCTACGGGCCGGATTGAGATACTCCGATTGCGCCGAGGCGAGCACGGACGTGAGCGCGGCGATCAACGTCAGCGTTGCGAATCGTTTCAACATTCGTGCCCCCTCCTTACTCGCTCAACCAAACAAAAGCGCCTGCGGACTACTCCGCGGCGGCGGCCTCTTCACGCACCGGCAAACCCTGCTCCAACAGCACGTCCACGGCGGCTTCAATCGGGATGTGGGCGACGCCCGCACCCTCGTCGACCCAACCGTAGCTTTCAAGCCGCTCGGCGTTGGCGGCATCCATGGCCCGCAAGTCCAGACCCGGCACGACCTGCAATTGCGGACCGGCCGGTTTCTCGTCGATGATCTGCACCGGACTTACCGGATTGCCCTTCGTCTCCGCCCGCTGCATAAACAGATCAAAGAGAACCTCGGTGAACAGGAACGAGAAGACGATCGTCACGACCATCACGAGCAGGAAGATCACCAGCGGCTTAACGTGTGCGTCCGTCCGCTCGTGGACGTGTTCGGGAGTCATGTGAGCCATTAGTGCTGTCCCCCTGCGCCCTCAAGCGCCTGCTTGTACCGAGGATCCTGTACCGGCGCCAGCTTCTTGGCTTTCAGATGCCATGCAAAGAAGGCGACGAAGATTCCGCCGATTCCAGCGAGAATCGCCACGTCGACCCACAGCGAACTCAAATGCGGCGCGTGGCCATGCAAGAAGCTCGGCTGGATGATCCAGTAGAGGTCGATGTAGCGCATGACCAGCATGTAAATCGCGATCTTCACCAAGATGCCCTTGGCGCGCTTGGTGCGGCGCGTCAGCAAGGTGGTGAACGGAACCGCAAAGTGGAAGACGATCAAGACCAGCGAAATGACGACCCAACCGTCGCCCATGCGATCGAGATACCAGGGCGCTTCTTCCTGCGTATTGCCCGACCAGATGATCAGGAACTGCGAGAACGAAAGGTAGGCCCACAGCATCGTCGTGGCCATCAACCAGTTGCCGTAGTCGTGCCAAAACTGCGTATTCAGCAGCGTCTTCGTAGGCTCAACATCCTCAAGCAACTTGGCGATGATGATCGTAAACGCCATTGCCGCCAGCAAATCCGAGGCGACGAACAGGAATCCGAAGATCGTCGAGAACCAGTGCGGATCGACCGACATCGCCCAATCGACCGACATGAAGGTCACGGTGATCGCGCCGGCCAGTAGCCCCGGGCCAGAGATCACGCGCATGCGCGTAAACAGCGGTTGAATGTCTTCTTCGTCTTGCTTGTAGCTCAACCCGGTCAGCACATAAGCCAAACCGGACCAGATGATGAAGTAAAGGAACGCGCGAATGACGAACCAGGTCGGATCAAGAAACGGGCTCTTGAAGGCGATCAAGCCGTCGGCCGGATCCGGCGTGACCCAACTAAACAGCGTCTCCATCCCGAAGTAGATGGGGATAAAGAACACCGCCATCAGCGGGATCGTCCGCGCGCCGGCTTCCCAAATCCGCTTGACCGGCACGCCCCACGGCCCTTGCGTCACGTGGTGGATCATCGTCCAGCCGAGGCAGCCCAGTGCGATCGCCATCCAGTACAGGTAGGACGACAGATAGGACTTGTAGAACTGATCCGGGTCCATCGAGAAGGCTGCGCCAGCGCCGACCAAGCCGAGCACGCCTACGATCAGGCCCTTCGTCTGGAGCCCCGAAATTGTCGATTGCGCGTCCTGGCTCATCAGTCTCCTCCGCTCGAAAGCTCGGAGCGCATCTCAGCAGGAAGCGTGTCGGCGTCGACAGCCTGCGAGAGTTGCAGCGCTCGAATGTAGGCGGTGATCGCCCAGCGGTCTTTCGGTTGAATGCGGTCGTTAAAGCTGTACATACGGCCCTTGCCGTTTGTGATGACGTCGTAGAAGTGCCCGACGGGCGCGTTGCGCAGCCGGTCTTGGTGATAACTAGGCGGACGCTGGAAGCCGCGGGCGACAATCGCTCCGGCTCCATCGCCGACCTCGCCGTGGCACGGCGTGCAATAGATCTCGTAGCGTTCGCGGCCGCGCATCACGAAGTCGCGGTCGACCGTCATCGGGAAGGTCGTCGCCTGCTCGCCGTTGACGTGGCCGGTGTAGAAGTGGTCGTCGGCGCGTAGTTCGCCTCGGGCGACCGCACCTTCGACCGGCGGGCGCGACGAACGCCCGTCCTCGAAGAACGTGCTCTTCTCGAACCGCTCGTAATACGGCCCATCGTGCATGTCCTGCCGGCAACCCGCCGCAATCAGCAGGACCGCCAAGGCCGGAAGAATGGCTTTACTCATCTTCAACTTCGACGACCTCCGCCGGGGCCAGCCCCTCAAGAAACGTACGCGTCTCCACCGAATCAAACTTGGGATCTTTGCTCTCCACCGCGAGGAAGAAAAGATCCTGCGATGCGCGCTCAAAGCGCGGGTGATTGAAGATCGGGTGGAAGTGGCGCGGTAGCCCGTTGAACGCCAGCATGCCGAAGACGGCCGTCAGAGCCGCGATCAAGACCGTGGTCTCGAACATGATCGGCACAAACGACGGCCACGAATTCATCGGACGACCGCCGACGTTGATCGGGTTGTTGATCACTGACGCCCAGTACTCCAGCCCGAAGCCGAGCGCGAGCCCGGCCAAGCCGCCGGCGAAGATCACCCAAGCCAAAATTGGACGACCGAAGCCGATCGCCTCACCCATCCCGTGAATCGGGAACGGGGAGTAGGCGTCGATCTCCTTGTACCCGGCGTCGCGCGTCTTCTCGGCGGCGGCCATCAGGGCCTCCGGCGTATCGAATTCAGCAACGAGAGCGTGTGTTTTTGCTGCCATCTTCGCCCCCTTACCCCTTCCGCTCGCTGAGCGGAACCAAGTGCTTCACCTCGAACATCGCGATCATCGGAACGAATCGCAAGAAGAGGAAGAACAGCAACAAGAACTGTCCGATCGAGCCGAGGTAGATGATCCAATCCCAAATCGTCGGGTAATACATGTCCCACGACGACGGCAGGAAGTCGCGATGCAGACTCGTCACCACGATCACGAACCGCTCCAGCCACATGCCGATGTTGACCACGATTGAAATCGCGAACAGCAGCGGGATATTGCGCCGCACCGAGCGGAACCACAGCGTCTGCGGAACCAGACCGTTACAGAAGATCAGCGCCCAGTAATAAGGCATGTAAGGCCCAAACATGCGGTTCTTGATCATGAACCACTCATACGGGTTGCCCGAGTACCAGCCGAAGAAGACTTCCATCATGTAGCCGTAAAAGACGATCAGCCCGGTCGCCAGCATGACCTTCGCCATGTTGTCGATGTGCCGCATCGTGATGAAGTCGCCCAGCTTGTAGAAGTGCCGGACCGGTATCGCCAGCGTCAACACCATCGCAAAGCCCGAGTAGATCGCGCCCGCAACAAAGTAGGGCGGAAAGAGCGTCGCATGCCAGCCCGGGATCACCGAGACCGCAAAGTCAAACGAAACGACGGTATGCACCGACAGCACCAGGGGAGTCGACAGACCACCCAAGACGAGATAAGCGATCTCGTAGCGCTCCCAATGCTTGGCCGATCCGCGCCAGCCCAGCGCGAAGATGCCGTAGGCCTTCTTAACCCAAGTCTTCTTGGCCTTGTCGCGCATCGTGGCCAGATCCGGGATCAACCCGGTGAACCAGAACAGCGCCGAAACCGTCGCGTACGTCGAAACCGCAAAAACGTCCCAGACGAGCGGCGACCGGAACTGCGGCCACACGTTCATCGTGTTCGGATAAGGCATCAACCAGAAGGCGAGCCAAGGGCGACCGACGTGAAGCAGCGGAAACAGACCAGCAGAGGCGACCGCGAATAACGTCATCGCCTCTGCGAAACGATTGATCGACGTTCGCCAGTCTTGTCGGAACAGAAGCAGAATCGCCGAAATCAACGTCCCCGCGTGGCCGATGCCGATCCACCAAACAAAGTTGATGATCGCAAAGCCCCAACCGACCGGGATATTCAAACCCCAGACGCCGACGCCGTTCATAAACAGCCAGAAAACGCCGTGCCCCAGGCCGCCCAAAAGGGTCAGCCCGGCAAAGAGTCCGACGTACCAAAAGACCGGAACCTGCGACCATCCGCCCAGGATGATGTCCGAAATCTTGTCCGAGACGGTTTTGTAATCTTGATTCGGCCCAATGACCGGATCCATTTTCGGTAAGAGTGGTGCTGGAGTCGACACTGTCTAACTAGACCTCCGCCTCGGCGAGCCGCGAGTGCTCGGCCGCTCCATGTGAGTCGTCGTGCTCGCCTTCAGCCGCGGGCGGCGAGGGCATCTCAGGATTCGGATTCAAAACCCGAGCCAAATAAGTCGTGCGCGGCTGTGTGTTCAGCTCTTCGAGCAACGCATAGTTGCGCGAGTCCGCCTTCGCCTTGGCGACCGCCGATGCAGGATCGTTGATGTCGCCGAAGGTGATCGCCTCCGCCGGGCAAACCTGCTGGCAAGCCGTTTGAATCTCGCCGTCTTCGATCGGACGCTGCTCTTTGGAAGAAGCGATACGGACCTCGTTGATCCGCTGCACGCAGTACGTACACTTCTCCATCACGCCGCGCGATCGCACAGTCACGTCCGGGTTCCGCGCCATCTTCAGCGTCTCGGATTCAAAATCTTGGTAGAGCAAGAAGTTGAAGCGGCGCACCTTGTACGGGCAGTTGTTGGAGCAGTAGCGGGTGCCGACACAGCGGTTGTACACCATGTCGTTCAAGCCTTCTGCAGAGTGAACCGTCGCGCCCACCGGGCAGACCGGCTCGCAAGGCGCCTTCTCGCACTGCATGCAAGTCACCGGCTGATGAACGGCCGACGGGTCGTCTTCCGCCCCCTCAAAGTAACGATCGATGCGAATCCAGTGCATCTCGCGACCGAGCGCCACCTGCTCCTTACCGACCACCGGGAGATTGTTCTCCGACTGGCAAGCGGCCATACAGGCGTTACAACCCACGCAGGCGTTCAGATCGATCGCCATACCCCAGGCGTTGCCTTCGTATTGATACTCGGGATAGAACGACTTCGGGTTCTTATCGGTACTGTACGGATTCCCCTGGGTGCGCCCTTCCTGAAAGCCCAATCCACGCTCGCCTTCGGGAACGGCTTCGCCGACCTCGCCGACAAACGGCGAACCGACGCCAGGCTCCTCAACGGAGTGATCAGCCGGAGGACCGTGATGGGTCTCCTGCGCAAAGCCGGGGCGCTCCTCGTAGGTCGAAGCGGCGGCGATTTGAATCAGCCCGCGCCCTTCCATCGAGGCGTGGTCCTGGACGCAAGCCACTTCAGTTCTCTTGCCGGCCTTCGCCAAGCCGAGACCAGCCGCCGACCAGCGAGCGCCCATCGACTGCAACTGGTACGCGTCAAAGCCCGCCCCGGCGGCGACATGCCCGCAACGCGTCCGCCCGTATCCGAGCGTCACCGTAACGGCGTCGTCAGCCTGCCCCGGCACGATCCATGCCGGCGCCTGCACCTTATTCCCGCCCGCCTCAAGCGTCAACACCTCGCCGTCTTTAAAACCGAGCCCCTTGGCCGTCGCCGGGCTCATCACCGCGACGTTCTCCCACGTGATCCGAGAGATGGGCTTCGGCAGCTCTTGCAGCCAGCCGTTGTTGGCGAAGCGCCCGTCGAACGTCGAAGCGTCCGGGCGGATCGTCAACTCAACGCCTTTCTGAAACTCCGGCGTCGAAAGACCCGCCAGCACTCCGTCGCCCAACGTCATCGCGCGCGACTCGAAGGCCGACCCTTCGATCATGCCGTCGTGCAACGCCTTGCGCCAAGCCTTCTCGTCGCCGAGCCCCGCCCACGCTTCACGCAGCACGTCGTGCCCGGAACGCTCGTCGCCCAACAACAGGGACACGATCTCCAAATCCGACTTCGACTGATAGAGCGGCTCAATCAACGGCTGTTGAATGGACACCGTACCGTCCACCGCGCGAGCATCCCCCCACGACTCCAAATAGTGAGTCGCCGGCGTCTGCCAGTGGCACAAGTAACCCGTCTCGTCGTCGTGAAGATTCGAGTACAGACGGAAAGGAACGTGATCCAGAGCCGCCGCAAAGTCGACGTCGCCCGGCGTCGAGTACACCGGATTGCCGCCCAGGATAATCAGCGTCTGGACTTCGCCGGCGTTCATGTCGGCGACCAGCTCCGCGAGCGACGCCGCCTGGTCAACCGGCTCGACCTCAACCGTATCCGTGTGGATCACGGTCGAACCAAAAGCGCCCAACATGCCATTGATCGCCGCGGCGATGCGATGCACCGACTCCGGCTGTTGATCGCCCGCGATCACAACCGCGCTCGATCCGGCCGCCTGCAAATCCTTGGCCAGCGGAGCAAGCCAAGCCTGCGCTTTTTCGGGCAGTTCCCCGCCCGTCAGGCCGAGGCCCAACTCAGCAGCGAGAGCAAAGGCGAAAATCTCAAGATCGCAGGCCCGCAGACGCAGGCGGTGATCCGCATTCGAACCGGTCGTGGTCGGCGAAGGCTCTACCACGTACAACCGGTTCATACCGGATGCGTCGCCGTCGGCCACCTTGCGGCCGCGAGCAAAGTCGCGAACCATCTGCACCGACCCCGGCGCGTTGGTGTTGAGGAAGTCCGCATCCAGCGAAAGGATCACTTTCGCCTTCGACAAATCGTGGCGCGTCTCGACCGCTTCGCCGAAGGCGGCCATCGAAGCCGCCCGCGCCGAATCACGACCCGCCGGCTCCCACTGATGCCACTTCGCCTCCGGAAGCTCCGCGACCAACTGCTGCAGCTTCGCGCCCAGCGTCGGCGATCCGACCGATCCGGTCAGCACCCGCAGGCCCTTCCCCTTCTCCGCGCGGCGCAGCGTCATCTCGCGGCGCAACTCCGTCAGCAGTGCACTCCAACCGGAAGCCCGACCACGCTCGATCACCGTCTTCAGGCGATCGGGGTCGTACATGTCGAGTACAGAGGTCTGAGCGTAGATGCTCGTCGCCCCGCCGGAGACCGGGTGCTCCGGGTTGCCGGAGACCTTCGTCGGCCGATTCTCGTGCGACTCAACGACCACCGGCTCGCCGTAGCCGCCGATCGGCATCACGGTGGCAAAGTGACGCGCGGCGCCGGGCATCTGCTCGGGCGGATTCGCGGCGTAGGGCGCGATAAACTCTTTGGGCTGGCGAGTGCAACCGGTTACGCCGGCCAAGGCCAACGAAGCGCCCATGATCTGCAGGAAGCGCCGACGACCGGCCGGATCGTTGAACACGTCCGCGCCCATCGGAAACTCAAGATCGAGCTTTTCCTTGAATTCGTCGGTCTGAGCCAACTCCTCCAGGCTGCGCCAGTATTTGGGCCCCGTCTGGAGGGCCGCCTTTTCACGTAGTTCGTTCAGGTCCGCCATGGCGTCTTTCTCGGGGGTCATCGGTGGCACACCGAGCAACTCACCTTGCTCTGGACGTCGTATTCTTCCGCCAACTGCGCGGCCAACGCCATGGCCTCGCCGGAGTCGGAAGGAGGAGTCCAATCCATATTCGTGATCTCGGATTTCGGCCGCAAATTGACCGCCGGGTTCCAGTGGCAGTCCATGCACCACGACATCTGAAGCGTCTCGGCCTTCTTCATCAGCGGCATCTCGTCCACCTGACCGTGGCAGGTAGCGCAACCGACGCCCTTAGCGACGTGGATTGAGTGATTGAAGTAGACGTAGTCCGGTACGTCGTGCACGCGGACCCATTCGAGCGATTCGTCGGTGCGGAAGCTCTCGCGCACCGGCTCCAGCATCGGAGCCTCGCTCCAAATCTGCGAGTGGCACGTCATGCAGGTCTTCGTCGGGGGAATCGCCGCAAAATGCGACTCCTCGACCGCGAAGTGGCAATGCCGGCAATCAATCCCCAGCCCGGTCACATGATGCTTGTGCGAAAACGGAACCGGTTGATTGATCTCGACGCCTTGCAGCGTGTTGTAGGGCGATTTAGCGACAGTGAGCAGCCCGCCAAGGCCGCCGGCCGCCAGGCCGACCACGGTGATCAGCACAAGCCGAGCGATAAAATTCGCGTTGGACGGAAACAGTTGCGGCATCTACACCCCTCGCCGTGCAATCCCGGACGGAACCTCAGCGTTCCCTGTCCAATCGGCGCCACCCGGGAAAACTTCAATCGCCCCACAGGACCCTGAAGAATCCCCAGGATACGCATTGACGCACATTACTGTCAAACCGGACAAAGTCCGCTTCGCCAGTAATAAACTGTGAGGGTTTCGCCAACAATCGCGGAGGCGATCAATCGGCGAACCCGGAGTGTACTACAAATGGGGCTCCTGTAGCACGCCCACACAAGGCACGGGCCCCGTTTTGCCCCCTTTTCGCCGCGTTCTAGGACCACACGCGCGTAGTGCCTCGGGCGGCACTACGTCGTTCAGATCCGCTTCCTGCCTCGGTTCTCGTCCGCGAGGCGCTGACCTCGGCTCGATAGCCGGGCGCCCGCAATGTCATGCGTTCACAATACGGGGGCCTCAATCAGGCCGACTAAGCGCTTCAGCGACTTGCGGCCGGATCGCGGAGAGAATGGCGGGCGACGAAGAGGCGCCGCCCAGCGCCAAAGCCGCGACGATCGAAACCGGTACGCCCCAACCGGGAATCGCGAAGCCTTGCAGGAAAGAAACGGTTTGGTTGGCCAAGACCCCGGACAAGGCAACCGTCAGCGCGGTCCCCGCACAACCGCCCGCCAGCGAAACCGCCAGCGCCTCGCCGGCCAAAAGGAACAAAACCCGCGAGCGAGAGAATCCCAACGTCCGCAACACCGCCGTCTCGCGCGTTCGCTCACGCACGGTCATGGCCATGGCGTTGCCCATCACCAACATCAGGGTGAACACGACCGCCCCCGCCAAGGCCGTCAAGAACACTTTGATGTTTCCAATCGAGCTGACGAACGCCAGCATGAAGGCCTTCTCCGTCTCGGTCTTAGTCGGCTCCGGAGAGTTCCGAAACATCTCGTCCACCGCCTCGGCCACCCGCGACGTATCCTCCGGCGTCTCCACGCGGACGGAGTACATCATCACCCGGTCGCGCAGCGAGTCCGGTAGAGCTTCTTGCAGATAGTCGTAGTGGAAGTACGCCTCGATATCGTCCGGCCCAGAATAGATTGCGCGGACGTACAACTCCAGCGTGACTGGATAGATGTCGCCTACCAGCACGACCCGCTCCCCCAATTCCAGCCCAACGCGATCGGCGATCGAGCGCCCCACCGCCATCCCCTGCCGGTCTGCCAAGAAGGCGCTGAGCTCGTCCGGCTCCACCACCGACTCGGTGCGGATCCGAAACACTTTCTCCGCCTCCACGGCCGAGCGAGGAAACATGTGCTCCGCGCGATTGTCGATGTAGGTCCCTTGGAAATAGTCGAAGATGCACGTCTCTTGCACCCCGGGAATCTCCGCGATTCGGTCCCCGTAGTAGCGCGGCAGTTGGAGGAGATAGGAGACTTTGTGCCGGGTAATCAGACGCACCGCCTGCTCGTCATAGCCTTCCCGCAAATAGAAGGCGGCGTAGACCGACAGCAGGACCCCGAGCAGGAGAGTCGCCGCCGCGACGCTCAGGAACGTCAACAGCGTTCGCCGGCGGTTGCGCATGAGGTTACGCGCGATAAAGAGCAGCATGGCCCGCATTCAGTCTATCGGCTCGGTCCCGGGCGACTCGCAGTCCACTCCACGTCGCCCTGAACCCCTATCCTGGTGGAGCGATCCCAGCGACGGCGCCACGCCAGAGACATGCCTCGATACCGAGATCAACTCCCCCAACTCTCCGATGACCGATTCCTCACCCCCGGCGGCCTAGAGACGACTCTCGTCTACGTCGACAAAGTGGACTTGCCCTGCTTCGCCTCGTTCGTACTCTTGAACGACGACTCTGGACGAGCGCGCCTACGAGACTTCGTTCAGCCCTATTTCTCGATCGCCGAACAGGCCCGGGCCGGGTTGATCCTGGGCACCGTCACCTGGCGCGCGAACCCGGAGTGGGGTCAGCGTGTCGGCTACTCGCTCGACGAGTTGGCGGAAGCCAACCTCCGCGCGGTGAACCTCTGTGCGGAGATTCGCGAGCAAGCCGCCCATCCCGCCGTCCGCATGCCGATCAGCGCCTGCGTCGGCCCGCGCGGCGACGGCTATCGGGTCGACAAGCAGATGAGCGTCGAAGAGGCCGCCGATTACCACCGCTGGCAAATCGAAGTGTTCCGCGACAGCGAAGCCGACTTCGTGACCGGCGCCACCATGTCCTACGCCGCCGAAGCGGCAGGGATCGCCCTAGCGGCCAAAGCCGCCGGCATTCCCGCCGTGATCTCGTTCACGATTGAAACCGACGGACGCATTCCGGACGGTTCCACGCTGGGCGAAGCGATCTCGCAAGTAGACGAGGCGACCGGCGCCGCTCCCGCTTACTACATGGTCAACTGCGCCTACCCGGATCATCTTCGCGAAGCCGCCGAGCAGGAAGGAACCGAGCCGGCAGGAGCCTGGGTGGAACGGCTGCGCGGGTTTCGCGCCAACGCCTCCAAGCGCAGCCACGCTGAACTCGACGGATCCCAACAGCTCGAGCAGGGAAACCCCGCCGAGTTCGGCACGGACTGCCTGCGCCTGCTCGACTCGTTCCCGACAATCAACGTCTTCGGCGGCTGCTGCGGCACGGACCATCGCCACGTCGAAGCCATCGGCCAAGCCTGGGACGCTCGCGGCTAGTCTTCGGCCAAGACCGCGACAAGACCGTCCGACGCCTATTGGAGGTGAAAATTGACCTGAATTCGACGAACACTGGCGAACGGTCGATCTCGAAAGGTATCGGGCTTCACATGCCACTTAGCAACGCCCGCCTTCGCCGATTTCTCGAATCCATAACCGCCGCCCTCATGGACCATCAACGGCCCCAAGTTGCCGTCTTCGTCGACCAGAACAAGCAAGAACACAGTCGTCTCTAGGCCTCGCGACCGGGCAGCCGGCGGGTACTTCGGAAGAGTTCTTCGCAGAGTCTGTCCCCCTTGCGCTTCAGTCACGTCCGCTCCGTCAGCCTCCCAGGGTCCGGGCGGGTAGCGATCCCTCTCGCCCCGGAACTCACTCGCGGCCTCGACGAAACCGAAGGATTCGGCCTTGTCTGCAACCTCACGCAGAACCTTCCGCATGTGAGTCGAGGAGCGAGAGAACGCATCCCGATGAACGGTCGCCGTCGATCGCAGTGCGGAAACGGCGAGATCAGCGTTTCCAGCGGCGGCGTGCAGTTCCGCCAACTCAGCATGGATGGGCAACTGCGCTGCCTCGTCGAGATCCGGATGGGTCTCCGCTGTCAATAAAGCGGCGTCCAACTCCGTCTGAGCCTGCTGATACCGGCCCAGCCGCACGAGCGCGGCGCCCAGTGTGCACGAGTTGCGGATCGTCGTCGGAGAGTTCGGGCCGAACCGCCGTTCCCGAACCATCCTCGCCCTCTGCGCCAGCCTCGCTCCAAGCTCTGCATCTCGGTATCGCCCCTCGATCCACGAAGCCGGATCTAGAAAGTCGACGTCGGACAGAAGACGTGAGTCGGGAGCATTGTCCTTTAGAAGCTGGAGGATGAGTGCATGTGCGGCATCGAGAATCGGCTGCAAGTCGGCGTGATTCCCAGATCGCGCCACCGTAATTTTCTCGATCGCCCAATAGTGATACCAGAGCGCCATATCCGGGTTGCCGAGCCCCTCTTCGACTTGAGCGTAGAGGGCGTACACCCAGCCCCGCGCTGGATCCTCGCGGTAAAAGCCGGCAATCTTGAGCAAGTTCCCCAGCTCCTTTCGCGCGGTCTTGAAGCGTTGCTCGCCAAGCAGCGCGGCGATCCAGTCCGAGCGGATCGCCAGGGCCTGCTCGGTATCCGAAGCCTTCGCACGGTCGAATGCCGCTACCGCCCGTCGGAGTACTTTCTCGCCTTCCGCGTACCGCCGCATCTTTAGATAGACCGCACCGAGCCCCCCCAACGCCGGGCCCGGATGGCCGGAAGCGTCTTCGCCAATCGCGACCGCTTCAAGATAGAGTTCCTCGGCAGCCTGCAACTCACCCGCCGCTGCCAACCGGTCTGCTTCCGCCAATAGGTCGGCCTGCCCCGACTGCGGACTGGCTAGGCCTCCGACTCCGAACGCCAAAAGAAATGCCGCAAGCCTTAAGCAATAGCTCATTGAGTCTCTCTCCAGCGGCTTCCGCCGCGGTTCCTCAAACCTGTACCCAGCGCTTCGCCTTGGCTTCAAAGCGCGGCAGACTCCCGGGCGCAACCGCGTCGACCTGGAACCGCAATCCCAGCGCCCGATGCAACGCGTCTTCCAGTCGCGGCGCCAGGACCGCCCCGTCAACGCCGCCGGTCGGTTCCACCTCCAGCGCAATCGACTTCAATCCCGCGTCGCCGCTGATCTTCACGCGGAACTCCGCCACACCACCATCGGCACGGACCACGTCCTCCACCGCGCTCGGGTAGACGTTCACTCCGCGGATCGACGCCATATCGTCGGCCCGGCCCACGATCCCCCCCTCAAGGGCAAGCTCCTGACTTCCGCACTCGCAAACGCCGTCGGCGCCCCGTCGCACAATGTCGCGAGTCCGGTACCGGATCGCCGGACAAGCCACGCGACCTAGGGTAGTCAGCACCAGTTCCCCGCTCTCCCCCGAGACGACCGGCTCAAGCGTCTCCGTGTCGAGAATCTCGGCCAGGTAGGCGTCTTCCATCACGTGCAGCCGCCCGACTTTGTTCTTGCACTCGTAGGTCACCGGCCCCACCTCGGTCATGCCGTGGTGATCCTTGACGCGCGCCCCCGGCCAAAGCTCTTCGATCAACGCCCGCGTGGAAGGAATACTTCCGCCGGGCTCCCCCGCCACCAGAATCGTGCGCACCTTCGAGCGCGTCAGATCGAAACCTTCTTCTCTCGCCGCCTGCCCCAGTCGGACCGCATAAGTCGGCGTCGCGCACACCACCGTGGCCTCGTTGGCGAGCAGCATCTCCAATCGTCCCGCGGAACGAAGCCCACCGGCGGGCAGCGCCATCGCGCCCATCCGAACGGCCGCCTCAAAAGCCATCCAAAAGCCGCAGAACGGCCCAAACGCGAACGGAAACATCACCCGGTCCGCGGCCGTGACCCCGGACTCCTCAAAGACCCGCACCCACGAATCTAGCAGCCCCGACCAACTCTCGTGCGTGTCCAACCAGCGCAGCGGCGCCGCAGTCGTCCCGCTGGTCTGGTGCATGCGGCAGTAGTCGCCCAAGGGCTGCGAACGATTCGTCCCGTAGGGGGGATGGTCGTGCTGATCCTCGACGAAGTCGCTCTTGAACGTGAACGGCGTAGAGGAGCTGAATTCCGCCAAGCTCTCCGGCGTTCCGCGGACTCCAGCCTCGCGCAGCTTTTCTCCGTAGAAGGGGTTCGATTCCAGCGAACGCTCGATCAGCACACGGACGCGGGCGAGTTGGAGAGCGGCAATCGAGGCGTCGGCGGACATCGTCTATCGACAGCCTATCAACGTATGAGCGGCGCGCCGTGAGGTAGGGCCTCGGGCACGTCGGCAAACTCTCGGATGGCTTCAAACATGCGCTCGAAATCACGAGAGAGACGGCCAACCAGGCAGTCGGTCACGTCGCCCTGCAGGTCCGGGTGCTTCTTGAGGAACTTGCCGAAGCTGAACTCCTCGTCATAGAACGCGTAGACCAACCGACGCATCGCCTCAATCTCCGAGCGGAACTGCGTGGCGTAGTCCGAGAACTGCTCCGCCGAAGAGTCGCCGGAGGCCAACGCTGCGTCCACGGCGTCGCCAACCATCACGCCGCCATGCAACGCAAAGAACAGACCTGATGAAAACACCGGATCCAGGAACCCGAAGGCGTCGCCCGTGAGCACGAGACCGTCGGCCGCGCAGTACTTCGAACGGTACGAGAATTCACCCGTGACGCGAACTTCTTCCGTTCTCCGGCCAGGGGCCAAATGCTCTTCAACCCAACTGTTCTCGCCGACGGCGCGATCGAAAATCTCCTGGTGGTCCCGCGTATCGCGGAACAGGTACTCCTTCTCCGCCACTACGCCCACGCTGACCGTGTCCCCCGCCAGCGGGATGTACCAGAACCAACCGCGGTCCGGCAGCGCGGCGATCGTCGTCGCCCCCTCGTCTCGGCCGGGATCGCGAACCGCGCCTTTGTAGTAGGTCCACAGCGCAATCTTGTTCAACTCCGGATCGCGGACCCGCCACCCGTTGCGCAACATCGCGAACGAATCCCGCCCGGACGCGTCGATGGTCACCGAGGCGTGAACATCCAAGGTGTCGCCTCCGTCCAGCACGGCCCGCACGCCCGTCGTGCGCCCCTCATCGTCCTGGATCAGGTCGACGACCTTGGCCTTCTCCAGAATCTCAGCGCCCTTTTCCCGCGCGTTCTCCAGCAGCATCTGGTCGAACTCACAGCGCCAAACCTGCCACGTGCCCGCCGCTTCGTGGTCCATGTGGTCGGCAAAGTAGAACGGTTGCGAAAGCCTGCCCGCCCGGCTGACGAACTGCACGCTGTGCTTGTCCGTGACGCGCGAGGCCCGCAACTTCTCAAGCACCCCCAAGCGCTCCAGCGAGAAATAGCAATAGGGAATCAGCGACTCGCCTACGTGGTAACGCGGGAACTTTTCGCGCTCGACGACCAGGACGCTGCGACCCTTCTCAGCCAGAATCGCAGCGGCGCTCGCCCCCGCCGGCCCTCCTCCGATCACCACGGCGTCGTACGTCTTGTCCATCAATTTGATTCTAGGCAGCGGTCGCTTGGTGTTCAGGCAGGAAGAACTGGTGCAGCAACTCGTCGACCTTCAACAGTCCGTCGCGCGTCAATCGGATGCTTGCCGCATCCACCTCCACGAGTCCCGCTGAGGCAAGCTGATCGAGTTGCGGAGCGAAACGCTCGCCCGGGTCGACCCCCCGCTTGTCGAGCAGTTGCCGCCGGTCGACGCGGCCTCGCTTCATCTGCAAGATGAACTCGCGGAGCATTCGCTCTTCGGCGTTCGTACGCAACGCTCGTGAGATGGGCAGTTCGCCCGCCGCCACGCGCTTCTGGTAGTTTTCCATCCGCGTCTCGTTCTGATAGTGAACGCCCTGCATGTGAGAGAACGACGAGACGCCCACTCCGGTCATGTCCGCGCCCGCCCAGAGCAAGTCGCGGTAAAGAAACTTCGACTGATCCGCGTTGCGCACGGCCGTATACCCCGATGTGATCGTGTACCCGGCATCCTCCAGTTCCGCAAACGCATAGCGATGCCACGCGCGCTTCTGCGCCCAATTCGCCACCGGCGCCGGCGTTCCGTCCGCGCGCATTTCGCGCGAGATGATCGTGTTCGGCGGCAGCTCCATCTGGTAGATCGTCACGCTCTCCGGCGCCATCGCAATTGTCTTCGCGACGGCGGCCTGCCAGTTCTCGTCCGTCTCGCCGATCATCCCCGAGATCAGATCGATGTTGACCTGCGGGAACCCGACCTCACGCGCCATGCCGTACGCCCGGTCAATCTCGGCCGATCCGTGCGCCCGACCGTTGAGCTCCAGAATTTCATCGTCGAAGTTCTCGACGCCCAAACTCAGGCGCGTCACGCCGATATCGCGCAAGACGTCCAGCTTGTGCCTTGTAATCGTGCCCGGCTCGCACTCGAAGGCCACCTCTTGCGCCTCGTCCCAGGGCAAAATCTCGCGCATCGCATCGGTCAAACCACGCAGCTGAGTCGTCGAAATGAACGACGGAGTGCCGCCTCCGAAATAGATGAAGCGAGGCTTCCGTCCTTCAATCGCAGGCTGCGCGGCCAGCAGCTTGATCTCCTCGACCACCGAATCGAGGTAGCTGACGATCTCTTGCGCCTTCTTGTCGGTATAGACCTTGAAGTAGCAAAACCGGCAGCGCTTCCGGCAGAACGGGATGTGTAAGTAGAGGCCGAGCGGTACGTCCTCCACCGGCTTGCTTCCCAGCGCCGCTTGAGCCTCGCTCACTTGATCCGGCCCCCAATAGCGGTACGGCGGATAGTTCGAGACGAAGTAGCTGCCGATAGTCGTTTGGTCGCTCAATGGTTTGTCCGCCTCCCGACGCGACGCCGAGCGCGCCGGTACCCGCATTCTAGTCCGACGACGCTCGCCGATGTAGGGTTACCGGTCCCAGTCGCCGACCGGCGCGCCTATGCAAACTCAGCGTTCGTCGGCGTAATGATCATCTCGTTGATCACCGCCCGCGGATGCAAAGTCGCGGCCAGCAGAGCAGCCTGCGCCAAGTCCTCCGGCTGCAACATCGACGCTCGACGTTCCGCGTTCGGGATTACCTTGCGCTTCTCCAAGATCGGCGTGTTGACCTCTCCCGGGCAGATCATGATCGAACGAATCCCGTTGCGTCCTTCCTCGTGCCCCACCGCGATGCTCAAGGCCGACATGCCGTGCTTGCTCGCACAGTACCCCGCCCCCGCCAACTGGCTTACACGCACGCCCGCAATCGACGAGACGTTAATGATCACGCCGTCTTTGCGCTCTCGCATCGCCGGCAGCACAGCGTGAATCATGTTGTAGCCGCCGTTCAGGTTGACGTCCGTCATCAGCGCGAAGTCTTCCGGCGTCAATTTGTCGAGCGAGCGATCCGGCACATTCGTACCCGCATTGTTCACCAAGATATCGATGCGGCCCAGATGCTCCACAGCCGCAGCGACGCCCGCCTTGACGGCCTCGCCGTCGGCGATGTCCGCGACGACGTTGTGGATGCGCGCGCCCGCTTCTCCGGCTCGTGCCTTGGCTTCGTCCAGCTTCGATCCGGTGCGGCCCAAAGCCACGACCTGGGCGCCTTCCTGGGCGAACAACAGCGCGATACCCTCGCCGATTCCCGAGCCTGCGCCGGTAACGAGTGCGGTTTTTCCTTCAAGCTTCATTGGTTGTGAGGTTCCTTCCTGGTCCAACGGAACCCACTAGTGTAGCCGGACCGAGGCGGAGACCTCGCCAAGCCCGGCAGGCCGGCCGCGAGCCGCTAGGCCATTCCGCCCAATAGAGCCGCAGCCAGATCCGGCTGCGCTTCGCCGTCGGCCTTGAGGCGGTACTTCTTGATGGAGACGGCCACGGAGCCCTCTTCGGCCCGCACGGTGATCCCGTGCAGCCTGAGCCTGATCCCGGAGCCGGATCCGACGGCGTCGCCCATGTCCACCAGCAACTCAATCTTGCGGCCGACGTTGATGTCGTCAGGCGTCTCGAACAGCACGCCTCGGCGGGAAATATTGATTGTCCGACCAGCGCCGGTCAGCTCTCCGCCGGGGGCTTGGACGCGATACTCGACGGGCTTCTGAATATCAAACCTGGGAGGTCGCGCCTGCATACTCGTCGTATTCTGGCGTGCTCACACTCCATTCACAATAGAACTCCGGGTTCAAATTCCCGCTGGTACTTTCGACTGTTTCGGGAACTTATGTTCTGGCGCCGGCCCTTCGGGAAGCCGGTTTCAATCAGGTACGGACGCCGTCGGCATCTCCCAAAACATCAGCGAAGTCTGATGCGAACCAACAGATTCAGGCAGGGCCCTTGTACTGGGGCGGCTCGCTCCGGCAGAGTGGGTGCATGCCGACCCTCATCGCTAAACCCGCTCGAATCGAAGCCGCCGGCAACAAACCCAAACTGATCGACGAGTTCGTCGGCAGGGTCAACTCGGCAACCACGTCCGCGTCCGTAGCCCGGATGCGCAGCCCCTCAGGCTGGGTCGAGCCCGGTCAGCGTCCAGAGTTCGACGAGTTCACCGTCGTGGTCGAAGGCTCGTTGCGCGTCGAGTCCGAGGACGGAGCCGTTCTCGACGTGCGGGCCGGACAGGCCGTCATCGCACATGCCGGGGAATGGGTCCGATACTCGACTCCGGATCCGGAGGGGGCGGAGTACTTCGCCGTCTGCCTACCGGCTTTCTCGCCTGCCGCCGTCCATCGCGACCCAAGCTAGCCTCCGCGGGCAACCTGGGCTCTCAAAGGGACTAGGGCGTTTCGCGTCGCGGCTTGCCCGCCATCACCAGGTCGCTCTTCGGCTTGTCGGCGGCCAGGGCCGCACTGCCGTCGACGTGCGCCCAGAATCCCCGGAAGTAGTCGTACATCGAGACGATGGTCAAGACCACTACCGGGATCAGTGCTAGCTGCCCAAGCATGCCCAGAACCGGATCGTACGCCGCGATCAGCAACAGGGAGATGGCCACGACTTGAGACACCATCTTGGCCTTGCCGAGGTTGCTCGCCGCGATCGTGATGTTCTCCGTGAGCGCGATATAGCGAAGTCCTGAAACGGCAAACTCTCGTCCGACGACGAGGACTACGACCCAAGCCGGCACGCGTCCTAGCTCGACCAGTGAGATGAACGCCGCCGAGATCAGCAACTTGTCCGCAATCGGATCCAGAAGTTTGCCGAACGTGGTGACCTGCCGTCGCCGCCGCGCCAGGTAGCCGTCCAAAAAATCCGTCGTCGCCGCCGTCAGGAAGATCCACAGCGCCAACCACTCCTTGGTGAGAGTGAACCAGCCGGTCTCCAACCGAAAGTTCCCGCCCAACATCACGGCAATCAGCACCGGGACGAAGAAGATGCGAGAAAGCGTCAGCGCGTTCGGAAGATTCATGGACATGGAGGGCGTGAGCCCTGGCCCGACCTACTGGCTTAGCCTACTACACGCCTGGGCGGCTCATCGCTCAAAAAAGCGAGCCCCGGTCGACTCCGAGCCGCTGAACAGACTTTGCAACTGCTTGAACTCCAGCGTAGAATCGAGACGCCGGACCAGAGTTCGCCCGATCGTAAAAGGAGACCGACGGCTATGCCGACGATCCAACACAGCGGTGCGTGCCCGCACTGCAAGATGATGAGTCTGACGGAGTTCTTGGGGCCTACCGCCTTGGCGGTCCAGTCACGGGGAATCTGCCCCAACTGTCTGAAGTGGCAGGCGTCCGGTTTGCCCGCTTACGAACCGGACAGGGTGCCCGCCACCGAAGAGGAAGCCGCCGGAGGGACGCTCGAGATCAACCGCGCACAGTCCGCAACCGCGGCAGAGTAGCCGACCACGAGCCCCTCGGCGAGCCGCTTCCGGCTAGTCGCGCCAGAGGGCGATGCCGCCCAATAGCCCGGCGATATTGGCTACCGTTCGGACGTTGTCCGGCAAGCCGCCTCGGATCTTCTTCGCATTGCCGCCTCCGAGATAGAGCAGCCGGTAGTTGAATATCTCATCCAGAATCTCAATGGCGTCGCGCAACCGAGAGTTCCAACGGTCGCGCCCCTTCTCCTTGTACGCTTCCACTCCAAGGCGCTCTTCGTAAGTCTTCCCTTTCTGGAACGGATGATGGCCAAGTTCCAGATTCGGCACCAGTCGCCCATCCACAAAAAGCGCGGATCCAATCCCAGTCCCGAGGGTCAGCACCATCTCCACGCCCTTGCCTTCCACCACGCCAAGGCCTTGCACGTCGGCGTCGTTGGCTACGCGGGCCGGCTTGCCGGTGCGTTCCGAAAGAGCTGCCGCCAGGTTGAACCCGACCCAGTCCTCATGGAGGTTGACCGCCGTACGCACTTCGCCGTCGACCACCACTCCGGGAAATCCGGCCGAGATTCTCGAGAACTCGCCGAGTTCGTCGGCCATCTCCAAGATCTGTTCCAGCACGGGCTTTGGAGTCGGTTTGTCGGGAGTCTCACGCCGTACTCGCTCAGTCAGTGCATTGCCCTTCTCATCAAGCAGAAGGCACTTGACTCCCGAGCCGCCAATGTCAACAGCTAACGTCTGGATCATTTCGGCTACCACTCTAACAATCGGCTAGATCCCGTACCGGCCTACAGGGGCGATCTCAGCATTTTCCCCGAGTGACGATAAGAGCCTTCCGACCTTAGGATTCTCCTAGACGGCATCGAATGAAACGACTCTTCCTGGCGGCTCTTTGCGCCGCCATCGCAGCGCACGCCGCCGAGCCGCTCGTCGTCTCGCGCGCAACGCCGCTCCTGGCCCGCTGCGGCGGCGACTCTGGAGAGCGCCTCGCCACCCTTGAGGAAGGACATCAAGTGCGCCTGCGCTTCGCGTTGGCCGGCGCCGACAATCGCTGCTATTCCGTCTCCTGGACGCAGGACGGCCAGCGACTCTCCGGATACGTCGCCAAGGCCGACGTATCCGGTCTAGACGCTTTCGACGAGCGACTCCGGAGCGCCTCATCGTCGCCCCGACGAGGAAATCGCCATGCCGCTCCGGCCATCGTGCCGGACACCGCGCCAGAGATCGAACCTGTCGGTCGCCCAGCCCCGCTCTTGGCCGCCCTGCGCAGCGCCATCGAGGCGCAGCACGCCCGGCGCCCGGACCGCATCTTGGAGATTCTCGACGAGGTAGCCGCACCCGAGGACGACCGCGACGTCGCCGTTCTGCGCGGACAGGCCTATCTCTACATGACCCGACCGAGCGAGGCGCTCGCGATCTTGCAGCCCGCGCTTGAACTGCATCCCGGCGACCCGGATCTGCTCGGCCTAATCGGGTTCGCCTATTCACAGCAGGATCGACAACGGCAGGCGGTCGAATACTTGGACCGGTCGCTCGCCGTTCGCCACAATCCCTCGTTTGAAGGTCTGCGCAAGGCTGTAGCCCGCGAGGCCGCGTCCAACAGCGGCCAAGGCCAGGCCTTCGGGTCTCGCTTCACGTTGCGCTATGAGGGCGAGGCCCTACCCGACGACAAGGCTCGCGCTCTCGTAAAGGAGTTTGAAGGAGAGGTCAACCGGATCCAGTTCCGGATCGGCTGCCGAAGCACGGACCGTCTTCCCATAATCGTTCGCACCATGGCCGGCTATCGCGAATCGACGGGCGTCGCTCAGTGGGCCGGCGGTCACTATGACGGACGCATCCACATCGCCGTCCCCCCGTCTGGAGACGCCGACCAATACGTGCGTGAAACTTTCGCCCACGAGTTCGTCCACGCCTGCCTCTCGCGGAAAGGCGTCTACCCGCTCTGGCTCCATGAGGGCATGGCCCAGCACCTTTCCGGAAGGGTGACGTCGGAGTCCGGTCGCCAGACGCTTTCCATGATCCACAAGGAAGGTCTGCTCCCCAGCCTCAATCAGCTAGCCGGAGGATGGTCGCACCTCAACAGCCAGTCCGCCATGGTGGCCTACGGTCTCGCAGCGTTCGCCGTTGAGACGCTCTATGAGGAACACCGCGACGACGGCGTCCGCAGCCTTCTGAACAGCCCTCACCGCATCCCCTCCGAGGCCAAACGCCTGGACGTCAGTATCAGAGCCAAACTGCGCTAAGGCCTAAAAGCCGCTCGTCCGGACCCGAAACCGATACGTCTTCTCCGCCCCGGCGGCGATCGTCTGCAAGGCGTCGTACTTGCCCGCGTGCGCCAGGTTGAAGACATTTGTGATTCCGACCATCGGCTCAAAACAAATGAACTCCCGATCCCCGGGAGGCGCGTAGACCACCGCCGTGTCGTAGCCCGGGCCGTAGATCACCTCGAGCTTCTCGGCGACGCCCGTCACCGAGAACACCGCCTCGCCGTCCGCGTTCCGCTGGAGGCCGCCGAACACGTGATCGAGCGAGGCGTCCTGTAGCTTCAGGTTGTCCGCGCCGGGAATGACCTCTCCAATCGGAGACGTCGACCCCGTCGGCACCAGCGTCGGCCCCAGTTCCCAAACCGAATCGGCCGCCACGTGCACGCGCCAGTCGTCGCGAGGGGCGTCGTGCAGTTGGAAGTACGGGTGATAGCCGAGCGACACCGGCATGGCGCCCTCGCCTGTGTTTTCAATCCGCGTCTCCACCGTCAACTCGCCGCCCGCCAAGCGATAGGTCATCTCAATCACGTGCGGGAAAGGAAACTGCGCCGCCAGCGCCTCATGCTCGGCGTAGTTCAGCCGACTCGTCACTGCGGCCCCACTCTGGTCGGCGTGGACGTTCGTCACTTCCCAAAGGTCCGAGAACTTCAACAGCCCGTGGATCGGCTGCTTGGCCCCGTCGCGTCCGAAGCCGCCCGCCTCAAGGTCCAGGGCGTGGAACTCGTCCTCGAAGTAGAATCCGTCTTGGTCCAGCCGGTTCGCCCAGGGCCACAACAGCGGATTGCCCGCCAACCCGAGGTTCTCCTTGAAAGCCGCCGGTGACTCCGCCGGGAACCAGAACGCGTTCTTGCCGTTCACCAGCATCTCGTAGGCGATATTCCCGATCTTGGGCAGAATCGAGACGGTCACGTCCGACGACTCGTCGCGTAAGCGGACGACCGCAACGCCGCCCTGCTCGATTTCCTCCGCCGAATAAGGCATCGTCATTGTCTCCTCGGCGGGCGTTTCGCCCGAATCCTGACCGCAAGCGGCACACCATACGACCGCGAAAGCGACCACAAGAAAGCGGCTATTCATCTTCGGCGACCTCGCGCAACTCCACGTCTTCCTGGCAGCACATGCACATCCCCGGGCGGTAGCTGACGATGTGGCAGATCTCGCAATAGTACGTCACGTGGAAGCGTTTGCCGTCCTTGATGGTGAACAGCTTGCGCACTTCGAACTTGTCGCCCTCTTTCGGGAAGCCCTCTAGCTCCCAGGTTCGGTCAGCCAAGTCCGGGTCGTGGAACGTGTGGAAAGCATCCGGTTCCTCGATCTCCAGATCCAGCCTCGTACCGGATTCGTCGACCAAATAAACCGGGCCGTCTTCGGACGTTTCGATCCGCCCGCGAACCTTGGCGCGTTCGGCCGCGCTCAGCCCGGCCGCTGAAAGGCTCGTCGCAAGCAGGGCTATCGCATCTCTACGTCGCACGCACTTGAGTATATCGGGCGTCTAAGCCGCAGAGGGCCTACGTGAGATCACAAGCTTGGGGATCATACGCGTCGCCGATCTTGCGCCCCAGCTCCACCATCTCCTCCTCACTTAGAGCCGCTTGCATCGCTTCGAACAGCCGTCGCTCCTCGCTCCGGATGTGCGTCGACAACAGCTTTCCGAACTCTTCTAACTTCGCTCGTGGATCCTCAGCCGCTGCAATCTCGCCGACCAGGCGCTCGAGTTCTCGGTGCTCCCCGACAAGCCGCTCGACCAGCTCCCGTTCCCCGCTCGCCAGTGGAAAGACGTCGCGCTCTTCAATCGCGAAGTGGTCGCGCAGTTCCCCCTCCCACATCGCAGCCACTTTGCGCGCCAACTCCTCATCCGGCCGCAGGCGTCGGTCGATCATCACCGCCAACGCCAGCCCGTGTTGATGGTCATGCGAGAGCGGAATCAAACTAGCGTGACGTTTCATCCCAGCAGTTTCGCTCATCGCTCGCGGCGCGCGGCTCCGCCATGTCGCCTTCGAGCGGAACTCGAAGGTCTCCTACCACCCGGCCGAGTCCAGCAACTCCGCCCAAAGCTCACGATAAGCCCCGCGAGCCCTCTCCAGAGAGTGCTTCTCACTCGCCGCCGCCACGCCGGCCCGCGACATCCGCTCCCGCCGCTCCGCATCCGCCGCCAATTCCAAGATCGCCTCCGCAAACCGTCGCTCTTCGTCCGGGCCCGGCTCCACCAAAACGCCTAGGTCCTCCGTCAGCTCTTCCTCAATGGCCCCAGCCCGCGAGGCGACCACCGGCACTCCCATCGCCAACCCCTCCAGCAACGCCAGCGGCACGCCCTCGGACTCCGACGGCATCACCAGCAGATCCGCCGCCGCCAACAACTCCGCAGGCTTCGCCAAGTGCCCCAACAGGCGGAACGAATCGCCCACCCCATCGCGAGCGATCCGCTGCCGGAGCGCCGTCTCCAGCGGCCCCGTCCCGGCCACCGCGAAGACGACCTCGCGTTCCGGAGCCAAGCTCCTCAACTCGCGGGCGATCGCCGCCAGCAACAACGGTCGCTTCATCTCCACGAGCCGAGCCACAAAGGCGACCACCAGCGACGCCTCCTCGACATTCAAGCTCAACTTGAGGCCTGCGGAGTGATAGCGCTGGGGGTCAAAGATCTGAAGATCGACCCCGTTGGGGATCAACCGCATACGCTCCTCAGGCGTCGCCATCTCCACCAGCCGCTTCCGCCCTTGTTCGGAGATCACAATTCGGCGGTCGATCCACTCCGCTACGTCCACCGTCGCCTCAAACAGATCCCACTCCGGGTCCACGATGTGCAGCACATCCGCGACGCGCATCTCCGGCCGCGCATTCTTTAGCGCCGGGACGATCGAGTACCCGACCGGCGAATTCTGCACCGCCAACACGTCCAGTCGCCAGGCCAACGCAAGCGACAACAGTCGTCCCGCGGCCGACTCGAGCGGCCCCAACTGCGCCAAGTCGTAGACGTGATCCACCGCCCCGCGCCACTCATCCAGCAGTCTTGAGTCTTCGGAGTGCGGCGCAAACAGCAAGACCTCGCACTCTGCCCGATCCAGTTGCCGCGCCATCTCCAGCAGCACGGTCTCGGCGCCTCCGTAACCTAGGTGCGGCGTGACCAATCCCACCCTCTTTCGTCCGGGCTCTGAGGGTCGCGTCAGATAGTCCAGCGGCTCAAGTACTTGTCCGTCCACTGAAACGGATCGCGGCTGAAACTTCAAGTAAAAGCTCAAGTCGAACACGGGTCGACCGAAGCGTTCATTCACCGCTTCCTTGATCCGCAACGGAATCAGCCGTGCCAGCGCCCCCACCGGGCTTCGTCTCCACGTCTCTGCATCCAACAACTCCGCGTTCGTCAGGTGTCGATGGACCCGTTCCAGCCAGGCGACCTCGGTCGGTGCGCTCGGCGGGACGACGGCGACCGGCGTCGCAGGCTCCTCGGCAGCCTCGGGAGTGTTCGCCTCCGCCTCTCCAATCCGGCAGCGCCAGGGCAATCGACGCACAATGCCGCTCGGCTTCGGGTCCGCCGCCCCCAAGAACTGGCGCTTCACGCCCAGCGGTCCGGCTGCCCGCTGGAACGAGGGCGGCGGCGCATCCCCCGTATCTCGCCAGGTCACCCAATCAGCATCCTGCAGCCCCAGCAGCGCCTCTTCCAGCGCTTGCGGCCGCAACCGTCCACCGCCTTCCATCCACAGAAAGGCCTCCGCCGGGGAACGTTCCAGCGCCTCCGTCTCCCGGTTCGTCCGGAGCAACTGATAATCCTGCAACGTCTGGTTGCTCAAGTCCGGCGACGCTCCGGATGCAGCCACCACGCAGACGGAGGGCGACCATTGCCGCTTGACCTGCAACCGTCCTTCGGGACTCATCACATCCGCGTGGCGCTCCGCCATGTGCGCCCGAATCTGTTCGTGTCGCTCGCGAGCCCTGTCAATAAACGACTCGCCGTGCTTGCGATAACGGAACAACGGCCGCCGCACATACGTCCCCCGGAAACCGTTCTTCACCAGCGCGATATAGAAACTCCAGTCCTCGTACCCCCACGTCTGCGCTTCGTCGTATCGCCCAACCTGATCCCAGACTTCCCGTCGAACCATCAAGCAGTGCGAGAGCGGATTCTCATCCAGCAGGCGATAGAGATTGATTTCGCCGGGCCGCTCCGAGTAGTGACGGTCGCCGAAGACCCGAAAATCGAAATACGCGAACCCTGCCTCGGGCCGTGCTTCAAGCGCCTCCAGACAGGCAGCCAGCATCTCCGGCTCCAGCAGATCGTCGGCGTCCACCGGGACTACGTACTCGGCGCGAGCTTCCTCAAATCCCCGATTGCGAGCCCCCGGCAGCCCGCGGTTCTCTTGGCGAATCACGCGCACACGCTCGTCACCAGCGCTCTCCACCTCGGCCAGAAGCTTGAGGCTCTCCGGCCGCTTCGAGCCGTCGTCCACCACGATTAGTTCCCACTCAGAAAAGGTTTGCGCGCGCACGCTAGCAACGGTTTCCAGTAGGAAACCCTCCGGCTCATACGCCGGTACGACCACCGATACCCGAGGCAGAATGGGCAAGCGACCATCCTAACGACTTACAATGACCGCCATGATTCGCATCATAATTCTGGCCGCTCTGCTGTTGCCGGCACTCCTCTCGGCCGACGTCCGCCTCCCCGCCCTCTTTACCGACCACGCGGTCCTTCAGAGAAATCAGCCGATCCACGTTTGGGGGTGGGCCACGGCGGGAGAGAAGGTCTCCGTCTCGTTCCGCCAACAGCGCATCGAGACCGAAGGCGACTCCTCCGGCCGCTTCAGCGTCTACCTCCAGCCCGAAGAAGCCGGCGGGCCGGATCGCCTCGAAATCCGAGGCAAGAACCGTATCCGTCTCGACGACGTGATGGTCGGCGAGGTCTGGGTCGCCTCCGGCCAATCGAACATGGAATGGATAGTCAAGAACTCCAACAATGCCGAGAAGGAGATTGCCGACGCCGACCACCCGAGCATCCGCATCTTTAAGGTCAAGCTCGTGACGGCCGAACAAGAGAAAGAGGACGTGGAGGGTCAGTGGGTCCGAGTCTCTCCTGAGACCATCCCTGATCTCACCGCCGTCGGCTACTTCTTCGCCCGACACCTTCGCGAAGAAACCGACCTGCCCATCGGCGTCATCCAGTCCGCCTGGGGCGGCACCCCGGCCCAAGCCTGGACCTCGCAGCGCACCTTGGAGATGGACGAATCCCTCACGCCCTACCTGCGCCGCTGGCGCGCCGTGGAAGAGGCCTACCCGCGCGCCCTCGTCCGGCATCAAACCGCCCTCCGCGCCTGGCAGCTAGAAGCCGCCGCGGCCCGCAAGGACAACCGCCAATCCGAAATCCCCCGGCAACCTAGCGCCCCCCAAGGCCCGGGAAACCAGCACGAACCCGCCGCGCTCTACAACGCCATGATCGCCCCGCTGGTTCCCTACGGTATTCGCGGGGCCATCTGGTACCAGGGCGAGAACAACGCCGAGAACGCGCTCGGCTCGGAGTATCGCCACTTGTTCCGAGCGATGATCGAGGACTGGCGTCGCGCCTGGGGCCTCGGCGACTTTCCCTTCCTCTTTGTCCAGCTGGCCAACTACGGGCTCGTCAGCGACGGAGCCGAGTGGGAAGAGCTGCGCGAATCCCAGCTCCAGACGCTTTCAGTGCGCAACACCGGCATGGCCGTCACCATCGACATCGGCAATCCGCAAGACATCCACCCGCGTAACAAGCAGGACGTCGGCAAACGGCTCGCGCTCGCCGCGCTCCAGATGTCCTACGGTAGACACGATCTCGTCTATTCCGGTCCCATCCTGAGGCAGGCGGTCCAAGAAGGTTCGTCCATGCGCCTGTGGTTCGATCACGTCGGCGCCGGATTGGACCTCCGCAACGGCTCGGCCGGATTCGAGATCGCGGGCGCCGACGGCATCTTCCACCCGGCAACAGTCGAGATCGACGGTGAAAGCCTCGTCGCCTCCCGGGCCGAAATCGCCAAACCCGTAGCCGTCCGCTACGCCTGGAAAGCCGCGCCTGAAGTGACGCTGTTCAACAAGGAAGGACTGCCTGCTTCTCCCTTCCGCACCGATCACTGGGACGACTAAGCCAACCTCTCGGACCGGCGCTGAGCCGGTCCGAGGCGCACAGGGTCCGATATATTGGAAATTCGATGCTATTTCGTTATTGTGCGCTGCTGTGGGCCCTGTTCAACGCCGCCCCCGCGGTTGCCGGAGGTTGGGTCGTCGAGAGTAGCGCTCCCCCTTGGACGGAGCCGTCGGACCTCCCGCCCCTAGGCGCTGAACTCGACGCGTCCAAGTGGGGCGACAGCCGCACCGTCCTCGTCGACCTGCAGGTGCGCACAGGTCCGGACGAACAGTCTTCCTATAGTCACCGAGCTGAACAAGCGGTTACGACCACCGGAATCGACGACGTTTCGACCATCGAATTCGAGTTCGACCCGAGCTACCACAGCCTTCAGATCCACGGAATCTGGATTCATCGCGACGGCGACCAAATCAACGCCCTGCAGCCCGCAGACCTCAAAGTCACCCAACGGGAACCGGAGCTCGACCGCCAAATCTACGACGGCTCCCAACAAGTGGTCGCCTTCGTCAAGGACGTGCGCGTAGGCGACGTGATCGAGTGGAGTTCGACGCTGCGTGGCAGAAACCCTGCAATGGGCTCGCACTTTGCCGGCTCCTATGGACTCGGGTGGTACACTCCCACGGCTCGACTGCAGCTGCGCATTCTCTCCAGCGGTCCGAACCCGCTGCGGCTCCGCCACTACAACACCCCCATGCGTCCCGCCCAAAAGCGGTCCGGCGGCGAAGTCGTCTACGAGTGGCGTGCTGACGATCTTCCGGGACGCCCTTACGAAGACAGTCTTCCCGGCTGGATGACCACCCAGCCCTACGTCCAAGTTTCCGACTTCACAGACTGGGCCGAGGTGGCCGACTGGGCGGCCGGGCACTATCGCCCAGCCTTGCTCGCGCGACAGAGGATGCCGCCCGCTCTTCTGTCAAAAGTCGAGGAGTGGGAACAGTTGCCGTCCGTCGAGCTGCGCACTCGGGCCGCACTCCAATTCGTCCAAGACGAGGTGCGCTATCTGGGGATCGAAATCGGCGCGTCCGGGTACGTTCCCCACGACCCCGCCCGCGTATTCGAGCAACGTTTCGGTGATTGTAAGGACAAATCGCTGTTGTTGGTATCCATCCTCAACGCCATGGGGATTGAATCCTACGCCGCACTCGTCGACACCGACTGGAGACAAGCCGTCGCCGACATGCTGCCGTCGCCCTATCTTTTCGACCACGCCGTCGCAGCCGCCCGAATCGACGGGGACTGGATCTGGATGGATGCGACGCGAAGTCTACAACGAGGCGCCTTGACCAAGCGCACTCCTCCCGGATACCGGCGCGCTCTGATGATCTCCGCCGATACGAGCGACCTTTCCGTGTTGCCCGAGCGCGAACTCACGCAACCGGGAGTCGAGATCGTCGAAGAGTACGTGCAGTCGCCCGAGGGCGTCACGACGCTCGCCGTCACCACGACCTACCGCGGCGATTATGCCGATTCAATGCGTGCATCGCTGTCCGGAACATCGCGCGAAACCACATCCCGAAGTTACCTCAACTTTTATGCAACGGAAGACCCTGAAATCACGTTGGGCCAGCCTCTTGCGGTCAACGACGACGAGGAGACGAATGTTCTCGTCACCAAAGAGACGTATCGACTGAAGGCTTTCTGGCCCGGGCGCGATCGCTACTTCGGGGCTTGGTCCATCGACGACGACCTAACCGTTCCCAGCACTAAAGTGCGTGAGCAACCGTTGGCCGTGCAGCATCCCGTCTGGCGCAAGCATGTCGTGCGCGCGCGTGGAATCGGTCGCCTGGGATTGGAAGAGATGGAGACCCGCACCCGCAGCGCGGGCCTCCAATTCGACTACGGCGTACGCAACCGGCCCGACGGATTCGAACTCAGTTGGGAATTGAAGAGCCTCGCCGATCGCGTCGAAGTCAAAGACCTGGCCGAACATCTAGAGGCTATGGATACGATCGATTGGTCGACGGGCTACGAAGTCTATCAACCTTCCGGCAGTACGACGTCGTCTTCGGGCGACTTCTCCGCCGCACGATGGATCGTACTCGGCCTCGGACTCCTGTTCTGGACCGGAGTCGTCACCGTTGTCGGGCGGACCCTCTACCTGCGGCAGCGCCATTCGCGAGAAGCCGGCGCATAGCCGCCCTCCCTGACGAATGAATCGTTACTCGAAGTACCACAAGGTCGCCCGTCGAGTCGCGGTTTACGCAATTGCCGCGGCCGCCGCTTGGTACGTCGTCTGCTGCCTTGCCCTGGCCGCCTATCGCTGGATCGACCCGCCTTTCACCACGGTCCAAGCGCAACGACGCATCGAGTCGCTCTTCTCTTCGGAAGGCTACTCCGCCCGACAACAACGTCTCCCGCTGGCGCAGATCCCCGTCCACGTTCGCCACGCCGTCATCGCCGCCGAAGACGGCGCTTTCTACAGCCATGAAGGCGTCGATTGGGAGGAGCTCAATCTCGTTCTGGAAAACGTCAAGGAGGGCGGCCGGATGCGCGGCGCATCCACGCTGTCCCAGCAGCTCGTCAAGAACCTCTTCCTCACCACGCACAGTTCCATCTGGCGAAAGCTTCCCGAGTACGCTCTTACGCCCGTCGCCGAAGCCGTCTTGCCGAAGGACCGCATCCTGGAGCTTTACCTCAATGAAATCGAGTGGGGCCCCGGCGTCTGGGGCGTGGGCGCGGCTGCGCAATTCCACTACGGCGTCCAAGCGGAGCACTTGAGCCGCAGGCAAGCAGCCCGACTCGCCGCCTGCATTCCGGCACCGCGTAGCCGACGCCCGCGGCAAATGAATCGCTATAGCTCCATCATCCTTGATCGCATGAAGAGCCGTGGGTGGTGAGTCCCGCAGCCGATTGGCTCTCGGTACCCGGTGTCAGGTTTTCGTCATGGTACTGACGGTACGCCGTTCCTAAGTTACTGATTCTATTGGGCGGTGGGAGTTGGGCGTGTCGGGCTTTGACACGGCTTTGGGGCGCAAGTCTCTTGTTTTCAGAAAACGTTGCTTGTCAGATTGGCCATTTTTCTGGGGGGCGTTGTTGGGCTGTCGCTAAGTTGTTGACTTGTATTCAGTTGTACGCCTCCTGAGGGTGAATGGGGATGGCAGGTTTGCCAGGGAGGCTGCCGAGTGGGGTCGGCGGCCTCCCTGGCGGGTTGTTCCCTGGAAGGTGTTCGCGCCCAGGGAACGGTGAAACACTTGGACCGGTCTGCGTTGTCCTGGCTTGGCTCGGCGATCCCTTGCAATGGGATGGTTGAGTTGGGCCGGACATGCTTCGTTGCGCGTGGCCTGGTTATCGAAGAATTGGAGGTTCTTCGCCGGGTCCAAGCCGACCCATTGGGAGTCGATTGGTGATTCTCGAGAACGCCCCGGGGCTCACGTCTCCATTCGGCCGTCGGGACTTGATTTCAGGGTAGAGGGGCGAGTCAAGGGGAATTGGGTCCGCGGGAATGGACGTGGTTGAAACAATTGGCTTGGGAAGCGTGTGACGGCGCCTTTTTTGCGGGAGATTTTGACCCATTGGGCGATACGAAAAAACCGAAATGGGACATGCGGCCGACTCGTCCGCCAAAAGTCGCAGCGTAGCGTTGACGAGAGTAGGCCCCCGCCCCACGAACCGCGACCGCGCGGGACATCCTTCGAGCCCTGGCCGCATCCATTCCGGCCGGGCGCTCAAGGTCAAGAGGCCGATAATCAGGGCTCAGCAAGGAACTGCATTGCCAGTGACTTTAGTCACCAACTCTTCATTTAGTAAGACATTCACACAGACATTCGATAGAAATAAGGTCGGCCGACACTGCGGCTAGACGGCCATTCGGTGTCCGGCGAGCCCCCCGGGCCCTAGTTGGGTGCGACATCTGGGCCGAGCGCTCGCTCAAGACCGCAGTCCGGGAAGTCGACCCCCTGCAGGCGTCAAGAACACCAGTAGGAAGGACATCGAACGCGCTCCCAACCGACAGATCCAAGGACAAGGCGTCTTCCGCGACTAAGGTGCCTGCAGTGCTTGAATCAGGCGGGGCCCTAGGAGAATTGACCGGATGGTACCAGTGCGGGTTCAGGTTTACGCACGACAAATATACCCATTGGGTCTATTCCCAGAAAGCTCGGGACGAGCGCAGTCTATACCTGAAAACGGGAATCGATTTCCCGACGAAATACGGGCTTAAAACCATGAATATCCTAACTGGGTTCGCCATTTTCAGCTTCACGATGTTCCTGGCCGCTATAGTCGCGACCGTGAGGCGTTTGATCGGTTCCAGCTGGGGTACGGCACTCTGCCTGCTGGGCGTCCTTGCCTGCGGGCTGTTTCTGGGAGCCACTATGCATACGCCTGGCATGTACCGTGCTCCGGTTCCGACCACGCTGGCGGCGGCTCTCTATTTCCTGGGAATCATTTTGGTTTACGTCGAGTCGCGCCGCCCCGTACAGGAAGCGGCCGGCGCGGAAGATGACCACCAATCAGACCTCCATGCGACCGAAACGGATATTGCACCTCCGCAAGCGTCGCCCGAAGAGATCGAGACCGATCGGGGAGCTATGGAATGGACTGGCACACTCTAGAACATGAATTCGAGCAGTGGAGCAAGGAGGGCGATTGGGACGCCGAGTGGTGCTACGACCCCTCGGCGCACTCGCATCAACGATGGGAACTGGTCGGCGACGGCGGCTTCGAGGCGTCCTCGACGTTCGCCCAGATGCTCGTCACCAGCGGCCGGTTGCTGCACCAAGCCGCGCAGAACCAAAAAGGCATCGTTCCGCTGAGACTGTTCTCCGGAAACGCGCCCATGGCGGACGCTTGGCTCAACGCGCTCCGTCATTTCAGGATTAACGTCCAGCAGAGCGAGCCCCGGGGACTGAGGCGGGATGAAGGGCGAATCGTCGATGTCGCTCATGCATCTGTCCAACTCTGCGTTCGACTGCGAGTTCACCGTTGCGAGTCGGTCCGCGACGCGCATAGCGACGACCGAGGGACCACCAAGAGTCGTCCCCGGAAGCTTGTACTCGATCTGACGGGTGACCCGGTCGCGACCTAGAAAACTGCGATCCGAAACACGACGAACGGGAGCCATCATGGAGATTTTCGAGCTTGGACTACTACTTCTTCTCGTCGGAGAGCAGATGCGAGAGATCGATCAGACGAGGCACGCTTTGCGGTCCGCAGACCGAGACTCAGCGCATGAGACCGCTTCCTGTCGTGGATACGCGGAAACCGTCGAGATCAGCGGCTCGCCGTCGGGTAACGAACCGGCCCCATCTATAGCCGGGGAAGCGGCGACTTCCTCGATATGGCGCCTCCAACGCGAGATTCTCGGAGCCGCCGAGCCGCAAAGCATCCCCTCTTGGATCAAGACGCCTTGCGTCGCCGTCCTCCCGTCAAGGTCCACCGCGCCTTCGGTTGGATCGCGCGACGGTCGAATCAACCGCTAGCCGGCGGTCAAGCGGTCCAACTAACATCGGCTGCCCCTTCCGCTCCGATAGGGTGGCAAGCTCGGCGGGCGACATTCGCCTTACAAGTCCCCCACTCGCCGACGACCCGCCGGAACCGCGAGGTCTCCATCGGACCGCATCACTCTGCGGTGCAATCCATGCGCGCCGAAGGAGCGACTCCGCTCATGGAGACTCCTGGGGGATACGGAAGCTAAGGGTTTTCCTCAGGCGACCAGAACGTCAGTAACACCGAGGCCGGGAGTGGGCGGAACGGCATTTGTACCCATCGAACTATGGCGCTATTTCGGTCGTCGACTCCACACTAAAGCCCAGGAGTAAGGCAATGCCGGTTAAGCAAGCAATCAAATCGTACAACCAGTTCATGGAGGCGGCTCGCACGGCGTTGTCGGATCTCGGACGCGTCCCAAACCGCCCCCGGCCGCGTAAGGACGAGTTCCGCTCTGAGCAGCGATGGCTGTCGCACGCCCAGGTCGGTTTGTACTTTCTGGCGGACGGACAACTTGAGGAAGCGACCGCGAATCTGGTCGACAAATCCGACTCAGGCGTCCGCCTTTGGACTTCCAGGACCGTTCAAGAAGGCGATTGCTTTCTGCTCCTCGATCAGCACGGCAACGAAGGGGAGGCGGTCACCGCCTGGGCCCGACCGGACAGCGACGGAACATTACTCGGCGCGCGGGTTGCTTGGGTGGGCGCCGTGCTCCACCGTCCGCCGTCGACCACAGTGGCAGCCGCCCTTCAGGCCCAAGCGGCGGAAGCGGCAGTCGCGGAGTAACCCTCCCTGCGCACCGCGCCGGCGACGGCATCACTTCAACCGGCTTTCTGAATTCTCGAGAGGACAGGGCTGCAAATCCGCCGGATCACCACACGTCGATTCCCGAAAAGAGCCAACCATTCTTTCACCAATTCGTCCTCGAACTGAGCGCGGACCGCCGAACGGCGCCCGCGTCCGCGCTGGGGTGTGATTCGGCCGCGCCGCTCCTTTCCGAGCGGCACCAGCAGAGATCTGGCCGTCGGTCCATCCGAATCGAAAATCACGTAACTGATTTATTATGTGACGTCTTAGACACCTCCGCGAACATCTCCGAAACTTTGCAAAGCATATAGAGCGGTCGACCAGGGCGCCGCTGCCCCTAGTGCCATGGACACAAAGTACTACGAGACGTTCAGCCGGCCTCACGGCCAATTGCAACTCCAGGTCCATGTACATCAAGTTAAATTCGTCAGATACTTTTCACAGAAAGGGAAGTATTTTTAAACAAAACCAAGAGGTCACTAACCATGTCAGAAGCAATCGCACTCATCATTCTCGGCACCGGCCTAATCACCCAGCTCGCGATGCGCTGGGCAGCCCCCGAATCTTCGTCCGAGACGCGCTTGCTCGTGCGCGACAGTTCGAGCGAGGTCGTCGCCGCGGACGCCGAGCCTGTCGCGGAAAGCGCCTCAGGAGGACAAGTCGATGTATAACGTACTCCCGCCCTCAAGCCCTGAAGAGCCCTTCGACCACCATGGGAGATTTCACTTCCTGGTCCACGGGTTCGCGATCGGAGTCGCCGTCAGCGCCGCCGTGCCCGGACTGCCTCAGTGGCTCACTTCGGTATTAGGCGCCCAGGTGATCGGATGGAGTGCGCTTGGCCTCGGCGTGTCGCTCGTCGTGTTGAAGCTGGTGTTCGGCGGGAGTTGGAAGACCGCGGCCAGCCTGCTGTTCATACTCACGGGCGGCCTATACCTAGGGTCGATCGTGCAGAAGAGCGCTCTTCACGGCGCCGGATCCAACGTGCTCATCGCGGCGGCCCTCGTTCTCGCAGGCCTATGCGTGATCTACCAAGAATCGCGCCGGCTCTCGCAGGGCGCCGGCCGGTCTGGCGAGAGGACGGGGATCCGCCTCTCGACTCGAAAGGCGCCCCTCGCTTCATAGGCGCAGACATATCAATTAGTCAGGAGAATCAACATGAATTGGAAAGCACTCGAGAAACAGTTTGAGGAGATGCACCAGGCGGGAGATTGGGACGCCGAATGGTGCTTCGATCCCGCCTCGCAGTCGCGACAGCAGTGGCAGTTGACCGGGGAGGGGGGATTGGCGGAGATGGCGGCCTTCAATGGGGAACTCTCAAGCGCTGGCCGAATTCTTCGGCGGGAAATCGAGAAAAAGACTCTCGTACCTAAGAAGCTCGTCGCCGGAGAGGTGCTCATGGCCGAAGCGTGGCTGAATGCGCTGCGGCACCTGCGAATCAACATCCTTCGCTCCGCTCCCGAAGCGAACTGGAGACGCGATGAGGGACGGATCTGTGACGTCGCACACGCGTCCGCTCAGTTTTGCGTGCGGATGCGCATCATGGCGTCCAGGCCCTCCAGGTCGACCGTTCGTCGAGCGCGATCATTGTCCGAGATGAAGACTCCGAACGACTCACCCGCCGGCGGCGCCGCGTAGTCGTTGCAACACCCGATATCGACGCTCCGGCGCCATGCACGCATCCAAAGCCGCAAAGACATGCGGCACCGGTTATCGCAGCCGTCGTCAGCGCACGCCGCGATACGCTCACGCCGTGTTCGAGCGTCGTCCCCCAACTGCCATTCCAGCGCGCGATCCCGGATGAGCCTATACTGGCTCCGACTGTGACCGGCTATTTGCGTGCGCCCCCCGTCACCCGGAGCCTGGGTCACCTGGTTTTCGGATTGTCGAGTTCTCACCTTTCGTAGTAACCGTCCGGTCGTCGCAGGGCCCAGATTTCAGGCGCCTGCTCTGAATCGGCGCAGCGGACAACTCGCGCCAAACACCACACGTTGAGCTTGTACGCAAGGACAAGGTCATGAGGTTCCGCCGAAGAAGTAACGGTGTATTTTACGCTTGGCGGTTTGCCCCTGGGCGGCTCGCTCACTTCGGGGTCCGATGGAGGAGATCCAGGTTCACGAACCGAGGTGTAATCGATAGCCGTCGAAGTCGTCGCTCCCACAGGACGCGCGTCGTAGTTCAGGTCGCTTAGGAACATGTAGACGCGAGCTAGCCGCCCCTCCTCCAAGGCAACAACGGCAATGAAGCCTGCCGGCCGCGCGAGGCGAAGCGTACTCAAGAACGAATTGTAGACTTCGACCTCCACTTGGCAGCCGATGTCATCACACAAATAGGTTCCGCCGTGTTCCTCCGCCCACTGACGAAGCCACACCTCCGAAATGGGATGCCTTTCGATGGTTTGGACCTCACTGATCAATGACTTTGCGATCACAACGGGATAGAGAATGGCTGCAGCGCACCCAAGCACGAGCAGCCCTAAAACGACCCCGAATCGCAGTAGTAACGTTTGGCTACGCATATGGCAAGTTCCTACTCTTCTCCCATAGAGAAACCGAAACAGGCTCAATTGTTGCATCCAACCCCAGATTGTCGGCCGCCCTCACGGACGACCCGGGGAGAGTCCGATCACCGGCTGAGGGTGAACTATCTACAGCCCGGTTTCGCTAGCATTTTGGTGGCCGGTTTCTGGGGGCAGATCATTCCGTCGCCGATCTCTTGGGTGATTGGGCTATAGGACGCCTTGGCATTTTTGACCGGCGATCTATCCAAGCGAGCCTACGCAGCAGCCTCAACAGTTCCAGTCTGGTCGCATTCCCACGCGCAGGGCTAGAATGGCAGCCATGGAACCGACCACTCGTCGCGATGTCATCCGCCTATCCGCGGTCGCCGCAACCGCCGCTTCGTACAACCGCATCCGGGGCGCCAACGACGTGGTCGGCATCGGGATCATCGGCCTCGGCAACATCTCGCGCGGCCACGTTGCCGAATTCACCGAGCGAGCGGAATCGAACATCACGGCGGTTTGCGACATCTACGCGCCACGGCTCGATGCGGGCGTATCGAAGACCGGCGCAAAGGGCTACCGCAACTACAAGGACCTGCTCTCCGATAAGAACGTGGATGCGGTGATCATCTGCACGCCCGACCACTGGCATGCGCCGATGGCCATCGATGCGATGCGTGCGGGCAAGGACGTCGACGTCGAGAAGCCCATGAGCCTCACCGTGCCGGAGGCCAAGTCTATGGTCCGCGTATCGGAGGAAACCAAGCGGATACTCGCGATAGACAGCGAGCATATGGCGCACGGGATCTGGGAGCCCGCGCGTCGGTCCGTTGAAGCCGGGCTGCTGGGAAAGACGCTTTGGGCGCAGACCAGCCGCAGCCGCAACACCCACGAACCTCCTTGGAACTATCCGATCGACGAAGACGCCGGCCCCGAGAATCTGGATTGGGAAGCCTTTTTAGGAAGCGCACCGAAACGTCCTTTCTCGAAAGAACGCTACTTCCGCTGGCGTCGATTCTGGGACTACTCCGGGGGCATCGCTACAGACCTCTACTACCACCACGTCACCCCCTTGATCCATGTGCTTGGGCGCGAGTTCCCCATTCGCGGCGTCTCGGCAGGAGGCAACTACTTCACGCCCGGCGACGTCATGGAGGTCCCCGACGTCTTTGTCATCTCCCTCGACTTTCCAAGCAAGTACACCATCGTCTGCACCGGCTCGCTCAACAACTCGGTCGAATCACGCGTCGTCGTTCGCGGCAACGAGGCCAACATTCACTTCGAGGGCGGCAGCCAGATGCGGCCGGCCTACCTTCGGCTCGAGCCCGAAGAGCCTTATGTGGAAGGGTTCAAGGAACGAGTCACGGCCGCCGGGCTGGACGCCATGGGCGAGTGGATCGAAGAGAAGCGCCCCGTTCCGAAGACGAATTTCCGCGGGCAGCCGCCAAGACGCAAGAGGCAGTTACTCTCGATGCTGTTGGCCGAGCCGTCGTGGAAAGCCCGCTACGACGAAGCCGCCAAGTCCCAGCCGGACATCTCTCAGCCGGGCACGGCTCAGGACGACTACCTGCAAGGGCTGTTCGAGGAGAGGGCGCAGAAGCGCTCAATCAAGGCGTCGCTCCGCATCGAGGCCCCCGAGACGAAGACGTTCCGTCAGCACTTCCTGGAGTCGATCCGGACACGCAAACCCGCTCCTCTCGACGGGCCGCTCGGCTACCGCTCACAAGTGGCTGTCAGCCTCGGAGTCGAGGCGCATCGCCGGGACAAGGTGATGAAGTTCGACTTAGACAAAGAGGAGATCGTCGAAGGATGAAGATCACGCTTCTGCTCTTGATCCTCGCCCTGAACGCGCCCGGCGCGGAGCCCGGATTCCAGCCGTTGTTTGACGGCAGCACGCTGCAAGGCTGGACGGTTCTTCCTGGAAAGCGGCCGAGCGGCGCCTGGGTGGTGGAGTCCGGCATGCTCAAGCCGGAGGGGCGACCGGGCAATCTCGCGACCGAAGGCGTTTACGGGGACTTTGAGCTGCGCCTCGAGTGGAAGATCGCCAAGCTAGGCAACAGCGGGATCTTCTACCGCGTGCCGCCGGCCGACAATCCCTCTGGGGCGGCCGTCGAATACCAACTGGCCGATAACGAACGAGAGGCTTCGCGGAAACACGCCAACCGCAAGAGCGGTGCGGCCTATGGATTGTACGCGCCGAAGGTCGACGCCTCAAACGCCCCAGGCGAGTGGAACACACTGCGCATCGTCGCCCGGGGCGACCAACTCCAACACTGGCTCAACGGGCGCAAGGTCGCCGAATTCGACCTCGCGAGCGATGACTTTCGCGCGCGGGTAGCATCCAGCAAATTCTCAAAGAACGCCTCCTTCGCGAGAGCTCGCAGCGGACGAATCGTCCTGCAGGACCATGCCAGTGCGGTGTGGTTCCGCAACATCCGCATTCGGCCGTTCGGCGCCTCCCGGTGACCAACCGATCACTCGTCGCGGCCCTCTTGCGACCGGCTCCGCGCTGACGCCCTGATAGCTCCGGCTAGGGCCTCTCGATGCGCAGTTCTACAGGCGCGCCGGAGCGTCCCGCAAAGTCGACGACCATCGTCGCCGTCGACCCCGTCCCGGGCAATTGGTCCGGCAACCGGATATTCAATTGTGCAAGCCCGACGAACCCGGGCGTCAGGCCCGCGAACAGCACCTCCGCCTGCGCGCCGCCGACCGTGACGGTCGGAGCAGTGAGAGCACGAGCTAGCGGTGCGGCTCCCGAAGCCGCGCCGCTAGCAGGCGGGTTGTCGAGTTCCCCTACTCCGGTCAGGTAGACCACCAACACGTCCCCGCCGCGCGCTGGGGCTTGGGCGTTGACCAGGGAGTTGTCCGCTTGGGTAATGATCGGCTCGCCCGTGGCGGGATTGGCGAACACCGACGGAGCGTAGGGCGCCAAAGTTACGGCAACCGCACTGCTCGCTCCCGTGTCGGCCGAAACTGCGAGCTGCGCCGTTCCCTCCAACGTCGCCTCAAACGGCACCTGGAAGTTAATCTGGTTCTGCGACACGAAGAACAGCGGCGCGGGCACGCCGTCCACCAACACTTGTGTTCCTGAAAGGTCCACCGGCAGAGGCGCTGAAGTCGCGCCGGCCGTGCTTGAGGCTAGATCGAGGCCGAAGATCGACGCGATGGAGCCGCGGGACAGCAGCGGGCGGAACCCGGCGGCGTCGACGACGCCTCCAGCGTTGACCCGGGGCCCCTCGGGGACCGCCACTCCGATGCCACGCAGTACGACGGAGACCTGTTCGCGGGCAGGGTCGTTGCTCGTCAATTCCAGGCTGCCCATATGACCGCCCGCGGCCTCAGGCGCGAAGAGCAGCGGCAAATCCATTCGCTCCCCGGCGGCCAGCAGGAAGACGCCGGAAGTCGTCTCGCCTCGCACGAAAGCGTCGCCGCTAAGGGTCCACGTGCCGCTCAACTCCGCCAGCCCGGCGTTGCGCAGAGTAAAGGCCGCGGTGCGAGTCTCCGAGACCGCGGCCTCCCCAAACTCGATCGGCCCCGCCGCGGCTTGCAGGATTGGGGTGTCCGCATCGACGACCGTCGCTTGAATCGCAACAGAGGACTCCGCCCCCTCGCCGCGAATCGTAATGTTCGCCGAAGCCGGGCCGACGGCATCGCCCACAAACGTTGCCCGCAGAGCGCCGACGGCGCCTGCCTTCACGATCAGCGGCAACTGAGACGGAGCCAGTGCGAACTGGCTGGCGTCGCTGGATGCTTCACTCACCGTCAAAGGGCCGCTGCCGCTGTTGCGGAATCGGACGAGCCCGTCGAGCGGAACCCCCATCGGCGTGCGTCCGAAATCGATCGGATCCGGAAGAGAGGCGATGCCCGACTGCTGGTTGATCGTGAGCGGTCCTACCTCGGCCTGCGTTGTGTTCCACCCGTCGCTGGCCGCGACGCGGATAAAGACCTGGCTACCGCCTTCGATAGCAGAGGCGTCAAGACTATAGCCAGTATCCGTCAGGTCGATCGCCGCCGGAAGATAGTTCGTCCCGCCGTCGGAGGAGACGAACACGGAGTAGGTCAGCTCGTCGCCGTCCGCGTCCATCGCCGTCCAAGCAACGTTGATAGTCTCGGAGCCGTCGCGGACCTCGCCGGCTTGAGGGGAGGTGATCGCAACCGTCGGCGCCGACGCTGAAACGGTGATAGCGTCTAATTCCCGCCCTTCGCGGGTCAGCGCGACGCGAGCGGCGCCCGTCGGGACAGCGAGGGTAAAAGAGAAAGGCTCAGCCGGGAGCGCTTCCCGGGTTTCGCGATCAAGAAACTGCGGCTGGAAGCAGTGCGCACCCAGCGTCGAACCGTTCTGCTGAAAGGTCAAGCAGTAGTCGCCGTTCGGATCGGACGCAGGAACCGGAATCGTATCCATGAGAGGGATCGCCGGGTCGAGTTCGCCGGTGTCCTCATTCTGGAAGACGATGCCGGTCAGCATCACGCGGGCTTCAGGCGCTGGCTGATTGCGCGGCAGGAACTGACTGTTGAAAAGCAGATCATAGTTAAACGGCGACATCCAGAAGTTGGAGGCTGGCTGGCAGTAGCTCATCAAGTCGTGCTTGTTCCGCGACTTGAAGCGGTACCCCTCGACGTCGTAACCCTGCTCCTGGATGGTGGCGTCGGGGAACTGTTGGGGCCACGGGCTGTCGCCGTCCTGTGCGCCGCAGCCATCCGGAGTATTTGGATGGCGCACGCCGAACATGTGCGCCAGCTCGTGCGCCAGGGTGACCTCCGTATCGAGAAATAGCATCGGACTCTGGTCGCTGCGGTCTACGTTCCACATCACACGGCCCTGGCCGTTCGCCCACAACGGGTCGGACGTTCCGAGCAATGGGCCGGCGACCCCGTCAGGGATCCATACCGCCAGCTGGTCAAATTCGATCAGCCCGCCGGCCCCGGCAACGGCTTGCGCAAAGTAGCGGTTGATAAAGTTCATGAAGCGCGCCTTCTTCAAAGCGCGCCCGAGTTTCCACACGCTGAACAGATCGCTCGGCCACAACGGAATCGGCACGGGCAACGGCTGGTAGCTAAAGCTCTCGGGCTCCAGCGGAAACACCGTTCGGGTGAATCCGCCTACAGCGCCGGTGTTCAGACTTGGGCACTTGATCTCTTCCCCTGCCGGCTGCATACACACGTCGAGGTAGCGGACGCGGAGGCCGCGCGTACGTGAGAGAGAAAACGACCGCACCAGACTGTTCGGCTTCGTCGTAGGAGGCATATTGGCCTCGTCGATCGTCATCTCGGCATTGACGACAGCTTCAAGGGTCAACTCGTCGCCATCGACCCAGGCGTCCGGCAGTCGAAAGTCGTGCGAATGCAGGATGTTCGTTCGATCTGGGTTCTTGGTCGCAAATGCTTGTCCGGAGTTGATCGGAGCGAGAGGCGATCCGGGAAGTGCCGAGCCGTTACGCGACCCCTGTAGTTCAACCGGCACTCTGAAGAGAATGTCGTCCGGACCGCTCTCGATCTTTGTAAAGACCCGGACCAGAGTCGGCTTTCGACGGATCAGGCGGACACCGTTGTTTGCATCCTGAACAACCTGGACGACCTCCATGTGATCGATGCTGAGGTCGAGCGGCGCGTCCTGGTCATAGATGACGAGGTCGGACGAGTTGTAGGTGGCGAAGGACGCCGATTCCCATTCTCCGAACTGCCGGCCGTTAACTTGCTCGGCGACCAGAATCATCTCGCCGTCGGAAGGTACGGGCACATCCTCCAGCGTCAATTCGATTTGGACCGGATTTGGTCCGTCGCCGCGCGCCGTCTGCGCGCTGGGGTTCAACCGATTGGCGTTTCGCGGTATCAGCTCGTTTCCAAAACCGTCTGCCGCGACCAGCATGATCTGCGACCCGAGGCGAATGACGTCGCGCGTATACTCCACCGTCGCCACAAACGTCTGTGCGGTGTTTGGGATCAGCGGCTGTGAAGGGTCCGGGTCGATGCTGACGACACGGATGGTATCGAGCGGCTGGTAGCGCTGTTTGACGACGAATTGCTGCTCGGCAAGAATCGTGGTCAAGCTGGCCGGGTCGACAATTCGACAGCGGAAATTGTACTCGCGCTCAAGGCCTTCCGCCAACCCCATCTCGCCCTCACCCACGAATCCAGAGGCGTTTCCCGACGATTCGCCTTGATTTACGCGAATGACAAAGTTGACGCCCGGTTCATCCGGGAATTCCGGCAAGAAGAAATTGCACGAGAAGAAAGCGCCGCTCGTGGTTTCGCGGCCGAGATCGAAGCTGTAATCGACAACGGCGCGCACCTTGGCTTGCCGGTTGCGAAAATCGACGGGCGGATTGATGGTGAAGATGTTGTCCTCGCCGGGCCGGAACGTTTGCGGCACGCCGGCGAAGGAGCGAAACCGCTCGTCTTCAGGAATGATTGAAAATTCCCTGACGACAATGGAGGCGGTTTGAGCCGAGACCGACTGATCAAGCCAACCGGCTGAAGCCAGCACAAGAATCAAAGCAGGGACACAATATCCATTCGGCACCCGACGATTGTGCCACGAAGACGCCGCGATGCAAGTCACGTAGTCCGCACAGGCTTCGGCCCGCCGATCCGGTTGGGCCGCCCGCAAGTCGGATAGGACGGCCTGGCTGCGGCCTTGGCAGGAATCGCCGGGAGTCGATTCTTACAGGTGTTACCCCGCATCCGCCATCGGGCCGTCACCGACTCACTCCCCAATGGCCCACAGCCCCTCGGCCGTCCGGATGTAGAACCGCCCGCCGGAAACCGCCATCGACGCCTGAGTATGCTCTCCGAGCGGATTACGCGCGAGTTCCTTGTACTCTCTGCCCGGCTCGATCACGATCGTTTCGCCTTCCTCTGAGAGCATGTAGAGCCGTCCGTCGGCGAGTACCGGCGAAGCCCAATGCCGGCCTCCGACCCGCGCCTGCCAAATGACTTCACCGGTGTCGGCCTCCATCGCCGTCGCCACCCCCCCCTCGTGCACGTTGTAGAGAATTCCCTCGTGCAGCGTCATCGAGGGGATGTGCGACGCAGACCGCGTCTGCTCCCAGACGATCTTCCCGCCGGGGGCGACCGCTCGGATGGTGGTCGCCTCGAACCCCGAGATCGAGTACGCCAGCCCGTCGCCGACCACGATCGCCGGAACGACGCCCTCCCCTTGCGAATAGACCGACCACAACCGTTCGCCCGTGTCCGGATCGAATCCCTGCACCACGTCTCCGGCCCCGGAGACGAGTTGCGTCTTGCCGTCGACCTCAATCAGGTTCGGCGTCACGTGCGAGAGTCGCGACAGCTTCCGGCTAGCCTTCCAGACGATTTCGCCGGTCTCGACGTCCAGCGCCCAAATCGCGGCGCCGTCCCAGGGGACCTTCCAGCCGACTTTTTCCGCTCGCTGCGTCCGGCTCGACGGGTCGAACGTCATGATCAGTTTTCCGTCATAGAGAATCGGCGAAGCCCCCAACCCGTGTTCGGAGAAAAAGTCGAAATCCTGGTTCGTCCAAAGCAGCTTGCCGTTGAAGTCCAGGGCCGCAATTCCGCCGCCGCCGAACACAGCGAAGACGCGCTCGCCGTCCGTCACCGGCGTCGGCGAGGCGTAGGAGTTCTGTTGCCGCTTCTGCAACGTCTCCTGCTCGAATACCTTCTTGTTCCACAGGACGCGGCCGGACTGGGCGTCCAACGCAAAAACATGGCAGGCGGCACCGCCCTCCAACGCCGAGGTTACGAAAATCCGGTCTCCCCAGACGATCGGCGACGACCACCCGGCGCCGGGCAGCGGCGTCTTCCAGGCGACGTTGGCCTCACGATCCCACTGGAGCGGCAGTTCCGTCTCCGACGAGACTCCCTGTCGCGTCGGACCTCGAAAGCCCGGCCAGCTCTCCGCTTGCAGTAGCGGCGCAAGAAGGGCCGCGACAAGGAACGATCGCAGGAGCATGTTTCGGAGCATACCGTATCAGCGCTGGGGAAGATCCCAACTTTGGGGTCGGGCTAGAATAGGACGCCGTGCGTCGCCTCTCGCTCCTTACCCTCTTTGCATCAGCGCTCGCCTTCTCTTTGTGGTCCGGACCAACCCAGGCACAAGGAAACCGGGTCCAATCCATCGCCGACGGAGTGTGGTTTCGGCTCGGTGAAACCGAGCAGGGCCACTGTAACAACGTCATCATCGACCTCGGCGAGTCGCTGCTGATCGTCGACGCTAACTTTCCATCGGGCGCACAGGCCTTGATGGCCGACCTGAAACGTATCTCGTCCAAGCCGGTCAAGTACGTCTTCGACACGCACCACCACGGCGATCACGCCTACGGTAATCCGGTGTGGACCAAGGCGGGCGCCACGACGCTGGCCTACGTCGGCGTCGCGGAAGAGATTGCGCGCTATGAACCGATGCGCTGGCGCGAGGCTTCTGGAAGCCGCAAGGACGTCGGCGACCTGAATCTCGAAACCCTCGAGCCGCCCAACCGAACATTCAAGGACAGCCCGCACGTCCTCGAGGAAGGCGACCGCCGCGTGGAATTGCACCACTTCGGCTGGGCGCACACTCGCGGCGACGGCTTCGTTTGGCTGCCCGAGCAGAAGATCCTTTGTACCGGCGACGCGGCCGTCAACGGCGCGTTCAACTACACGGGAGACGGGAATACGGCCAATTGGCCCAACGTGATTCGAGGCGCGGAGGGCCTCGGCGCCGAGCGCGTTCTACCCGGACACGGCCCTGCCGGGGGTCCGGAGATTCTTGCCGGACAGCGGGCGTTCTTTGAGGACATCAACGCAAAGGTTCGCCGCCATTTCGAGCAAGGGAAGAAGATTGAAGACGTCGTGACGATCGAAGACGGTCGCGGTACGGCAACTGTGGTTGAGCCGGCGGACGAGGTCGAGAATTGGGTGGGCGACAGCTACGCGGAGCAAGTACGGGTGCGCTTCGCCGAGCTGACCGCGGGCAAACCGCATGGGGAAATCCTGGGTGGACGCTAGCCCCACTGCCAGCGCAACTCAAACTTCGGATTCGTCTTCCACTTCGAGCGCGAGAAGTCCGGCATCTCAACGAGCTTGGACTTGCCGGCAATCGATTGCTCGCTCAGGGGCCCAATCGCACTCCACGTCACCGCGTCAACAATCGAGACCGGCGGCTCCGTCCCCTGGCGCAAGCTCTCGGTCCAGCCGCGCAGCTCCATCCAGTCGGCGCCGCTGTGGCCGAACTTGAGCGCCCTCTCGCCGTACATTTTCCAGATGGGGTGGTCGAACTCGTCCAGAAACGGGTTGAGCGAACGCCAGCCGCCGCCGGCGTGGAAATCCTCGCCGTCCCAGTGGCGATCTTGGGACCAGATGGAGCCTTCGCCTGGGAACGGCCAGCGCACCATCCCCTTCGTGCCTTGATACTTGTGCGCGTCGTCGCGCGGGTGCCAGCTTTGCGTGTCGTGGAAGTTCATCGCCGTGCGGCCGTCCTCCAATTGGAGGAGGACGGTCGTACGATCGGCGTTGGCGTAGGTGCGCGTCGCGTTGGGGTGATCCGCCCCCCAGAGATCAGCGGCATATCGGTTCATGCCGCGGGACACGCCCGCCATCGCCGTTAGCGACTCGATACGCGCGCCGTGGTTGATGTCCATGAGCATTGCTACCGGAGCGAACTGGTGCGTCGGATAGAGGTTACCGTTGCGCGTGACAGAGTGCTCGCCGCGCCAACGCAGATCGCCCTTGTTCGCAAACCGCGGGTCGAACTTCGTCCCGCGTACGTCGTGGCCGTAGCCCGATTCGCAGTGAACGACCTCGCCGAGCAGACCGGCGCGGGCGATGTTGAGTACCGCCAGGGGCTCTCGGCGATAGACCCAGTTTTCAAGCATCGTCGCCGAGACTCCGGTTTTCTCGGCGGTTTCGACCAGCTCCCAGCATTCGTCGATGGTGATCGCCGCCGGAACCTCGATGGCCGCGGCCTTGCCCGCTTCGAGGGCGGCTACAGCCATCTTCGCGTGCCACTGCCAAGGCGTGGCGACAATGACGCCGTCCAGGTCCTTGCGGTCGAAGATCCGAAGGTAATCGTCGGGGCCGCTCGAGTAGAGGTCGGGCGAGGGCTTCCCGGCGGCCTCGCACATCTTGCGCGCCTTAGCGGCGGCGTTGTCGTCGAGGTCACAGACGGCAACGACCTCGACGCCGGTCAGATCCAAGGTCGGTCGCAACAGAGACGTACCGCGCAACCCCGCGCCGATCAGACCGATCCGCACGGGCTTCTCGGCGGCGCTCGCCTCGGCTGCGGCCAACGCGCCGGCTGCGGCGCCTAGAAAGGTTCGTCGATCCATGGCTTCCTCCACGTTGCCTTGCTTCACGGGTTCGGGAGCGCCCCGCGGCTGGCCCAGTATAGTGGCGCCCGATAAGTTGAGTCATCCCCGGTCGTGTTAGGCTGGCGGGCCTGAGGACGACTTCCATCCAGGCCTGGGCAGGCGCCTGTCGATTGCTCTTACCGCCGCTGCTGCTCGCGGGCGGCCTGGTCCAGGCAGAGGCTCCCTGGATCGACCCGGCAGACGACCACAAACACCTCGGTCCTCCGGGACCTTTGACCTGGACGCTGGAGCAAAAGGTCTCCGGCTTCCGTAACTACGACAAGATCTATCCCACACGGCGAGTCGCCGCCTCCGGCCACGCTTTTCCTCTACCGACCGCCAAGCAAATGCCGGACCTCGACCTCGACGAGTACTTCATTCAGTCGAACGTCGCCGGACTACTCGTCGTCCACCACGGCGCCGTCGTCTATGAGCGATACGGACTCGGCAACACCGCCGCCACACGTTGGGTCTCCTACTCCGTCGCCAAGTCGGTCACCTCGATGCTGATTGGAGCGGCCGTCCACGACGGGTACATCGAGAGCGTTGATGAGACCGTCGCCGACTACCTGCCTCGCCTGCGCGGCACGCCCTATGAGCGCACCAGCATTCGCCATCTGATGCAGATGGCCTCGGGCGTGGAGTGGAGCGAGATCTACGACGACCCGTCGTCCGACGTCTATATCGAGGACTGGGGAACCTTGTTTCTCCAGCGATATCTAAGCCGGAAAACGCGCGTTGCTGACTCGGGTGAGAAGTTCAACTACAACACCGCCGAAACCAACCTTGTGGGGATGGTCTTACGAGCCGCTATCGGCAACAACCTTTCCACCTACTTGGAGGAGAAGATCTGGCGACCCTTCGGCATGGAGGCCGACTCCCACTGGATGCTGACCGAACCTGGCGGCGGGGAGTTCGGAGGATGCTGTCTCAGCGCAACCCTGCGCGACTACGCTCGACTGGGGCTATTCGCATCGTCGAACGGCGTTCTGCGCGACGGAACCAGCGTGCTTCCCGCCGGTTGGATGAATGAGTCCACCGCTCCGTCGAAGGCGAACGAGCGTTACGGCTATCTGTGGTGGCTCCAGGACCACGGCGGATTCGCAGCCTCCGGGATATTCGGACAACGCATCTACGTGAACCCGGAACTCGGAATCGTCATCGCCCAACACGCAGCCCGCGCAGCGGCAAGCAAGCCCGAAGACCGTCGGGCGCAGGCGGGGATGGAGAAGTCCGTCGTGGATGCGTTGAGCGCTCAGAAGTCGCGATAGGGACCACGCGGTTCGGATTGCTCCATCGCAGCCTTCCAGGCCTCGTAACGGCCTCGCACTCGCCTCAACACGTCCGGGAGCTTTCCGGAGAGATCGTTCTGCTCGCCGACGTCCTCCGACAAATCGAACAAGCCGTTTCCCCGCCGCGAAACGACCCACTTCCACTGCCCCACCCGTGCGCCGAAGTCGCCTTGACGTTCCCAGAACATTTCCTCGCGCGGAGACTCCTGCTCGCCGGCCAAAACCGGCAGCATATTGAAGCCGTCGAGGGGCACGTCGGCGGGCGGCCTCAGGCCGGCCGCCGCCACAACCGTTGGGAACCAGTCGAGAGCGCTGATGAAGCCGTCGCTGACGCGCCCCTCTGGGATTCTTCCGGGAAAGCGCACCAATCCGGGAACACGAACGCCGCCCTCGAACATCCAGTTCTTGCGGCCCCGCAAGGGCGTGTTGTCTCCCCCGCCCCCGCCGCCGTTGTCGGAGACGAAGATGACGAGCGTATCGTCCCTCTGCCCGGCTTTGTCGATGTGATCGAGCACGCGTCCGATAGAGGCGTCCATCGCGGTCACCGCCGCCATGAACTTGCGACGCTTCTGTGCTCGGAGCGACTCGCCCGAAGGGTACAGATCTAAGAATTTTCCAGGCGCCTGCGCAGATCCACGGATAGCCCGGTCGAGGTTGGAGGCGCCGTGGGGCGCGTTGTAGCTCAGATAAACGAACCACGGCTTGTCCGAATCCTCGGACAGGAATCGGAGCGTCTCCCGCTCGAACAGATCGGTCGTATACGTCCCCTTGTCGGCAACAGTCGGACGGTTGCCGTCGTACATCGATGGAACACCGTAGCGCTCGTGCGTGTAGTAATCGACGCCTGTGTTAACGAATCCGTAGAAGTCGTCAAAGCCTCTCTGCATCGGCAGGAAACGGCGCAGTTGACCCAGGTCCCACTTGCCGAACATACCGGTCCGATAGCCGCCCTTCTTCAGTACCTGTGAGAGTAGGACTTCACGCAGATCCATCCCCAGCACGCGCTCTGGAGAGAGTTCGTACTCGTGTGCGGGATAGAGGTAGTCGTCGTCGGCGCGGTCGTTTCGGAAATTGTCGTAGGTCCCGTTGCGCTGTGGGTAGCGTCCGGTCAACATCGCGCCGCGCGAGGGCGTACACACTGGAAAACCGGCGTAGTAGCTGGTCAACCGAACCCCTTCCGCCGCCAGTTGGTCGAGCCGAGGAGTATGGATCTCGGTCGATCCCTGCGCTCCCAGGTCGTTGTATCCCTGATCGTCGGAAACGATCAGCAGAACGTTGGGCGGCGACTGCGCGGACAGCAGAGCGAGGGCAAACGGGAGTACAGCGAGAAGACGAACCATGCGCCATGAGTATACGACTCAACGCCCGAGCCAGACAGCCAGCGCCTCGATGTTTCGGGCGAATGTGACCGACCGGAGAATCCTCTCGCGTGGCGGCAATTCGCCGCGGTAGACCGAGACTGTCTCGTCTTCCTTCAGCGGGTAGGACTTGTCTCCAATGACGACGACCATTTCCTCGGCTGCATAGACGGAGACGACGCGGTCAGCCTTGCCGATCGTCCCGTCCTCCAACCAGGCGCCTCGTTCGTCGACCGCCGCCAGAATGGCAGCCACTCGTTGATCCGACGGTCTTGACGGCGGCTCCGCGTCGGCCCATGGGGATAGACCACTGAGTACGACCGGACGAGGCCCGGCCTCCACCACGCGCCCATACTCGCCGGCGATCTCCTCGATCCATTGGCCGTTCACCAGCAACGCGTAGTGCTGAATCGTCGAATCGTCCGAATAGCTGACCTCGTAGCCGTCGTCGCGAAACACTGAACGGCCGGGGACATTGACCATCGTGCCCTTGGTAATGAACAACGGCCGATCGGTCCGTAGCTCGTTGAAGCGCGCCAAACAAGGCGTTGCGCCCGGACAAGTCCGTCGACGGCGCGGGGAAGGGTCGTCGTCCGGAGGCAGCAGAAGAGAACGATAGTATTCAAGCGCGCGCGGTATAGGCGCAAGATACTTCTTCTCGCCCGTCTCACGATAGAGCGTCAGCAAGATACGCAACACGCTGCGCGCCTCTCCGCCGGTGACCGAGGGCGGCTCGAAGATGCGCGCCCATGCCGGATGCATCTCCGCGTCGTACTGCTGCGCCCACCCCGGCTGCGGCTCCGGCAACTGAGCGCGGAGTAGGAAATCGCCGCCCTTCATGGCAATCCGCCGATAGCGCGGCTCGTCGTAGATACGGGCCGCTTCAAGAAAGGCGTCGATGAGGTCCGCCAGCGTGTTGTCGTTGAGCGTGTAGCGATCGCGATAGTCCTCGGCCGGCCAAGTCCGGGACCAACTCTCGGGCAACGACGCGCGCTTCGGCTGATGGTCGGCCGGGTCGAATGCATTGGAGCGATAGAATCGCTGTGGCCAGGCCCCGTTGGGATACTGCTCCGCCCCAATCCGGACCAGTGCATAAAGCGCGGCCTCGTGAATCTCTTCGTCGTCGAACTCCAGCGCGTGGTCGACCCGCATCAACAACCGCAATGCTGCTTGAGACACGTTGTCGTCAAACGTCGTGTAGCTGCGGGAGGAGTCCTCGCCCCGTGCCGGACCGTTCACTCGATAGGGATAGTCGTCGCGCTTGGCGGGATCGAACTCGATGATGTAGCCCCAACCGCCTGTCCACAGTTGACCGCTGACGAGTGCGCCGGCCGTGCGTCGCGCGGCCTCAAGATAGTCTGCGTCTCCGGTCGCACGCCAAGCTTCCAAGTAAGCCATGCCGACGCGCGGGGTGCCGTCTCGTTGAACGCTCGCCTGCGTGAGGCCTTCCGCCTGTTCCGAGCGGCCGTAGCTCAAGTCCGACGCGTACGAGAAATGGTAACCGCCTCCCGTGGAGACCCTCTGCGAATAGAATCCCACTGCCTTCTCCAGCGTGGCGCGAACGGAGGCGGGATCGGGTTGGGCAAGAAGCGGCGCCGCGGCGGCAACAAGAAGCAGATATCGGAACATGCTGTCGACGATCCTACTCGATGTCGACGATAGCCGCCCAGCAAGGCCGACGTGCGAGCGCTACCGGCGCTCAAATGTTTCCGGCGTGTCCAGTTCCTTCACCACGCTCGGATCCAGCGAGAATCCGATTCGACAGACGCCGTCGCTGTTCGGCTTGGCGTGGCGAACACGGGCCCGCCCTTCCAAGGCCACGACCTTCTCATCGCTGACCAACTCGCCCGAAACGCCGATCTCCGCTCCAACCGGAAGCGGGGAGAGCGCCTCCACTCCGATGCCCTTGTCGGAGTAGTCAACGAGGCGCGCACCGAGTAGACGACCGAAGTAGTTCAAACGCAGGCGGCGCGCTTGATAGGCGTCGGTACGTTCCGCCTCGCGACGCTCCGCCCCCGGTTCTCGCGGCGCCGAGGCGGCCTCCTCGGCGTGCTCACGCGCTTCAATCACATCGGCGAGCGGGTCCTCAAAGTCGTCGTCCAGCTCGAGGTCCGGAATCAGCTCTTCAAACTTGGATTCCGGCTCGACCAAAGTGGGAGGAGATGCGGGAACCGCAATGGGCTTCGCGGCCGCCTCCACTTCGGGCACGTCAGCTTCGGCGACTTCAGCTTCGGCCGCTTCGGGCTCAACTGTCTCCCGCTTCTGCGGTTCTGCTTCCGCGGGCGCCTCCATTGCCGCCTTAAATTCCGCCTCCCAGTCAGGCGACGTCGAAATCAACGGCGAAGGCGGGACGGTCGAGACGACAGCCGGCTCTTCTACCGTCCTGGGTTCGCGGGCCGCCTGCGCGCGCGAATCCGGAACTCGCTCCGCTTCCTCGGACGCTGGAGGTGCGTCGGAAATATCCGGTACGGCGTCCGGCCACGGCGTGGGGTCGAGGTCGGCCCACCCGGAAAAATGCAAAGCCTCGGCCTCTGCGCCCAGGTCCTCGATCAGGAGGTACTCGTCCGAGCTGCGTTGGTCAAATGCGAGAGAGACGCGAAGGCAGTCGGCGGGAACGCCGTAGCGCTGGGTTAACCACGCGCTGGTCGCCAGCGCGTCGGCGTCAAACGATTCAGCCAGCAGCATCACGCTCTGTTCGCGATTCAAGGTTTCGGGCCCGCCTCGAAGACGGCTCCGCGCCTGCTCGCCCGCCAGAGGGCTCAGGCACGCCAAAATCTCCGGGCCGCCCCAGCCGGATATCGACTCGGCCGCCTGCAAAGCTTCCACCAGATCCGGAGGAGCCCCGCTCTCGGCCTGGAACGCCATCACAGTCACGCGCCCGAGAGGATCGGCGGCAAGCACCATGGAACGGTCAGCCGCCGGGCTGAAGTCCGACAGGCGTCCGAGCAGAAACAGCGGCCGGCGCAGATCGGCGAAGAATGCGTCGGGACTGGCGACGATCAGATCGTCCAGCCGATGGCGGGTCGCCAAGCGTCCCGGCTCAAGCACCGGTTGGGCGTAAGCGACGAGACTTCCCTGTTGTCGGTCGATCTTGAGCATGCGGCCCGGCGTCCAGTTTGAAGCACGCAGAGCACCATAGGCAAATGGAAGCGACTGTACACGTAACTTCAATCACTTAAGCAAGCGACGGGGGCCGACGTGACGGTCGGCGACGAGGTCCCAGACAGCTTCACGTCAGGAAATGCGGATGCAATCGTCAGTCTTAGTGGATGGTCAACATTCGATCGATGGCGGCCTGCGCCTTGCGACGAACATCCGGCTCCACTTCGACCTCGATCTCATCCACTTCCAAGGAGCGAAGCAGCTTGCCGAGGTCGTTCATCTTCATGAACTCGCAAGAAGCTTCCGGCGAGACCGGGTGGAAGATTTTGTGCGGCAGTTCCTTGCGCAGTCGGTAGAGCATCCCCATCTCCGTGCCGACAATGAATTCCTTGGCATCGGACTGTTCGGCGTGGCGAATCATCCCTTCCGTGGAAAGGTAGAACGCCTTCTGGAACTCCGACTCCTGATTCATGATCTTCGCCAAGCAGGTCGACGCACAACCGCACTCGGGGTGGATCAAGAGTTCGGCTTCCGGATGACGGTCGTAGGCCTCGTCGAGGGCGTGCTCTCCGATCTTGGCGTGCACATGGCATCCGCCGTCGTATAGGTCGACGAGGCTACGATCGACGCCTGACTGCATGATCGAAACCGCCCCCAGATACTTGTCCGGAAGAAACAGGATGCGCCGCCCGGCGTGGTTCTCCACAGCGTGAGTCAACACCTGCGAGGCGTTGCGGGAAGTGCATACATAGTCGGAGATCGCCTTGGTCTTGGCGTCGGTATTGACGTAGGAGATCAACAAACCTTCCGGGTGCTGCTTCTTCCAAGATTGAATCCGCAGGTGGTCAATGGAATCGACCAGGGAGCATCCCGGCTGCGCAGGCATATAGACGCGGGCGCGATCGCCGACAATCGTCTTGGCCGTCTCGCCCATGAACCAGACGCCGCAGAAATCCACCCGCGGTTTCGATTGTTCGCCGACGTACTGCGAGAGGCCGAGCGAATCGCCCACCTCCTCGGCTACTTCCTGGAGTTCGGGGTACTGATAGTTGTGCGCTACGATTGCCGAATTCTTCTCCTTCGCCAGTGAGAGGACTTGGCGTCCTTGCTCCACTAGCTCTTGGACAAACTCGCGGCTATAGCGGCCGGGGTAAAGGTCGCCGGCGAAACGATTGAAATCGTCGTACCAGCGGTCGAATTGGACCGGGTCGTTCATGCTCAGGGCGGACGACGGGCGTCAGACTTGGAATGACCGCCCGCAACCGCAGCTCTTCTGAGCGTTGGGGTTGCGAAAGCGGAAAGCTTGCTCGAGGACCGTCTCCTCGTAGTCGAGCTCCATGCCGTCCAGATATTCGTAACTCTTGGGGTCGACGAAGAGTTGGACTCCGTCGACGTCGATGACGTTGTCGTTGCTGCGCGGAGCTTTGTCGTACCGGAACTTGTAGCTCAAGCCCGAACAACCGCCGCCGACAATCCCTAAACGCATCGCGGGCGCTTGGTTCTCGTCCAGCATCACGCGGATTCTCTTCACGGCGTTTGGAGTGACGTTAATCATCGCTTCTATCATTATAGATGCGCCAGAAGGGCGTTTGGGTTCCAAGGTATCCGTATTCACGCCCCGAGAGGCCGGGACGGAACGTGCGCGAACGACTCGGCGGGAGTCTCCCTTCTAGCAATCTCGACAAGAAAATCAGCGAGCCGTCGGGCATGAACGTCCATTCCGAATCGCGCTGAGATCTCCGCCGGTACGGCCTGCAGAGCGAACGCGCGAGCTTCGCCGTTGAGGAACCGTATCCAGTCGGCCGCCCCCTCGCGCAAGGCAATCGACTCGCTAGGAGGAAGCGGCAACCCACGGGTCGCGAACGGCGTCGCAAGCACGGGAGTTCCGTTGTAGATCGCCTCGGCGACCTTGATGCAGACGCCGCCACCGGAAAGGATCGGGCAAATCATGAAGTCGCAGACCGCCCACGCTTCCGCAGGGCTCTCTACGTAACCGTGACCAACGACGCGCTCGCGCCCAGCCGCGACGTCGCTACTTCCGATGCCGAAGAGATGGACGACGATCGCATTCTGTAGGGATGGAAGGACGTCCCGAAGAAACCAATCGACCCCCTCCCGATTGGGCCACCAGTCAAAATTGGCCATCATGCCCACGTGAATCGTTGACGCCTCGCTTCGATCAGAGCGCACGCGCCCCGGCGCCCCGTGGAAGACCGGAGGCACGGTCATCGACACCAGATCCGGACATTCCGAGCGCATCGAGGCTTCATCCTCGGACGAAAGAAATAGAGCGTGCCCCGCCCTCCTCAACCCGGCAATTTCGTAGCGGCGCAGGCGTTCACAATCCCACGCAAACAGGGGATGCAAAGGCTTGAGGAGACCCTCTACGTAGGCCGCCTGCAGTTGATGCTCGACGTTGTGGGCCACAACCACGACCGGAGTCCCGGAGGGAACGTGAGGCGCCAGCCACAACATGTCGGATCCGTTGAGCACCACGAAGTCGTACTCGCCGGCAGTTGTGAGGCGGCGAAATTCGCGCAGCACGGCCCCGTGGCGATGGAACAGAACTTTGGCAGGTTGATCGGAAAACAGCGCCTCCACGCCCGAGCCCCACTTGCGAACAGAGTGACGGATCCGAGTGATCTCCTTGGCGGCAAGCACGTCGACCTCTGCTCCGACCGGCTCCGCCTTCAGCATGCTAAGGAGACCGCGAGTTGCAGTCCAAGCACCCCCCTGTTGCGCTGAGGGATCCACGATCGACGGCATGAGAATGCGCATTATCTGAAAGACGAAGCTCTCAAACCTCCGCCTCGGTAGGCCTGCAGCATCCCGGGAATCTCCAATAGGTGAACCACGACGGTCAGCAATGCAGCCAAAGGGACCTCGAACCAGCGGACGCGGTAGTAGCGGCCGCATCGCAGACAATCCCGCCAGCTGTTGAAGATCTTGCCTCCCAGAATCGGCACGATTCCCAGGCGTCCAATTCGGGCCAGCCAGGCGTGCGGCAGGTTGGGGTCCTCCAATCGTGTACGAATCGTTCCGTGTCCCGAATTCCGACGGAAGTCGGCCTCCATCGACCATCCCTCGAAGTCGTGCGTCACTTCGATCTCCGGGTCGAACAGCAGACGCCATCCCGCCCGCGCAAGGGCCTCGGACTGAATGCGAGCCGAGAACGTCCCCAATCCGGTCGGCAGCGGACACTCAAGATAGGCCTCGCGCCGAAATGCGCAGTTGTTGATCGCAATAAACCGAGTGGGGCCTCGCCTGCCGGAATCGAGATAAGAGCGGCCCAACAGGGCGCAAACACGCTCGAAGAGTGAATCACCGGCATAGGTCGTGCGCCCGCTGACGACGCCGGCCCGATCGTTTGAGCGCAGATTCGCGACGAGACCTCTCAGCCAAGATCGTTTCGGGACGCAGTCCGCGTCAAGCAGAGCGACGTACTCTCCGCGGGCCGCTCGCACGCCCTGATTCTTGACCGCGTACGAGGCGTAGTCCGGGAAGAACAGGATCTCGAGCGCGGGTAGAATCGCACGGAGATCAGCGGGAACGTCCGCACGAAAGCGTTCCGACTCGCACAGCAAGTACTCGACCGGCTCCTCGAAGTCTTGCTGCGCGACCGCCGTCAACGCGGTCCGGATATCCTTCCAGCCTTCAGGTCCCCCTGCCGCATAGTCGGAGACGATGAGTACCGAGACGGAAGGCCGTGCAACGCCGTTTCTCATCGTTGCCCAGTGTAGGTGCTGGAGCCCCTAGTCCGCAGAACTTGTCCCGCTGAACGGCGAAGCCCCCGGAGACCACAGGTCCCCGGGGGCTCAATCATCCGCTGATGCGATATCCACTCTATTCAGCCGCTTCGAGGACCCGCTTGGCCTCATCCGCCTCCGGCAACGAAGAATTGAGCTTCAAGCCCTCGTTGTAGGACTCTCGTCCCGCTGCCGGATTCCCGGACTTCGCCTGAGCCATCGCCAGGTGGTAGTGGATCACGGCGTTCGCGGGCTGGTTCTCGGCGGCGTCGCGCAGATGCACGATGGCCGTCGGGTACACCTCCTTCAGGTAGAACACCCAGCCGATCGTGTCGTCGACCTCGGCGTTGTTAGGAGGAGCGAGTTCCTTAGCCCTCTGCGCATAACCTAGAGCTTCGTCTAGTTCCTTCTTATAGACGGCAAGCAGGTAGGCCAGATTGTTCAGCGCGGGATAGTAGTCCGGCCGAATCGTCAGCACCTGCCGATAGCTGGCGATCGCCTCCGACTCTTTGCCCGTCTGTTCCTGAATCTGCGCCAGCGTCAAGAGCGCAGCGATGCTGGTAGGATTCTCGTCGATGGTATTGCGCAGCTTGGACTCCGCCCCGGTCGCGTTTCCTTCAGCGAATTCGAACATCGCCAACCGGGTCGCGGCCGCGCCGTTGCGATCCCCCAACTCAAACGCCTTCTGGTAAGCCTCCTTCGCGGATGCCATGTCTCTGGCCCGCTCGTACCAGGAAGCCAGCGAGAGCTGTAGGGCGATCGAGTTCGGAAACACCTCGGCCTGCTTAGCCAATCGAGCAATGCCCGTCGGCGCGTTGCCCAGTCGGTCGTAGCTGCCGGTGATGACGTTCATCGCGCGCATGTCGGTCGGGGCCAGTTCAAGCGCTTTTTCCGCGCTGTCGATCGCTCCCGCGTAATTCTTCTCCGACATCTTGACGGCGGCTTCTTGGATCAAGAACTCCGCCGATGAGCTTCCACTCTCAAGCGCGCGGGCGATGCTCTTGCGAGCTTCGTCGTTCTCGCCCAGAGCAATCAAGGCCCAGTTGCGGGCTGCCACCAGCGGAACGGAATTGGCTTGCTCCGGCGGAGCTTCGTCCAAAATCTCCAGCGCGCCGCGCGGTGTTGCGGAACGGAGCATGGAACGCGCCAAATCCAGTCGCGCGGGCAGATACGAGGGGTCGATGCGCAAGGCCTCATCCAGTTCCTGGCGTTGCAGACGCGGCTGAGCCCGCTCGCGATTGATGCGCGCCATGAAGAAGTGGGCTTCGGCGGAATCCGGGCGGAATTCAAGCACACGGCCCAGGTCTTCCTCGGCCTCTTCCAAGCGGCCGTAGCGACGATACAGTTCGGCGCGCTGCAAGCGGGCGTCCGTGTCGTTCGGCGTGGCTTCCAGCGCTTCGGTGAGAACTGTGTCCGCCTCCGGCAAACGGTCGTTTGAAAGGAACGTCGCAACGAGCCGCTTGCGTACGTCTCGATTGGAGGGGTCCTCGGACAAGACCCGGCGATACTCGGCGACCGCTTCGTCGATCTTCCCGTTCACCGCCAATATTTGCCCGTAAAGGGGCTTGTAGTTCTCATTGTCGAGCAGCGCAAGCCGCTGGTAGATCTTCTCAGCCGCTTCTTTCTCGCCGCCGCGCAGGTGCAGCATTCCCAAGCCGAGAAGAGCGGGCGCGTATTTCGGATCGTCGTCAAGTATTGACTGGAAGCGCTCCCTGGCCTTCTCCGGCTGATTGGTACCGAGATAGAACTGCCCCAGCGCAATGAGCGGTTGGTTCTTCTCCTCGGCTCGCTCAACGGCCTCAAGCAGGATTTCTTCCGCCGCGGGCTGGTCGCCTTGGTTGAGCTTCAACTTGGCGAGGGCGATCGAGGACTTGAGGTGATCGGGCGAATTTGCGAGCGCCTCCTCGAGCAAGCCGGTCGCCTCCTGATCCGCACCCATGCGAGCACGAGTGGCCGCGAGGACAAAGAGAGCATCGGAGTTGTCGCGGGTCTCGCCCAACACTCCGGTCAGAATTTCTTCGGCCTGCGGCAGGATGTTCGGGTCCCCGAGACGCACCATAAAGCGAGCGAGCAAGAGATTCGCATCCACGTGGTCCGGATCCAGGTTCACGGCCTGCTGGACGTTATTGACGGCGTCCTGCATGGCTCCGGTAGCCATCTGGGCAAGCGCCATCTGGTAGTAAGGCTCAGCCTGGTTGGCGTCGGTTCGAGCCGCATTCTTAAACTCAATGAGCGCGCTGGCCCAGTCGCTCTCTTCGGCGTACTGGAGACCGCTCGCCATGTAGTCGGCGTATTTCTCTTCCGGCGACTGCATGCAGCCGACGGTGAGCAAGGATAGGGCGAGTATCGCCGCGACAAACAAACGGGGGGAAGGAGTGTACTGCTTGAACATGATGGTGAAAATCCTCCTTCAGGACTAACGGACGGAGATCAGCACGCTGTTGCTGAATCTCGAATTGATGACTAGCCGAATGATCACCGAGTCGCCGGTTACCAGTTCCGGGACATCGGGAATAAGCATATTAACCTGCCAAAGACCAACGAACCCCGGGGCCAGGCCGGAGAACGTCACTTGTGCGAACTGACTGCCGATGACGCCGCAGATCGAAGGCTGGTTGACGACACAATCGCGGGCGGACCCCTGCGGAGCAGCGACGCTCACAGCCAACGGACTCGACGGGGCCGGCTCTCCATCCGGAACGACCGGAACGGTCGGCCCCTGCCCGGTTCCGAAGAGCTGAATCACCGTACCACGCTCCACCGGGTTGTCGGGACCATTGAGAGTGCCGTCTTGGTTGATCGCCAACGTGCGCCCCAGTCCGTCCTGGGTAAACGTAAACAGCCCGGGGCTGGCGAAATCGATCACAGCGGCGCTGCCGGAAATCAATTCGTCGGTATCCGCCCGACGAACCGCCACAGTCTGTAGCCCCAAGGGCGTCTCGACTGGAAGCTGGAAATTCGCCTGCGTATCATTGACGAACAGCAAGGCCGCCTCGCGCCCTGCGACCTCAACCGTCCGGCCCGCCAACACTTTCGGCAAAGGCACGGCATCCACCGCGGCGCTTTCGCCGCCCGTCAAGCCCGATCCGAACAGCGTCACCAAAGAGCCTGGCGAGCCGGCGATGCCCGGAGTGAACGTGGCCGCGTTCACTGTGGTTCCAGGTCGAAGGAAGTGCACGACGCGGCTGTTGTTGGAGTCCCCGACATAGAGCGTATCGTTGCGATCCATGAAAAACCCGCTCGGAGCAGAAAGGCCTTGCGGGGTCGCCAAACCGTCGACCGAGTTGAAGTTCACTCGATTGTTGGTCAAATTGGGCTGGCCCACCACCGCGTTGGCGGCGGCGTTGAAAGCCGGCAGGAAGAACAAAGGGTCGTAGGTGAGAATCCGATTGTTGCCCGCATCGGCGACAAAGATGTTCCCGAGCGAATCGGTAGTAACGGCGCTCGGGTTGCTCAGGCGGAGCGGGCTCGACCCCGTAAAGACGCTCTCGAAATCCGGTTGACCGAGAACGCTCGAAGCCGCCGAGCCGGTCGCGGGAGAACCGGGACCGACAGGATAGGCAAGCACACGATGGACCCCCGTATCGGCGACGAAAAGGACCCCAAAGGGATCGACGTACACCCCGCCGGGCGTGACGAGCGTCTGCGCCGTCACCGTCGCCGGCGGAGTACCGTCCACGAATGTCAATTGACCGAAGACGCGAATCGCGGGCGCGCCGTTCGTCGGATCCGGCGCATACTGCAGAACTCGGTTGTTCCCGCTGTCGGCGACAAAGACCGAGCCTTCGGGACCTAACGCCACGTCGGCGGGCGAAGACAACGAGGAGGCGCTGACCGCCGCGGAGAGCGCACTCACGAACCCGGGCTGCCCTAGCACGACGTCAGCGCGGATGCGGCCTTCCTGGTCAACCGGTCGGCGAAATCGCAAGACGCGGTTGTTACCCCGGTCGGCTACCCAAAGATTGCCGAACTCGTCAATGGCCAGTCCACGGGGACCTGACAGAGAGGTGTCTCGCGGCGACTGCGAACGGCCCGTGTCCGAATTGGCAATCGACGTCGTCAGGTCCGCCTGGCCGATGACGATGTCGGCCGAAGCTCCATTCTCGAACCGCAGCGAAGAGCGCCACCCTAGAACCCGGTTGTTCAGTTGATCCGCTACGTACACCGGGAACGGCTCGGCGGAATAGTCGACCACAACGCCGACGGCTCGCCCAACGCTGCCGGGCTCAATCTTGTTGGCGCCGTTGCTCTGGAAATCGTTCTGCCCGAAGACCTTGGAGGCCGCCATGGCGCCTGCCTCGTAGAACAGGACGCGATGATTGCCCGTGTCGACGATGAACAGGTTGCCCGCCGAGTCGATCTTGATGTCGCCGGGAGCAAGCAGGCCATCGGCGCCGGCACGCGGGAAGGTGTCTACGTTGGGAAGCCCCAACGTCAGCGTCCGCTGCCCCAGAACGGACTCGGCGACCGGCGTCTCCACCGCGGAAGCAATCTCAGGGAACAACACGACCCGATTCTCTATCTGACTCACCACATACAACGTCCCAGCTGCGTCGATCGCAATCGAGTTGGGGCCGCGAACCTCGCTCGCGTTGATCGACGGAGAGACGTTATTGCTCTCGAAGTCTTCCTGCAAGATGACCCGGGACGCTTCCTGATGCGTAGTGAACGGAGCAGCAAACACAAGCACTCGAGAATTCGCGAAATCCGCCACGTACAGCGAGCCGTCTGGATGAAATGCAATCGAACTCGGCGTACTGAAGCCTGAAGAGTTCGGCCCGCCGGGTCCCCCGTTGGGCGCGCGGGTCTCAAAGTCCTCCTGCCCCAGGACCAGATCCGCCTCCGGAGAGGGCCCGTCCAGGGCGGCCACCGGGTAGCGCAGAACTCGCTGATTGCCTCCGTCCACGATCCACAGGTTTTGTGAACTATCGAACGCCACCCCAAACGGATTGTTCAAGGATCGAATGCTCAGGCCGCCGTTGTTGGCGTTGAAGGTATTGAAGTCCGGTTGGCCGTAAACGGCATCGGGCTCGACGCTCGCCAAGTTCTCAAACGGACTCGGGAAGCGCAGGATTCGGTTGTTGCCCGAATCGGCTACGTAGAGGTCCCCAGTGGACGCGTGGATCGCCAACCCCTGAGGCAGAAAAAGCCCGCGCGCGCCGATGCCCCGCCCCACCGTGACTCGGAACGAACTTTGCCCGAGGACCAAGTCGGCCCGCGAGCCGTTCTGATAACTCGCAACATCCCGCCAGGCCAGAATGCGGTTGTTGGAAAAGTCCGAAACGTAGACGTGCGTGGCGCCGCCGCGAGTATCGGCCACAACCGCCGACGGATTGAAGAGTTCGCCGCCGGTCACCGAGTTGAGCCCGTTCTGGCGAAGGTCTTCTTGACCGAGAACCCGCACGGCGGTTTGAGCCACTTGGCCCGAAGCAGGAAAGGCGGCGCTAAAAAGAAGTCCGCAGAGGATAGTAAGAGGTACGAAACGAGACATGGATTCCGTTGTCGACCCCTAGCGGGTCGAGGCTCCTTCACAAGATGCGGAAAAAGTCGGTATTCCTGGCGTCATCAGACTCTCCGAGACCAGGCGGCGGAATACGGATGCAATAGTGATTCCCTGCACACGCACTCTGCCCTACTGCGGAATGACGATCATGTCGCCGGACCGCAGCTTGACGTCTTCCATTTCACCCGAGAGCACAGCCTTGTAGTCGAACGGAATGCGCACGCGTTCGCCTGCGACTTCCCGAACGATCGTAATCTTCTTAGTTTTTGCGTACTCGGCAGGCCCCCCCGCCTTCGCGATCGCCTGTAGGACGGTCATTCCTGCGTCCAGCAGCATCTCGCCGGGTCTGCCAATGCCGCCGATGAGGAAGATGCGTCGGCTGTTGATTTGCCGGACGATCACCGTAACCACCGGATTGTTGATGTAGCGTCTGAATCGGCGCGTCAACTCCGCCTCGAGATCAGGTACTGTTAGGCCTAGTACATAAATCTCTTTGACCAACGGGACTGAAATTTTCCCGTCCGCTCGTACTACCGCGTCTCTCACCGACATCTCAGGCTCACGCCACAGATTCACGGCCAAAACGTCGCCGTAGCCGACACGATATGTATTCGGTTCGTCCGCGAGGGGGTCTACGGCGGGGAACTCTCCGGCCCCAACCTCGGCCTGCAACTCAGTCTGGGCGGCAAGCGGCCCGGATAGTACGGCCAAGGTAAGCCCTAAAAGGACCAAGGCGGCGCAGCTCTTGGCGTTTCTGACTAGTACCAACACGTGACTGAATCTTACCATGTAATCCTCCAACGCCAATCCGCAAAATTCCCCCCGCCGCCGCCCATTCTCGGTATATTCGAGCGTTGCAGGCAGAATCGCAGACGCCTCCCGAGCCCGCGGTCTCCAGGTCGCCCGCGGGTCGCCTCGACCGAGTTCGCGGCATGAGCGGTCCCGAACTTCGGACCCGCCTCCGTCAAGAGTTCGCCAAACGCGTCGACGCGGGACGGGACTGGCTTCGCCTACCCGCCTCAAGGCCAAAACTACTTCCGTCGGGCCCGGCCGCGCCTTTCTTCTTCGAGAGACGCGACATCGACACAATCGTTTCGGAAATCCGCCGGAGAATTCCCGAACAAGTCCAGCAACTCACGCGACGCGCCGAGTTGGCCGCAGAGAAACGGTTCGACCTGTTGGGCTATCGCGGGCTCGATTTCGGACACGAAATCAACTGGCAACTCGATCCGGTCTCCAGCAAGCAGGCCCCGGCCGCCCGCTGGCCGTCGGTCCCGTATTTGGACTACGCACGGGTCGGCGACCACAAAGTCGCCTGGGAACTGGGCCGCCATCAGCATCTGTCGACCCTGCTGCGCGCCTGGCGCATTACGGGAGATGATCGTCTCCGCGGCGCCGCAATCGATCAGGTCCGGCACTTCCGAGAGAACAACCGCTATCCCAAGGGCATCCACTGGACGAGCGCCCTGGAGGTCGCGTTTCGGGCGCTCTCATGGGTATGGATGGAGCGGCTGCTCGATGCCGACGACCCGGAGCGCGAGGCCCTGCTGAGCGATATCGGTCTCTCCGCAAGATACCTGGAGCGGTTCCTCTCCACGTATTTCTCGCCCAATACGCACCTGCTTGGAGAGGCGCTCGCTCTCTACGTCATCGGGCTCTGCTGCCCTCGCTTCGACCAAGCGGCTCGCTGGCGCGAGTTGGGGCGCGAAATCGTCATCCAAGAGTCAGAGCGACAACTTCGGGCCGACGGCCTACACTTCGAGCAATCGTTCTACTATCACGTATATACATTAGATTTTTATATCCATTTCAAGATTCTCAACCAACGGGCATCCACCCCTCTTCCGGATGAGGTGGAGCGCCGAATTGAGGGTGCGGCAGAGGCCCTGCGCCAGGCGGGACAGGCCGGAGCGGCGCCTCGCTTCGGCGACGACGACGGAGGCCGCTTGTTTGACGGAGCACGCTGCCGCCGAGAGCAGATGCTCGATCCGCTCGCACCCGCCGCCGCCCTGTTCGGCCGAGGCGACTTCAAGGCGGCCACCGAGCTGACGGAGGAAGCCTGCTGGCTGCTCGGCCCCCGCGGACTGGCCGACTACGACCGTTTGCAAGACTCGCCCGCGCCGCCGGAGAGCGTGGGCCTAGCCGAGAGCGGAGTCTACGTCATGATGAGCGCCGAGGCTTCGCCGCGAGCTTTGGTCGTCGATGCCGGCCCGCTCGGCGGGCTCAAGGGCGGCCATGGACACGCTGACCTCCTGAGTTGTGAGTGGATCCACGACGGGCGCCCGCTCTTGATCGATCCCGGGACAGGCCAGTACCCCGCAGAGTCCGCTTGGCGAGACGTTTTTCGCGGCACCGCGGCTCACAACACGCTCACCATCGACGACCAAGACCAAGCAGACGCCGCCGGCTCTTTCGCCTGGACTTCCCTGCCCTCAGCGACAGCGGAGAGATTCACCAACGGGCGCCTTCTGGACCTGCTCATCGCCACGCACCCCGGCTACGAGCGCCTGACGCCGCCGGCGATTCACCGCCGCACCGTCGTCCAATTCAAAGACGGACTCCTGTTCGTGCGAGACCAGGCGCTGGGAACGGGCCAACGCTTGTTGGACGTGCATTGGAGACCGGCGCCCGATCTTCGCATCGCGGAGCTCACCCCGGACCAAGTACGCTTCGCTGCGGAAGACGGACGCGTGTTGAGCTTTATCGCTCCACGGTCGGCCGAGTGGACCCGAGAGGTCTACGACGCCGGGGCCTCGCCGGCATACGGCGAGATCATCGCCGCACAGGGGCTACGCTACAGCGCGAACATCGAGCTGCCGGCTGAGAGCGGCGTCTTCCTCTCGACCCGCAGCGCCGCAGCCGAGTCCACAGGCAGACCAGCGAGCGGCGCCGCCCCGGCCCACTACGTCCTCGAACACCAGGGCGACCGGACGGCTCTCTGGCTGGCTGACCGCCCCGGCGTATGGAACCTGGACGGCTGGAAGACCGACGCCCGCGTGCTCACCTGGCGGTCGACCGCGGACGGCAGCTCCGAGGTCTTCGCCGCCGGCGCCTCTCGACTCGAATGGCGAGGCGAAGCCTTCATGGAGCCCGGTGACGAGGAGCTCGAACGCTTCGAGTGCCGTCGCCGCGGCGACCAGATCGACGCCTGGTCCAGCGACATGCAACGCATCCGCAAGAAGGCCCTGCGGACGGCGCTCGGCAAGCTGCGAATCCAGTCCTAACGACCGGCTCGCATATGCTATTCTCGTAGATTCTGACGGTTGCGGCGCAACGCCGATCGACACCGCTCGGGCGCGTAGCTCAATGGCAGAGCAAGTGACTCTTAATCACTAGGTTGAAGGTTCGATCCCTTCCGCGCTCACCACTTCTTTTCATCCCAAGATCATCGATACGCTCCGCCCGCATGGCGGATAAGTCGGACTCGGTACTTGCCATCCACAGCGATGAAGGGCCATCATTCTTCGCATGGTTCCGAGGAACATTCCCGATGACGCGTGAGCACGAAGTCCGCAGCTTCATCGAACAGCTCGGCGTCCTCCTGCCGGACGACTTCAGCGACGATACTGAACTCGTCGCGTCCGGCTTGTTGAGCTCTCTCGCCTTGTTTGAAGTGGCTGTTTGGATCGAAGAGCAATGCAACGGCGCAGTCGTCGCGGAGTCCGTGGACATCGCCAACGAATGGAACACGGTCAGTTCCATCGTGGGCTTTATTGAGAAAGCGCAACACGACGCCGCTCAAGGACCCTCAGATTGAGCGACATCGCGATTCTTCCCTTCCACGATCGCTTTCTCGACCAGGTCTGCCGGGTCACCCAAGGGCATTGGAGCCCCGACCTCGAACTGAACGGTCGCTATCTCGCCTGGAAGTATCAAGCCAATCCGTACGCGGACGACTGTCGGCTCTACCTGGCCATGGACGGCGCTGAAGTCTCCGGAATTCGGGGCTACTACGCCCTCCGGTGGGTCCTTCATCCGGGCGGCGAGCCCACAACGGTCCTCATGGCCGCCGACCTCTGCGTCCGCCCGGACTATCGCGGCCAAGGAATCTCGCGCAAGTTGATTCAGGAGAGTGTGGAGGACCTCTCTACGAAGTCGCGCTCGCCATTCCTCATGAACACGAGCGCAGGCAAGAGCACGCTGCTTGAAATGGTCGCTTCCGGCTGGCAGTCGTTGGGCCGGTTCGACGTCTCGGATCGCCGCCCCAATCTCACCGCCCCCCTGCGGCGTTGGGCCCAGGGCGAAGAGGGACTCGAAAGTCTGGATCGGGCGCCGCGCGAGCCGGGAATCAGCATCACTCGGGAAGTGCGCCCGGGTCCGATGGCCGAACTCGCCGGACGCACCGCCGCCTCGGGCGTTCGACTCCATCGCGACGAAGCATACTTTCGTTGGCGCTTCTCCAATCCGCTCTGCCGGTATCGGTTCCTTTACGCCGGCGGAACAGACTTAGACGCCTACTTGGTCGTCCAGTGTTGGACCACGCATGACCAGGAATGGATCAATCTGGTCGACTACGCCTACGAGGATGAGCGGCCGTTGGAAACCTTGCTGTCAACGCTCATCGATCTCTCGGGCCACCGCCGCATGAGGGTCTGGACGCCGACCAACGAATCTCTACGCCAAGTATTTGGTCGAGCCGGATTTCAGCCGACCGAGTACGCGCCGGGCGTCCGCGACCCGCGTCCGGCATTGTTGTTGCGTTCGCTCCGCAGCGACACTCCAACGAGTCCGCAACCGCCTCGCGACTTCTCGCTTTGGGAACGCTCGATGGCGGTCTCGGACTATTACTAACGCCTCTTCAGGCCTTCTCGCCGGTCTTGAGCCAGTGAGCGCATTCGGGCCCCAGCTTCTCAAGCGCCACGGCCTCGTACTTGGCGTTGTCTCCTTCGGTGAGAACATCGCGCCAGCGACCGTTGGTGCCCTTGTTGATGAACGTCTTGGCGCCCCCTTCCCAAAAGACCCCACCGAGAGGGGCGCTCTGGACGGCGTTTTCTTTCATGTAGTCGAAGGTGCAGTGCTCGACAATCGTGTCCCAGTTCGACTCGTCAATCGGAATCTCGAGGAACTCCGCCATCTTTCGAATCTGACCGGGCATGTCTGCTTTCAACTCCGAAAAATGCAGCAGCATCAGATTCGGCAGATCCCGCACGGCCCACCACGAAGCGATGTTCTCCCAGAACGACCACAGCGGATATCCGTCGCGGTCCAACCAGCGCCGGAAGTACTCGTGGACATCTAGATCGGCCGGCTTGAACGGTTCGAGGTCGGGTCCGATCACCGCATTGAGCGCCTCGAAGATATCCGGCGTGTGATTGCTGTGGTGGTTGTAGTAGCTCCACACCACGTCGCGACCGTCTCGCGCAATGTAGAGATACTTCGCCTTCGGCGAGTAGTTGAGCGCATCGACCGGCAAGTGGGTCTTGATGAATCGTCGATGTTCCTGAGCCTCCAACATCTGCCGCATGACGTCTTGCGGCGGCAGTCGGAAATCGACCCACAAGGCAAGCTCAGCAACGTTGACGTCTTCAGCTCCGTTGAAGATCAGTTGCGAGAGAATCTGCTGGACCCAAGTCGTCCCGGACTTTGCATACGTCGAAACGATGATGTCGTCGTCGCGAAACGGAAAGTCGTTCCAAAAGGTCGAATCAAAATGATTGTGAGACAGCTCACGAGTCTTCTGCGGCCAGTGGACTGAATCGCTCATGTACTTCTCCTCTCTTTCCTACTGCTGAAAGGCGCCGTCTGCACACTTCGGCGCAAACAGTTCGAGCCTGGACTCCGCTTCCGCCGCCGGGGCCGGAAAACTCCGTGTCCGTCAGTTCCCGTAGAGGCTGGGCAACCGATCGGCGCGGTAGATTGCCCATCCAATCGACTTCTCTGCATCCGTCGAGTCAACCGTCATCTCAAAGACCTTCTTGGGGACGTCGTCGTGCGTCACTTCCACAATGCGCGCCCAATGGTGGTCGCCGACAATCCGGTCCGTGGCGCGACCTTCCTTGTCGCGAACCTGGCCGCCGTCCGTGATCAGCACATTGCCGGTCTGAGGCAGCTGATCCGCCTCGCTAATAAAGGGAGAAAAGAACACCTCGCCGTCCGGCCCCCCATATTTCCAAACTTGGCGAACCGTCTTGGCGTCCGCATCGATCGCGAATTCTACGGCGCGGCTATAGCTTTCGCCGGCGTCCAGCTTCGGACTCGGGGGCATCGCCCGGAAGTTCCCATTGTCAAAGAGAATCAGCGAACCGCCCGCGGTGATCTCCGCGGCATGCTGGTGATACTGCCATTCCATATCGCCGCCCGGCGTCAGCAGATACGGTTTCCACCGCTCTCCCCATCCATCATGCGTTCCAAGGATCCAATTAAGTTCACCGCTCTCTCGGGAGAAGCTAATCACCGCCTCTTGATGCCTCAGCGACACCAGAATGGAATCCGAATCCATGTCGTAATACAGACCGTTTCCGTGAGCCCAGTCTTTGGTGCCGCCCTCCACGTCCGGATACGCCCAAATGTCCCAAATCCCGCCAAGCGACTCGTAACCAAGCCGCCTCACGTCGAGCATGTCCATCAACTTCCACTCGTTGACAATCGCGCCGTCGCGGGAGAACTCGACCACGACGTCGCCGATCACGTTCGCTGCTGCCGTCGGTGCGTTTGGGTCTTCCACCGAAGTCGGGTAGTCCTCGATCACGCGCATCTCGGTCGAGAGAGCCAACAGGTTGCCAGACGGCATCTCCTGGATGTCGTGGTGGAGTGTGTCCGTCGCCACCGGAACCGACCCCTCGGGCACTTTCGCGTTGGCTTCTTCGCTCGGGTGTGTTGAGGCGTGCCAGCTCGCCACTACATTCCCCAACATGTCGACCTCTTCGGCTCGATTCTGGCCGACCAGCTGCAAGATATTGCCGCTCGAAATCCGGTGGGGGTCCTCGAACATATGGCCGCTGCGGCGATACCAGACGACTTCGCCCTGTTTATCCACCGCAATGGCGAGCCCGTATTCGCCGTCCTCCGGCGCCTCGTCCGGCCAGCGCATCAACGCGAAGAGGGTCACGCCCGGCTCCATCTCTTCGGGCGTGCTCACTGAGACGTCGATCGCCGGAAAATCCGCAGGGAGCGGAGCCGTCTCAAACTCAAGGGGAGTGGCCCCTGAAACGTTTCCGGCCTCGTCTCGGGCGCTGACTTCAATCACATGTCCGCGATCGGCTCGAAAACCAAGCACGGCGACCGAATGATTGGTTGCCAAGTCCGCGGACGTCGGCACCTCCCACTCGCGATCGTCGTCGCGAACTCGGATCACGAGGGCGGAAGGTTCGTCCGTGGCTGCGGATACGATGGCGGCTAACGGTACGGCTGCGTTCGGGTTTCCCGCAACGGTGGGCGCCGTGGTGAACGTCGGAGCGGTCGTGTCCCCGCAACCAAGGCTCAGACAGAGCAAGACGGGGGAGAGCAACGCTGGAACTACGCGCTGAAGAGTCATTCAAACCTCAAACTTCGAGTCAGGCCTACTGGCCGGCAAGCGCAAGAACGATAGCACACACCCCGCCCTCCTTCTCATTCAACGCAGCACTCCTCCCCGATGCTATTGCCTCGACGGAACTCGCCCCTCCACAAGCTCGGATATCTGCTCTAGCCGCGTAAGGGGGGCTCCAGGCTCCACTCCCGGTTTCCTCTCCCACAGGGCAGTCGCCTCATCGGCATAGACCCGCTCGTAATTTTCCGCTCCTCGGTAGCTAGGGAACTCCTCGTCAACGTCGGGGAGGACCACAAAATACGCGTAGTAGCCGCTAGCCACAATGTGTTCCCGAAGGTCGCGCAGCACCTCACCTCCAGACAACCTACTGACGCGAAGCTGATCAGGGGCGTAGATCAGGTGCTGTAAATCGATCACCATCGCCTCATCTTCCGGTCCTCGGCGCTGCGCCATCTCACGCAAAGCCCGATAGCCGGAGACGGCCCGCGTGAGGAATTCGTCTCGGTCGATCCTGCCGACCAAGTACTCCAGTTGCGGTGCGTTGATCTCAAACATCATCGTCGGCGGCACGGCAAACAAGAAACTCCAGGTCACGGCCGCTAGTCCGAATCGCCTCGGCCACTCCCCGGCCGAATCCCAATAGCCGCGGGCGCGAGCTGCCGTGAGAGCGATCAGCAAGAGGAGCGGCCCCATGAAGTACCGAACAATGCCCCAGATGTAACCCCAGTAGACGTAGTAGATGCCGCAGAAGACCAAGATCGCGATCTCGTTTCGATTCGGCTTACGGCGGCGAACCAGCAACCAGCCCACGACCAACAGCGGGATCGCCATGCCGACCGGGTTGTCCGAGGGCGACCCGTACGTCGACTTGCCCGCATAGTGGACCGACCATGGATACAGGCCATAGACCTGCCATAGAGGCGGGCGCTCGAAGGCCCCTTTGGAAACCCACTGCGTGGAGGCGACCCTCGTGCCCAGCGGAAAAACCGGGTTCCCCGTGTACCGGTACGCTCGCAGAAACCACAAGCCGCCCACTAGGACCCCGGCGGCCATCAACCCGGCCAATAGCTTCGGCCGTCGCCACGTGGACCACAACAGCATCAAACCGAGCGGAATCGCTCCAAAAATCGACGTGTGCTTCACCCCGAGGGATAGCGCCAAAAACATCGTCGAGGCCCAGAGCCAACGGTCGTCTTTCTCATCGCGCGCTCGCATCCAGGCCAACAGCGAGCTCAGTTGAAACAGAACCAACAGGGGGTCGTTCTTGACGATGACCCCGGTGCGATGGAGGAACGGAACGGTCGCGGCGATCGAGAGACCAAGCACCGCCGACGAGCGCGAAACCCCGGCCCTGCGCACGATTCCGAAGCCGACCGCCAGGAAGCCGAGGTAGAAGAACGGGTTGACGAGCTCCGCCCCCGCCTGCCCCGCAAAGGTCCAGGCAGCGCCGAGGAAGACCTCGAACCCCTGCGGATAGTAGCTTGTCCGTTGAAAGATGGAGGGCTCAAACCAGCCTGCCTCCGCCGCAACCTGACCAAACCGAAGGTGCTCGCGGATCCCGTCGAGGTTGATCGCCGGCGTCACAACGACGGCCAGCCCAAAGCCAAGGAACAGATAGCCGTAGAACACGGAGAGACCGATCGCGCGATCTTTCAATGAGTCCTCGGCCCCCCAATTGCGGCAAAGAGACCGTAGAACCTCCAAGGGCGACGCAAGCTGTCCCAGCCCTACGAGGCACGTGATCGCCAGCAACCCAGCGAGGCCGGGCCAGGCAAACAGGTGCGCCGTCCCGAGCAAATACAGTCCGACTCCCAGCCAACCCGCGCCCGCCGCAAGCGAGAGCCCCGAATCCTCGACGCCCAGGTCGGGCTTCAACCCAAGTCGCGTGAGAATCGCGCGGCCAACCGCGAACGCGGCCCACATCCACGCCCCAACGACGAGCAATGCGAGGGGCTCATAGGCGAGGCACGCGCACGCCGCTGCCGCCAGCCCGATAACAGGCTCTAAACGCCACCAGTCGCGATGGAGACGCAATGACGAGTAGAGCCAAGCACCCGCCGCGCCGGCCAACAGACATGCGACCAGCGCGTGGGGAACCGCGGACCCGAGCTTCCCGAAGTAGGCGACGTGGGTCCGCGTCGGCCCGATCGTACTCCACACGATGACGAGCAGCCACAACGCCCATATCCAACGGGCGGCCGACGGAGCGAAGCGCGGAACGAACGACAAGGCGCTCCTATTGTTTCAGCCGCAGGGGGAAGGAGGTCAAATGCGCCACTCCCCTCAGTCCGGCAAGGATGCAGGGGCGGCCCGCATCAGCGGACCGCCGTCGCTGAACCTACTCTTCGTCGAACGCTGACGGAACCAACCCGAGTCGCTTCAGCAATGCATCCATCTTCGCGCCCCGTACCGCCGCGCCGGGATGTCGCTCGATCCGGCGAATCGTGTAGGTCCACAGATTGTTGATGTCCTGAGACATGCCGCGCATTTCGTTGCCGTTGATCACCACCAGACTGTCGGTACGCGCCGAGCCTGCTCCGGTCACGAACTCGACCGTTCCCCTGCAGTCGTCCCCAACCGTCACCGTGCCGTTGAAGGGTATGTCCGGCAGGTGCATGAATCCCTCGAAGGTGGCGTCGAAGGTCCCGGACAACGAACCGTCCTTACCGATGTTGAACGTACCCATTGCGGTGGGATCGCCCGCATCCGGGAACAGCGCTTGCCGGCCGACGTCTGTGATGAACACCCATTCCCCGGCCACGTACTTGAGGTCGCAGGGCCGGTCTCCGGCACTCGCAGCAGACGCCGTCGACATCACAACTAGCGCGGTCGCAGCGGCGGTTTTCCAAACCGATGTTTCCTTGAAGATCATTTTCTAACTCCTTGATTGCCATTCTGTTTCGCCGGCTGGAGCCCCAAGAAAGTTGAGGTATACTCTCCGCGAGACCGGCGTATCTGGACCCTAGCGGCATGGGCTCTCGGAAGAATTGAGGCAATACTGAGCAACCTCAGAGGAAATTCAAAGGACATTCTGAGGATGCTCAAACTCTTCTAATGCAGGCTCCTATCCAGAAGAAAACAAGGCGGTTCTACAATTTCGCCCCCTATCGACTCTACGTCGACGGCGATCTGCATCGAGACGGTTCACCGGTTCCTCTTCCCCCGAAGTCGCTGGAAGTACTCGTGGCCCTTGTGAACCGACATGGCCGCGTGGCCACCAAGGATGAGCTTCTCCGCGAGGTCTGGCCCGATACCTTCGTAGAAGAGTCAAGCCTGACCTACCAGATCTCCCAGTTGCGCAAGACCCTCGGCCAGCGCCCAGGCGGAAGGCCCTACATCGAGACTGCCACCAAACGCGGCTACCGGTTCGCGGCCGCCGTCACCGAATCCTGGCAGGACGAGGGCGGCGACGACGCGAAACCTCAAGTCGTAGACGCTCAAGGCGCCGCGCAGACGATGAGCAACCGGCGAACGCGCGCAGCGCTCTGGGCTGTCGCCTTCGCTTCCGTTCTGGCCCTCGGCGCCTACATCGGCGGGCGATTGAATGAGAACGCGTCTGAAGCTCCGCTGCGCAAGTTTGCCCTGGCGCCCCCCATTGAATTGAGAGTCGACGCCGGTATCCATCCGAATGTCGCAGTCTCGGCCGACGGCCGCCGGATCGCCTTCGTCGGAAGCGAAGGGCGTCACCTGTGGATCCACGACCTGGAGCACGGCCTGTCCCGACCGCTCGAAGGCGCCGAAGACGCCGACGACCCTTTCTGGTCTCCAGACGGGGAACGCATCGGCTACTTCTCCGGGCCCCAAATACTCGTCGCTCCAGCCGAGGGCGGACCGTCGACTCGGATCTACAAGCGTCAAGGAACAGACGATTCCGGGTATGTCGACGGCCGACTCAGAGGCGGGAGTTGGAGCCCCGAGGGCGATTCAATCGTCTTCAGTGAAGACGGAGCCCTCTACGAAGTGCCGGCCAAGGGAGGACAGCCGAAACTCTTGGTCGACTCCGACGAGACGGGCGACTCGACCAGCCTCCTTCGGTGGCCACAGTTCCTACCCGCTTCGACTGGCAAGAGAGCCCTGCTCTATACCGCCGGGACGGAACGCGAGCGAAAGATCATCGTTCACGACCTGGATAGCGGCGAGTCGACAACGCTGCAGTCCGGCGAACTACCTTCGTACTCGCCTTCAGGGCACATCTTGTATCAAGCCGGTCCGCATACCTACGACCTATGGGCTCTGCCTTTTTCGGCCGACCGCTTCAGACCGAACGGAGCACCATTCCCTGTAAAGCGTAACGCGCGGTTTCCAATGACGACTCACGACAACTCGTTGGTCTATCTGGAAACCGTCGTCGGTGTACAGGGAGATCGGCTCGCATGGGTCGACCGCGAAGGACACGTTCTCGAGCGCTTCCCCGCCGCCCAGGAGCAGATGCTCAACATCGAGCTCTCCCCCGACGACCGGCGTGCGGCCGTCGCCGCTTGGACTGAGGGCAACCTCGATGTCTGGATCTACGACCTAGAACGGAATTCGAAAACGCGGTTCACAACCCACGAGAAGATCGACCGCGATCCCGTCTGGTCTCCCGATGGAACTCAGCTCGTTTTCTCATCCAATCGAGCTGGATCATTCGACGTCTATGTCGCGCCGGCGGACGGTAGCCAGGCGCCGCTCGCACTGCTGCAAGCGGCCGACGCACACGAGCGCCCCACTGATTGGGCTAGCAACCCGGATGTCATGATCTGCCGCCGGGCCGATGACACCGGGAGCACTCTGAATGTCGTCCCCGTACTCAATGGGGGGAAGCAGTCTCCCGTAGAGCCCGTACCGTTGGTAGAGAACGCGGCCCTGGGGCGGCTATCGCCTGACGGAAAACACGTCGCCTACCGCTCAGGCCGCTCAGGCCGCTCCGAGGTCTTCGTCAGATCGTTCCCTAGCGGAGAAGACCGAATCCAGATCTCCACCAATGGGGGCAGCCAGCCAAGATGGTCCGGCAATGGCAAAGAACTGTTCTACGTGCAGGACAGCTCCCTGATGGCTGTTCCGTTTTCGCGCTCAGACAGGCCGAGAGCAGGGACTCCGCGGAAACTCTTCTCCTTTCCCGGACTCGCCGCGTCGGTCCCCGCTACGAGCGCCGGAGTCGTCGCCTTCGACGTGTCTTCCGACGGTAATCGATTCCTTGTGCGCGCACGACTCACCGGGGCCGACTCCACGATCCGCGTCGTCCAAAACTGGTTCGCGGAATTCAACAACCAGCAGTAGATCTGTAGAGGAGCTTCCCACGAATCCCTGCCGGGCACGAACGGTTCCACCATCTTACGAAGCCTTGCCAAAATCCGGGATCTTCAACAACTCGCCGTCGCGCAACGCCGACTGATGCGCCACAATCCCTGGCCCCGTGAAGGCCGCCGCCTCCCAAACATTCACCGACGGATGGCGATCCTCAGCGATAGCGGACACGAACTCGTGCGTTAGAAACGCGTGCGACCCGCCATGACCGGTAGGGACTCGCATCGGCTCCGGCAACCGCTCGTGGTAAGTCCGCTCGGGCAACTCGCTCGACTGCACTTTGCCCTCCGGATAGCCGTTGGAATCGAGCACCGTCTCCCCGTCCTTCTGGATGCGCACCACCGTGTCGGGCGACCCCTCGGGCCGCCCCATGATGTAGGAGCCGCGGTCCCCATAGAAGTGAGCACGCTCGGTTCCACCCGCGGCAATGTGCCAACAAACTGCGATTCTAGAGGCTTTGCCGCTCTGGGTCTTGAACATGCCCACCGTATTCCAAAACGGATTGTTGTAGCGGTTCGTCCGGCACACCTCGTGGCTGTCTCCCCAGCCGATCCCCTGCACTTCGCCCAGTCGCTCGCCCGTCACGGGCACGACCATTCCGGTCGAGTGCGTCGGATAGAGCATCGGCGGGAAACCATGGCGCCAAGTGGGTAGGCCGCGGTCGTCGTACATCAGTGACAGCAATCCGTCGTGGTGGTACTCGGCCTCCGAATAGACGATCGTGCCAAACTCCCCGCGCTCCGCCATCTCGCGACAGGTGATGATCTCAGGACGGTAGTAGCTCGTCTCCGCCATCATGTAGCGCATCCCCGTTCGCTGGACGGTTTCAATCAAGCTTTCGAGATCCTCAAGAGTTAGAGCCGCCGGCACGGCGCTGATCACGTGCTTGCCGGCGTTCATCGCCTCGGTGGCCATCCAAGCGTGCAGCGGCGCCGGAGTGAAGACGCCCACCGCATCCAAACCGGGATGGGCGAGCATGAGTCGAAAGTCGTCGTACTGGTTGGAGCAGCGATAGACCTCTGCGAGGGTTCGCAGCCGCTCCTTGCGAATGTCGCAGACCGCCTCAACGCGACACTCAGGATGCAGATGCCATTGGAACGTCGCCCCAAATCGTCCGCCCACGATCCCGATTCGCATCGGTTGGGACTGTGCGGCAAGGGGAGCCGCAGCCAAACCCGCCGCCGTCACTCCGCCCAGGAATCGTCTCCGGTTCATCACGTCCTCCCTGCGGTCTCACAGCGTATCCACTGCATAATCCACTGGCCCTCGACTGAAGACGCAGACCGTCAGGACGGCGAGTAGACGCCCCGCCCGCTGGTCCGTCCTAGCCCGCCAATTTCTCGGCCGACTTCCCTTTCATGGAGAAGTGGAGAGCGCCGAAAGCGACGACCAACACGACCGGTAGGATCGCCATGGTCTGCAGGACCTCAGGACTGGCCGCGGCCTGGATGGCCGTCCACTGTTCAGCCAAGGCAGTACCAGGCGCGGCCGAAGCGAGAGCCTCCACGGTCTGTCCTGGCTCCAGCTGCTTTGCAGCCGAATTGTCGCGGACCCAGCCAAGGAAAGGTCCGGCGATCGATGTCGCAATCGCCCCCACAGCACCGATTGTCGACAATCCAAGCGCGCCGGTCTTCGGTATGTACACGGCGACGAAGCCGATCATGGTCGGCCAGAAGTAGCAGACGCCGGCGGCGAAGACGAACGACGACGCGAGGATGGTGTATCCCTCCGAGACGCTCATCCAATAGATGCCGATCACGGAAACGACCGCAGAGGCCAGCAGGACCCCGGTCGGCGCCAACCGCTCGACAACCGGTCCGGCGACCATTCGGCCCAGAGCCATCAACAAGCTGATCCATGACAGTACGAGCGTTCCATCCACAACGGACCCGGTCAAAAGCGCCGGAATCCATCCGTTCGTCCCTAGCTCGGTCGCGGCAGTCAGCACCATGCAAATGCACATGAACAGATACAACGGCCTCAACATTTCGCGATACATATCGCCGTCGGAGACGCCTGCGGCCGCACGCTCGGTTGGAGGAAACTTCAGGCCCCAGAACATCACGCCATAGAGAATTGTCGGGGGAAACAGGCAGGCCACTAAGGCTTGCCAGCTCAGTCCCAAACTCGTCAACACTCCGTAGGAAACGATGCCGCCGATCACAATTCCACCGGGGAACCAGACGTGAAAGGCGTTCAGCTTCGCAATCTTGTTCTCTGGATAGAGCGCCGCAATCAAAGGATTGCAGGCCGCTTCCACGAAGCCGTTCCCAATGCCGACAAGGATTGAGGAGATGAGCAGTGTCCAGAATCCATCGGCAACCATCGTAAAGACGGCCCCAACGATGTGCCCCGCAAACGCCAGAGCGACCAGGCGCCCCATTCCGATCATGTCGCACAGCGGTCCGCCGATGAACATCGCCAATGGAAATCCGATGAACGCCGCCGTGTTGACCCATCCGGCTTCGGCTCCTGTCAGACCAAATTCGTTGATCAGCGGCTCGACGATCGCCGCCCGAATTGCGAAGCTCATCGCGGTAACAATCAGGGCGATGCAACTTGCCCAAAAGAAGCGGCCTGCCTGCGGATGCGTGCTCATATCGACGTTGGTTTTCCTCTTGCCCGCTGGAACGAGCGCCATAGGTTACCACAACGTCGGACACGCCCCCGCCCCCGCTGCTAGCATGTTTGGCGATGACAATCGACCATCTCCGCAAGCTGTTCGACTATGAAAAATGGGCCAATCATCGAACGCTCGACGCGATCCGAGAAGCTGCCGATAGAGGCCCCGCCGTGCGGCTGTTCGCCCATGTTTTGGCGGCTCAAGAAGTCTGGTTGACTCGCCTCGCGAATCTCGATTCCGCCCACATCGCCGTCTGGCCTCCGACGACCATCGACGAGTGCATGGTCCGCCTTCAGCATCTCGACGGCATCATCGACAAGTACCTCGACGACCTCCAAGAAGAGGCGCTCCAGCTGGAGATCACCTACAAGAACCAGAGCGGTGAGGAATTCCGAAACAGCCCGCTCGATATCCTCACTCACCTCGGCTTCCACTCCCAGCACCACCGCGGCCAAATCGCGCTGCAGCTTCGCCAACTCGGCCAGGAGCCGGCCGTCACCGACTTCATCGCGTTTCGCCGTGAATAGTTGCACCTGCATCTTTTTCCGACTTTGCGCATCTATCCCCTGTCGGCAAAAGTAGGAGATAGAGCGATGCTGAACATCACCCGGTCCGCGGACCGCTACAACCTCAAAACGGATTGGTTGGACGCCAAGTGGCACTTCTCATTCGGGAACTACTACGACCCGCAGAACGTCCAGTTTGGCCCGCTGCGCGTCTTCAACAACGACGTCATTCAACCTGGCCAAGGCTTCCCGATGCACCCGCACCGCGACATGGAGATCGTGACGTACGTGCTGGACGGAGAGCTGGAGCACCGCGATTCCACGGGCGGCCAAGGAACCATCCGCGCGGGGGAGGTCCAACGCATGAGCGCGGGCGCCGGAGTTCGGCACTCCGAGTTCAACGCCTCCAGCAAGAACACGGTGGAGCTGGTCCAAATCTGGGTCCTTCCACAGAAGACGGGAGTGCAGCCGTCCTATGAGCAGAAGCGCTTCACCCAAGCAGAGCGCAGGGGCAAGTGGCTGCCGATCGTCTCGCCGACGGTGGAGGGCGAGGCCGTATTCATTGGGCAGGACGCGACGTTCTACGTCTCCCGGCTGGAGTCGGGACAATCGGCTGCGCATGACTTGGCGCCGGGCCGCCAGGCCTACGTCTTCGTAGCCGACGGCGAGGTTGCGCTTAACGGCGAGCGGTTACTCAAGGGCGACAGTGTGAAGGCCGGCGGGCTCGACCGCCTGACGTTCGTATCGAACTCCTCCGAGGCAGCGGAACTTCTCATGATCGATCTGCCTTAACGGCCAACTCGGGATTCGGTCGCCTACATTCCACGGGCGACCGAAAACCCCGCCGCCGCGAGCAGGAGTCCGCCCAGTACGTTGAGCGCAATGTTGGCCGCAGCCGCCCCCCAAGAGCCCGCCTCGAAAGCCCGATACGTCTCGACCCCAAACGTCGAGAACGTCGTAAACGCTCCAAGAAAACCGGTCCCAATCACGGCCCGGGCGCGCGTGGCCGCCTCCGGATGCTCAAAGGCGAACTCCGCCAGGAAACCAAGGGCAAAACAGCCCGCCAGATTCGCCGCCAGCGTCCCCCAAGGGAAGCCCGGCCCGGTCCAGCGGAGCATCGCCATCGTGACGCCGTATCGCGCCATCGCACCGAGCGCTCCCGCGCAACCCAGCCAAACAATCGTCATGGAGTCGCTCGGGCTAGTCGTCGTCGGAAGCGAACGGACTGCGCTTCATCACGTAGGTGATCGCCTCTTCCGGCACCACGTACTCTGATGCGGCCCCGTTGCCCTGGTAACCGATGTCCTGAACCCCGATCGGGCTGGTGTAGTAGGCGTCCACGGATAGTTTGCGTACCCAATCAAAGAACCGAACCCCGGCGCCCAACTCCTGGCGATCCCAGGCCTGGTAGTCGCGGAAGCGAGCATAGGGTCCGGCGCCCGAGCTTCTCGTCTTGGAGGCGATCTCGCGCTCCGCTGCAACAAGGTCGTCCAATAGAGCCGTCTGCTCGTCCTGCCCCGAGTCCACGAACGTCTTCCCCGCGCGTACGCGCATCTCGGCGTCCAGCCACGAAAGCCCTCCGTGAAAGATGTCCGCCAGCCGCGAATGGTTCGCCGTCAGCAAGTCAATGAATTCCGGAGCCCCGGCATCGACCGCGCTACCCCCACCTGAGTCCTTGGGGACGATCAGCTCCGCCAAGCGCGTCACGGTCTCCCATTCATGCTCCGTCAGCTCTTGGCGTTGGTATCCAGAGAGCGCGCCCTTCATCTTGGCCGCTTGCCCGTGGACGTGCTGCGCGTCGACTAGGCTCATCTCGCCCGCCACGCCGGCTGCGAACACCGCGCCCGCGATCCTGCGGAGCGCGTCCCGCCGAGAGACGTCTTCAATCGTGATCAGACTAGACATTGCCTTTCCTCGCCTCCTCGGCCAAGTAATCGCTTGCGCGCCAGGACAGCGCGTTGATCGTCAACGTCGGGTTCTTGTCCGGGTTCGAGGGCAGCGCCGCTCCGTCCACCACGAACAGGTTCTTCGCTTCCCACGATTGGCAGTACTTGTTGAGCACCGACGTGTCGGCGGTGTGCCCCATGGCGGCGGTGCCGACCTCATGAATAATCGATCCCGGAACGGAGATGCCGTCCGCCTCGCGGTCGGCGTTCTTGAGCCCGACTACACGGCCGCCCATCGCCTCGATGATCTCGGTGAAGGACTTCTCCATGTGCCGCGCCTGCTTCCATTCGTAGTCGGTGAACTGGAAGTGGAACTTCAATACGGGAATGCCCCATTTGTCGACCACGTCCGGGTCGATCTCGCAGTAGCTCATGTCGTTGGGAATCATCTCCCCGCGTCCCGCGAATCCGACATTGGCGCCGTAGCGCGCGCGGACTTCCTCCTTGATCTTGGCTCCGTAGCCCATGCGTCGCGCCGTGCCGTGGAACGACCCGGGCCGCGGCATTCCAAAGCCGCCGCCAAACTCGATGTGATAGCCGCGCGGGAAGCCGAGCTTCTCGTGATCCTTGTAGCCCCACCAGGGAGCGTAGAGGTGCGATCCGCCAAAGCCGTCGGTGTTGTATTTGGGCATCCCTTCGAGCGCGGGCACGTAGCCCGACAGTCCGAAGCCGACGGTGTCCATCAGGTTGCGGCCCACCTGGCCTGAACCGTTCGCGAGCCCGTTGGGGTGATGCTTCGATTTCGAGTTGAGCATGATCCGCGCCGTCTCACAGGTCGACGCGGCCAAGATCACCGCCTTCGCTCGAACCCGATGCTCCAGCCGCGTCTTGCGGTTGACGTAGATCACGCCGTCCGGCTTGCCGGAGGAATCCACTGACACTTCGCGGACCATCGCGTCGGTGACCAGCTTGAGTCCCTTCTCAATGGCGGGAAAGATCTCCACCTGGCTCGACGCATACGCGGAGGCGGTTTGGCAGCCGCGACCACATTGGCCGCAATAGTGGCAAGGGATGCGGTTGGGCAGTCCGTTGGTAACGATGGCTCGGCGGTTGGCGATAAAGGGAATGCCGAGGTCCTTGCCCGCTCGTCGCGCCAGGAGCTCGTGCACTTTCGGGGCCGGCGCATCTTGAAAGATGCCGTCCGGGGCCGAGGGAATCCCCTCGGTCGTACCCGTCACGCCAATGAAGCTCTCGGCCTTGTCGTAGTACTTGGAGAGCTCGTCGTAGCTCATGGGCCAGTTGACGCCGACGCCGTCGATCGAACGGGCCCGCATATCGAGATCGGAGAAGCGGAAAGACATCCGTCCGTAGTGATTCGTCCGGCCTCCCACGATGCGCGAGCGGAACCAACGGAAGTCCGTACCTTCCGCCGTCGTATAGGGCTCGCCGTCGAGTTCCCAGCCGCCGGAAGTCGTCGACATGAAGCCGAAAGGCTTGCCGTCGCCGAAGTAGGATTTCCCATGTTCGGTACCGCGGTGATCGTAGTCGGCGAACGTCTTGTGCTCTTTGAATTCCTCGGCGGGGTCCAGCGGCCCGCCCGCCTCCAGCAGCAGCACTTTGAGTCCGTGATCGGTCAAGACTCGCGAAGCGGTACCGCCTCCGGCGCCCGCTCCCACGACAACGGCGTCGAAGACTTCTTTTGAATCGATGAGGGCCATAGTTTGAGGTCGCACGACTTCCCGCCGCGCGCCGCTCATTGTAACGCGGAGACCTCAGCGCTGGTAGAAGAAGACCTCGTGCGGCGGAATATCCGGATCCGGGTCCTGCCAGCGTTCCACCGCGTCCGGTTCCCACCCTGGGACGGGGAACTTGTAGACCGCAACTCGAACGCCCGGGCGCAGGTCGCGCTCCAGTAGCGGAACGAGCGGCGGATACGACTCAGGCGTCAGGTAGGTCGTCAATACGTCCACGCTGCCGAAGTCGGCGTTGAGCAGATCCTGATTCAGGATGCGGGCGCGATCGGCGAGCCCGGCCTCCGCGATCCTGGCCCGGCTGCTCTCGATCAACTCCCGATCAATCTCATACCCTGTGGATTGAGCGCCTAGCGCCGCCGCGGCAACAACCACTCGGCCGTCCCCCGACCCTAGGTCGAAGTGAACCTCTCCTGGCTGCAAGCGAGTGAGCTTGAGCATCCGACGCACGGCTTCGTCCGGCGACGGCTCCCACACGGAGAGCAGCACCGGCTCGGAGACCTCTACGACGGCGGGGGGGTCCATGGGAGCGGCGCATCCGAGCAGCGCCGCCGCCGCTAACAAACATCGCATCATCGCTTGTAAAGGTAGACGGTGTGAGGCAGCCCGTCGATTTCGTTGGTCTCATCCATAGCCAGCGTCTCGTCCGCCTCCCATCCGGGAATCAGAAAGTCGTGTGAGACGACGCGCGCGCCGGGTTTGAGCTTCTTCTCGAGAAGCGGGCGCAGGCGGGCCAGAGCGCGCGGCAGCAGGTAAACCATGATCACGTCCGCCCTCTCGACATCAGCGGTATAGAGGTCGGCGGCGACGATCGTGGCCCGCTCGCCGAGTTCCATCTCTGCGATCTGGCGACGACTGCTCTCGACCAACTTGGGATCGAGTTCGTACCCGACGGCCTTGGCTTCGTGGTCGCGCGCGGCCAAGATTACGACACGTCCATCTCCAGAACCGAGATCGTAAACGACCTCGCCGGGCTCGATCTCCGCCGCCTCCAGCATCAGCCGCACCACGCTGACCGGCGTCGGATAGTACGGTGCGACGTTCCCGGCGGTGTCGCCGACCAACGGTTGTCGCTCCTGTGCGCCGGCCAGAGCCGCCAGGGCGACAACGAGGGCGGCGTGCCACGCGAATTTGCGCGCTCTCCGCATCTCTCGAATTATAGGGTCTGAGCGGCTCAAGATGATATCCTCAGGTGAACCCCTGAGACGGTTCAAGACCCAAGATGAACAGCAGCTTTACTGGCCAAGAGATCCCCACCGACAAGCTCTTCGTGCTCTACTATCCTCCCGCGATGGCGCACTATAGCTGGACGAAATCCGCCTACGCGGCCGCACGAGCGAGCGAAGCCGTGGACCACGTCCTCGATCAGCTTGCAAGCTTCCACCGGCGCTACGTGACCGGTCCGAATCTGATGCTTCACCTTCTGGTGGGATTGATCGGAATCGCGCTCTTGGGCTATTGGGGTTACGTCCTGGCGACCGGCTGGGAGCAAGCGAACTTCGTACAAGCTTTTATCGCTCCTTTCGCGGGAGTCACCTTGCTGCTGTTCGGCCGTCAGCGCTACAAGGCCTACAGCCAGCGCAAGACGCTCTGGGCCGACAGCGCCGAAGCCGACATCAGGTCTGAACTTGAAGAGATCCGCAAACTCAAGACCGAGCTGGCCGACGACCCTTCGGCCGACGACGCGGCCTCCATTTTGCGCCGCAAATGTCCGGAAGCCCTGTCCGAAATCGCTTTCCAGGGCCAGAACTTCCACGCCTTCACCTATCTCGACTTTGTCCTGTATCCGCAGCTGAAAAACCCTGTGGAAAAGGAAGAACTGCCGGCACAGCACAGCCTCAATCGAGATGCCTACTACGTAGGCGATACGGTCTTTGATTCGTGGCGAACTTTCCACCGTGACCGACGCGAGGTCATCGACCCGCGCTTCGTCGGATCCGGTGGAAAACGTGGCGTAATTTAGGCGTTCAAAACGGCGTGCTCGACGCACGTTTTTGTCTCTAGAATTCTCTGGTCTTGGGCTGTATGTCTCCGTACACTGGCGGCACATGCGCCCGTTTTTTCTTATCTTACGACCGAGGATTCCTAGACATGAAACAGTTCGTTTTGCTTTCCGTAGCGGCTATTTACGCCGCGGGAGCAGCATCCGCCGCGCCCATGTGTGCCACCGCGACGCTCGACACCTTCCTTGTGGGAGGGTTTGAGTGTGAAATTGACTCCGCCGTTTTCAGCAACTTCAGCTTCCAGCAACAAGGTGGGGGGACCGTCGACCATCTTGACGCCGACGAGATCACGGTCGACCCGCTTTCGGGCCTGAACGAAGTCGGATTGCGCTTCAGCGGCGATTTCGGCGTAGAGGGCGGCGCGGATGTCCCCAACTCGCCCGCAGGCGGTCTACGGAGCACCGTGTATCGCTTTATCTACGATGTGACGCGCGCGAATAGCGAGTTCTTCGAAGCGACTTCGGTGATCGATCCCGAGTACATCTATACATGGGTGAACCCCAATAAGTTCGGCGGCATCCTCTTGGGCAAATCCATCGCGAACGACGGCGCGGGCGCCTCGGCGGTGGTGAACCGCTTCGATGTGGATTTGATGGAGAGTGTTCTGCTCAACACGCCGCGGGAAATGATCGCGGTCGACGACCTGTTCCAGATTACGGGAGGGGCAAGCGCCGAAGGAACGCAGACGCCGGTCGGATTCGCCTTCGCGGGCTTCGTGGAAAACCGCTTTCGCTACACCGAGGATGAAGCGGTTCCCGAGCCGGCAACCTGGACCATGATGCTCGGTGCGGGAGCTCTGCTCTTCGGCATCCTGAGGCAACGTAGGCGCTGAACACTAAGCAAGAAGTCGATCTGCGAGCGGCCGGTTTCGGCGGGACGCGCGCGAATCTCTGTACCGGTGGTCGCCGGCGGCAATGGCGTCGCCGGCGATTCCGGTTCCAGTTGCGTCCACTCGTCCAAACCCCGGTTTCGAGCCGGACGTCGTGGCCCAAAACCCCAGCGCCATGTTATCGTTACCGTCGAATCTATGTGGAAGATGGTCTTGGTCTGCCTTTCTGTTCCGGTGGCAGCCTCGGCGGCGGAACAAGCGCTGGACATCCTGCGCAACGAGTGTCTCGCCTGTCACGGCGACGCCCGCATGGCCGGCCTCGATTTGCGCAGCCGGGCGGAAGCGATCCGAGGCGGCGGCCGCGGCCCCGCAATCGTTTCAGGACACCCGGAAGACAGCCTGCTTTACCAGGTCGTCTCGGGCGCGCATGAGGTCCGCATGCCGGCCGGCGCCGAGCCGCTGAGCGCGGATCAGATCGAGACCCTCAAGACTTGGATCGCGGCCGGCGCCTCCTGGGACGACGCCCCGCTAGAGCGAGCGTCGCCTGCGTGGTGGTCGTTCCAACCGGTCGAGCGTCCCGCGGTTCCCAGCGCGACGGGCGACGGCAATCCGATTGACGCCTTCATCGCGGCGAAGCTCAAGGCCAAGAATCTGGATCCCCTTCCAGCCGCCGACCGCCGCACCCTGGCGCGCCGCGCGTACTTCGACCTAGTCGGCCTCCCGCCTACGCCGGAGGCGGTTGAAAGATTCATCGCGGATGGTTCGCCCGACGCCGTCGCCAAACTCGTCGACGAGCTGCTCGCGTCTCCAAATTACGGCGAGCGCTGGGGGCGTCAATGGCTTGACGTGGTGCGTTACGCCGACAGCGGCGGGTTTGAAACGGACATTTATTTCCCCAACGCCTGGCGCTATCGCGACTACGTCATCAAATCGTTTAACGACGACAAGCCCTACGACCGCTTTGTCCAAGAGCAGATCGCCGGGGATGAACTGTGGACGGACGACTTGGAGCTCCGCGGCGGCTATACCATCCCCGAGGAAAAACAACGGGCCCTTGAAGCCCGCATCGGCACCGGGCTCTACGCCACCGGGCCGATCTACCACGAGGCTGCATTAGACGGCCGCCAGTTGCGCTACGAATGGATGACCGACGCAGCCGACGTGACTGGCGCCGCATTCATGGGCCTCACCCTGGGCTGCGCCCGGTGCCACGACCACAAGTTCGACCCGATTAGCCAACGCGACTACCACCGCATGATGGCCGTCTTCGCAGGGAGCGAGCCTCGCAACGAGCCGGTCGTTCATAAGATGAGCGAGTTGGGCTTCTATACCGGGTATCCCAAGCTGCTCAAGGTCGAGGAATACCAGCTAGCCGTCAAGCGAATCGACGCCGGGGCCCGCAAGCGCGTCCGGGACCAAGTGGAGGCCCAGTTCGACGCATCGGTGCTAGCCGCCGCCAAGAAGCCCCGAGCGGAGAGAACGCCCCAGGAACAGCAGCAAGTCGAACTCCTGGATAAGGCGTACACGGCGGCGGGGTTCAAAGAGAACGCCAACGGCAAGTCCGCGGAGGTCCAGCTCACTCCGCAAGAGAAGGACGAGCGGGAGCGACTGATATACGAGCTTGGGAAAGCGGCGCTCAAGGCGCGCTTCGAACTTGCACAGGCAACCGTCCTGGGACGAGCCGCCGTCGACTATCCGGTCCACATGACTTCGCGGGGCGACTTCCACCCTACAGGCGGTCGCGTAAAGGCCGGGGCGCCCACGGCGCTCGGCCCCGACGGGTCCTTCGACGCCTCAGCTCGGCGTACGTCGCTCGCCAAATGGCTGACCTCGCCCGACAATCCATTGACGGCGCGAGTCATGGTCAATCGAATTTGGCAGGGTCATTTTGGCCGCGGCATCGTCGCGACTCCCGGCGACTTCGGCCGCCAAGGCGATCCGCCCACGCACCCCAAACTGCTCGACTGGCTGGCCAGCGAGTTTGTCGAGAGCGGCTGGAGCATCAAGGCGATGCACCGCAAGATCATGCTTTCCGACGCCTATCAGCGCGCCGGGGAGCCGCATGCCGCGAATGCGAAAATCGACGCCCAGAATCACTACCTTTGGCGAGCCAATCGCAGGCGGCTGGAGGCGGAGAGCTTGCGCGACAGCGTCCTCGCGGTGGCCGGCACGCTCAACAGTAAGAGGGGAGGCCGCCCCGTAGCGCCCCCTCTCGACAAGGATGAGATGGCCGGCATGTGGGACCCGACGCAGTGGCCGGCGACTCTCGATCCGCGCGAGCAGAACCGTCGCAGCGTCTACATCTACGTCAAACGCTCGTTCCCCTACCCGATGTTCACGACATTTGACACGCCGGATAGCTCAGTAAGCTGTTCGCGACGAGACGTCACGACGGTGGCGCCTCAAGCTCTGGCGATGATCAACAGCGGATTCATGCTGAAGCAGGCCAACGCCTTTGCGCAGCGCGTCCGCGCTCTTGCCGGAGAGGATCCGACGGAGCAAGCGACGACGGTTTGGCGTCTAGCCCTGAACCGAGCCCCGTCCGAACAAGAGTTGGAAGGGGCGCTGCGACTGATCGGCGGCGAAGCCCCCTCGCTTGCCCAACTGTGCCTGGTGGCGCTCAACCTCAACGAGTTTCTCTATGTCGACTAAACGGCCCCCGAAGATCCACGCGGCCCCCGCCGCTTCCCGACGAGAGTTCCTGAGCAAGGCGGGCCTCGGCTTCGGAGCGCTGGCGGCATCGGATCTGTTGGCCCGCGACGAAAAGAATCCGCTCGCTGCGAAGCAGCCGCACTTTCCGGCGAAGGCCAAGAACGTCATCTTCTTGTTCATGCACGGCGGCGCGAGCCACGTGGACACCTTCGACCCGAAGCCTTTGCTGAACGACTTGCACGGCAAGCCGGTTCCGGACAGCTTCGGCAAGGTCGACTTCCAGTTCACCAAGATGGACACGGTTCCGATGCTGGGTTCGCCGCGCAAGTTTAAACGCTACGGCGAGTCCGGACTGGAGATTTCGGACCTGTTTGAGAACGTCGCGCAGCACGCCGACGACCTGGCGGTGATCCGCTCCTGTCATCACGACGGCTTCACCCACGTCACAGGACAGAACTGGTTGAATCTTGGGTGGTCGCGGGTCGGGCGTCCGAGCCTGGGAGCCTGGACGACCTACGGGCTCGGAACGGAGAATCAGAATCTGCCCGCCTTTATGGTCATGCTGGACGGCCCGCTGAAGGCGGGTTCGCCGGTCTACGGCGCCGGCTTCCTTCCCGCCATGTATCAAGGGACGGTCCTGCGCAGTGAGGGTCCTCCGATTCTCAACGTGAATCGCCCGGACTCGATCGACGGCCCGGACCAGCGGCGCATGCTCGACCTGCTCAAGGACTTCAATCAGCAACACTATGATCAACGTTCGGACGACAGCGAGTTGGCCGCCCGCATCGCCTCGTACGAACTCGCATATAAGATGCAGACATCGGTTCCGGAGTTGGCGGAGATTACCGGAGAGAGCGACGCGACCCGCAGACTCTACGGGCTGGACAACGACGCAACATTTGGTTTCGGCATGCAGTGCCTGCGGGCCCGCAGGATGGTGGAGCGCGGGGTGCGCTTCGTGCAGATCTATTCCGGCGGGCGTCCGGGCGTGGGCTGGGACGGACACAACGAGATCAATTCCAACCACGAGTACATGGCTCGAAGCGTCGACAAACCGATCGCTGGGCTACTGGCCGATCTGAAGAGCCGCGGCATGTTGGAGAGCACGTTGATCATTTGGGGCGGCGACTTTGGGCGCACGCCGTTCACTGACGGCGCCGAGAGCGGCAGCATGAACGCCAACGGCCGCGACCACAATCCCTACGGGTTTTCGGTCTGGATGGCCGGCGGCGGCATTCGCGGCGGAAAGACCATCGGAGCCACCGACGAGATCGGCTTGCAGGCGGTGGACGACAAAGTCAACATGCACGATTTTCACGCAACGATCCTGGGTCTGCTCGGCATGGATCACGAACAGCTCACCTACTTTTTCCAAGGCCGCGACTTCCGCCTGACGGACGTAGGCGGGGAGAACAGTCTGCATGAGCGCTTGACCGCCGCTTAGCCGCGCGTCGAACTTGATAATCTAACGGCTTGACAGATCAACAGGAACAAGCCCGCCCCGAACGCCCGCACGGACGCCATGGCGCAGCCCCGAGCAAGCCGCCGGCCATGCCTCTGACGCTGGACGGCGCTCCCGTCCTGCACCAGATGTTTCGACTGCGGCGACCGGCCTGGAATGCGCTGTCTTCGGAACGCCGCCAAGACATCGCCCAGGAAGCGGTTGAAGCCATTGAGGCGATGGAGTCGCGCGAAGACGGCGGGTCGGCGATCTTCTCTCAGTTGGGTCACAAGGGCGACCTCATGTTCGTCCATTTCCGCCGCAGCTTTGAGGATCTCAACGAGGCTGAGATCGCAATCGGCAACCTTGGGCTGGCAGAGTTCTTGGAACCCACCACGTCCTATGTATCGAGCGTGGAGCTTGGCCTTTACGCCGGTTCCATTCAGCTCTATGAGAGCCTGCTCGCGGAAGGCGTCCAGCCCGGCTCCGAGGAATGGGCGCAAGCGGAGAAGGACAAGATGGCCGAGCAAGCCGCGGCCATGGCGCCCCGCCTCTACCCCGCGATTCCGCCGAATCGTTTCCTTTGTTTCTACCCGATGGACAAGAAGCGGGGAGAGAAAGACAACTGGTACGCCGAGGAAATCGCCGATCGGGGACGGATGATGCGCGACCACGGCATGATCGGCCGCAAGTACGCGGGCCGGGTCAAGCAGATCATCTCGGCATCCATCGGCTTCGACGACTGGGAGTGGGGCGTGGATCTGTTCGCGGACGATCCGATGGTCTTCAAGCAACTGATCTACGAGATGCGCTTCGACGAAGCCAGCGCGCTCTACGGACTGTTCGGGCAATTCTATTTAGGCATCCGTATTCAGGCCGGACAACTGCAACCGTTCCTTGAAGGCAAGCGACCGGAGTACGGCGTGACCTGAATCGGCTAGGAGCCCGTGGTCGCGGCAGATTCGCCGGTGAGAGGAGCCTTTGCTTCCTCGAACAACTGCCGGAAACGCTCGAAGTCCTCGGGAGTCGGCAGCACCTTCGGCTCGCCCTTCTCCTCGAGCTTCATGATCGGGAGATAGAGCCTCTGCACGCCGAGTTCGTGAATCGCACGCCCGCCGAGTCCCATCGACCACAGGTGGTCTTGGATGCGGAGGTAGACCAACTCGCCGCCGTCCGGCGTCAGTACGGCGAAACCAACCGGTAGAGATACGGTGTCTCCGCGCGAAGTGGCGGCTTCAATCTCCGTGCGAACGACTCGCACCTCGGGGCTCTCCCGCGCCTCGGTCCTGAAGTAGAGTGCGATCACCTTCTGGGCGATAGCCTTCTCATGGAAGTTGAGCTCGGCGGGCAGCGATTCAGGCGGAGCAAGTTGAGGACCTGCTGTAAAGTTGCGGAAGACCGTCTCGGTGCGTCCAGCCTGCACCTCGCCCGCGGAGAGCTTCAGGCGCCGGGCGCAGAAGTCCTGGAACCGCGCGCCGTACGTGCTTGCAGTAACCGCCCAGGTCAACCGGAACACGCCCGCGTAGGACCAATTGCGGAACAGATTCATCCAGCCGTGGTTATCTGGATGCGCGTACTCTTGGTCCAGTTGTAGATCGATAAACACGTCCTCCATCAGCTGAATCAGCCGCCGGCAGAGGTAGTAGCCTGCCCGCAGTTTCTCCGGAGCGTCGGGCACGACCATTGCATCCTTGCTGACCGCCTCCCTCCCCTCGGCGTAGTGCCAGCTCGGGTTGAACTGTTTATCGAGAAAGCGCAGATTCTTGTCGGCGGCCATGTCGGCCATAATTTGAGCGAAGCGCTGCGAGTGGCGCGTGAACGCCCCGCCGTCCCTCCGGCTCGGCGCATGCCAGTGTCGTCGCAAGCGGACGAACAGTTCCTGCATCGGCATCGCCTCGACGTCCTTGCGTTCGACCGCCGCGGCCAACACCGACTCCATCGCATGCTGCCCCAACCGCCGGTAGCTTTCAAACTGCGTCTCATCGAACCACTGGTCGCCGGTCGACTGATGCGGAAAGTCGGGATTCTGCGCTCGGTAGCGCGCTACGTCGGCGGGCTCGTCGCCCGTTACGGACGACTTCACATAGAGCAAGATCCCGCTGAACCCGTCCCCGTAGTCGATCGCCCCGACGGCGCAGTGCCGGCAGTCTTGTTCGGTATCGCCCGCCTTGCGAATCGAATTCGTATCGATGCGAATATCTACACCGAAATCCGTTCTGCATTTTTCGATGGCATTGCCTAAGCCGTCGAACTGAAACTCGCCGTCGGCCTCCGCATCGCAGGCGACGATGAACCGGCAGCGCCGCCGCACCAGCTCGTAGATACCCAGGTTCTCGAAATGTCCTCCGTCGGAGAGGTAGACGAAATCTCGGCTGGCGTTGCTGAAGCCGAAGAGTTCCGCCAGTAAGGGAACCAGCCCGAGTTGCGGCCCGGTACTCTCCCAGGCTCCCTTGCGCGGGTTTGCCGTCCACCATCCTAGGCGCAGATTGAACATCGTCATCAAGAACGCCAGCGGGGCCGACGAGTGGTAGCCCATGTTCGGCGAGGCCGCAGCCCCCGAGACCGCCACCGCCGAACTCAAGCGGATTCCTCCGCCGTACCGTTCGGTGGGACGAAATGCATTCAGCACTTCCTCCTCTGAGCGGGTCGGACGCTTATTCGCCCCGCCGAAACCGCAGTACTGCGGCGCTAGGAAAAACGACGCGCCCTTGCGCTTCTGCCAGGCCAGGTTCTTGCCCGCCACCAGGTTTAGGGTCGAGTTCACGAGCAGGTACGGCCCAGGCTTGGTGCTTGAGCGACGCCGGACCTTCCCATCGACCATCTCAGTCTGCCGGAGGTCTGAGAGCTTGAACTCGTCGTCGGAGGCGGCAAAACCGTGGAAACGGTCCGGTTGTCGATTCACCGGGTTTGCTCCGCCCTGGTAGCAACGCGCGAGCCGGTTCCGATAGAACATGTGGAAGGAGAACACGTTCACGTCGATCCACCACGTGAGCAAGACGGACACGCCGCCAGCAGCGAGAGCGCACATCAGAGGGGGGCCCCACGGCTTCCCGGCGAACGGCAGGGACGGACCCAGTTCCATCGTCGCCCACACTCCGACGCGGCTGAGCGCAATCAGCAGCCCGACGATGAACACGTACGGCGCGGCGGTCGCCAGCAGATCGATGTAGCGGGGACGCCCCAACCCGCCGGTCGCGGCGCTCTGCCCCACGAAGAGTCCGGAAGCTGTCGGAGCCGCCCAAACAAGGAAAGCCGCAATAAGACTGAGTGAACCTCTATCAGTGAGCGTATCCACCCAGAAGGGCCCCGCCAGCGCGATGAGGGTGACCACGACCCACCCCAATGACAACGCGGCAGCCATGCCGCCGAATCGGCCCCACCACTCCCGTCGCGACGTCTCCATCTGATTGCTCATCAACCCGGTGTACAAGGCGCCGCCCAACGAGAAAACGAGCAAGGCGACCGGCGCACCCCAGATGGTCACTCCCTCCGTGTTCTCAAACGGAAACAGCATGTTCAACGCAAGCCGTCGCCACCCCTCACCCAGTTCCACGCTCCACGGCGCGAACAGTTGTGGCACGTAAGACAGCACCAGCGCCGCCAGTCCGGCCGAAGCGGCCAGAGCTCCCGGCCAACGCCACGCCTTCCGGTTCAAGTCGTTCATGTGCAACAAGCCCAGAGCTACGGCGATCGCCAACAACAAGAGCCCCGCCGAGGGCACTGCCTTTTTCGGGACGGCCTCCGCCCAGCGACTCCAGAACACTGCGGACAACAGCACGCAGGCCGCGGCCGCCAAACCACGTTGCGCCCCAAAAACTGCCGTCGCCCCCCGCAACGGCCTCCGGACCCAGCCCGGGGCCCAATCGGCGGCCGCCGTCACGAGCACCGAAGCGCAGACCCAAAGGACGATCCCGACGCCGCATGCGACTCCCTGCGACGTGAGCGTCAAGCCCGCATGCAGCGCCCGAACGGCCAGCAAGCCGGAGAGCAACAGCAGGCAAAGAATCAGCTGATTGAGGAAGAGGTTCCGAACGTAAATGCCGACAGCGGACCAAGTGTCCCCACTCGAGAGACCGCGCTTGGGCGTGAGATAGTTGCTGAATTTGCGGAGATAGCTGACCTCCGGCGGCTCAGCCGGAGTCGGATTCCCGGCTTGGGCGCCATCCTCCACCACGGATTCCCTCAGTCGGTCGGCAACGCCGTGAACACCGTCCTCGTTCCGCTGAATCCAAGCCGCCAACCAACCGCCGATGTACCCGCCGCCCGAGACGGTCGAGAGATAGTCGACGCGCTCCAGCACGCGATACCGCGCCAGGGTCTGCAGCACGCCCAGGTTGAACGTCGCGCTGCGGATTCCCCCACCCGAAAAGGCGAGTCCGAGCAACCCCATCTTCTCGGCTCGCAGGTAGCCGCTGAGGTCCGAATCGGACGGCAAATCCGGCCCCGTTCCCGGCGGACTCGTCGAACTTCGCTCCTTACGCGCCTGGTCGACGTCGTGCAATTCGTCGTCGAGCAACTGCTCAAACTTGGGGCGTTCCGGCTGCTCCGAGGTCGATTGGCGTTTCTTAAATCCGAGCAATTTCTTTCCTTTTGGCGAACAAGCGAGTCCGCCGCGAGAAGAATAGTGGATTTCTATGTCTCCTGCAAGAAAACTATTCCTCTAGAATTTCTGGCTCCACCCCAAGCAAGCACTGGATTCGACGCCAGGCTTCCGCGAGCCCGCCTGGACCGACGAACGTGCAGAGCACGCTTCCGCCTGAGCCGCCTGCGGGCTTGCGATACTATTCGCGGAAGTGAGCGGCTTCGGGAGTATCGGCGAATGAAGATCCTAGCCTTGGCGGCCTTAGCGTCCGCCGCCATGTACGCGCAATCGACGGCGGGAGCCCCTCCGGCCCCGGGGAAGATCTACGAAACCCACTGTTCGGGTTGCCACGGCGCCGCAATGCAGGGCGCGCAGTACACCGCGCTGAAGAAGGAGCGCTGGATCTACGCCGCCGACCAGCGCGGAATCGAACGCATCGTGACCTACGGCATCGCCGGTACCGACATGGCGGCCTTCAAGTCCTTGCTCTCCAGCCAAGAGATCAAAGCAGTAGTGGGATACGTCCTCGAACAGCAAGACCTGTCTCCGGAGGAGGTCCGGACGCTGCCCGAAACCATCCAAGCGAAGGACTACCTGCTCCAGGTCGAAGCCCTGGTCTCTGAAGGATTTCGGTCGTCGCCGTGGGGAATCGAGTTCATTGACGAGCGGCGTGCGCTCATTACTGAACGGCGCGGGGGCGTGCGATTGATGGTCGACGGCGAGCTGCATCCGGCGCCGATCGGAGGTCTGCCCACGCCCACGCAGTACGGCGATTCGGGCATGTACGACGTTGCGATTGATCCCGACTATGAGACGACGGGTTGGGTCTATGTCGCCTACGTACACGCGCTGGGAGATCCGGCGAACCGGGACGTTCCTGCGATGACCCGCGTGATTCGCGGACGCATCCGCGAGCACCAATGGGTCGACCAAGAGACCATCTTCCAGCTCCCGGACGAGCTGCACTTCGCACGCGGAACACGCTGGGGATCCCGTCTGCTGTTCGACGAGCAAGGGCGTCTCTACCTCACTGTCGGCGACATCGGGCGCAACGCCGAAGTCCAGCAACTGGGCAAGCCCGGGGGCAAGGTGTACCGCATCCTTGCGGACGGGGGAATCCCCGACGACAATCCGTACTCGGGGCGGGACGACGCCATCGAGGCGATCTTCAGCATCGGCAACCGCAACATCCAAGGTCTGGATCAACATCCTGAAACGGGAGAGATCTGGGCGATGGAACATGGTCCGATGGGCGGCGACGAGCTGAACATCCTCAAAGCCGGCGCCAACTACGGTTGGCCGGAAATAACCTACGGCCTCGACTACGACGGCACGATCGTCTCCGACCTGACGCACAAGGACGGCATGGAGCAACCGATCAAGTACTGGACGCCGTCGCCGGGAGTCAGCGCATTGGTGTTCTATACCGGAGAAATGTTTCCGAAATGGAAGAACCAAGCCCTCGTGGGCGCCATGCGCTTTGAAGAGATCAAGCTCCTCAAGCTCGGCGCCTCACAAGTGGAGGAGGAAGAGATCTTCCTGAAGGGTTACGGCCGCGTCCGCGACATCACCATCGGCCCGGACGGCGCCATTTACGCATTGCTCAACAATCCTCACAAGGTGGTTCGGCTCGCGCGCTGAACGGCTACCCTCCGACGTGGATCTTCCCCGCCCTGGGGCTGACGCTGGTCCCAATGGTGACCACGAAGGACTGCTCGCCCGCCGCCGTCTCCGGCGGCAAGATTACGTTGATCTGCAGCAATCCCACAAAGCCCGGCGCCAGTCCCGCGAACAACACTTGGCCTTCCCGACCGTCGATCTCCACCTTCACTTGCAGGTTCGGAAGCGGGAAATTGGAGAAAGGCGCAACCGCCCCCGTCATCAAGCTCGGCGTCACCAGGCCTTGGCCGGTGAGGAACAATTGGACCGCCCGGCCCGGCGTCTCGGGAGTCTCCGCCGTGTTGACTGTGAAGTCTTGGTTGAGCGCCGCATTGAAGATGCCCGTCTTGGCTTCAACGACTCGCACGGTCACGGTGTTGCTGACGCTGCCGTCAAACTCCACCCGCACGCTCACGTTCTGCAATCCGGCAACTTCAAACGGAACCTGACAATTCGCCTGGGTCGAATTCACGAAGAACAGCGGCGCCGGAATATCGTTGAAGAACACGCGCACGCCGGCCAACGACGTGGGCAGTTTCCCGTCCGACCCCAATTCCGCGCCCACCCCGATACTCGGCCCGACGGCCGCGCCGAACACGGTCGCGATCATGCCAGGGGAGACGCCGCCGCCGAGGAAATCCGCTCCGTTGACGACGCCTTCAGCGCTAATGGCGATGCGCACCGCGGACGTGGGATTCCAGGTCGCGCCGCCGTCCAGGGTCTTGTAAACGCCCGTCAGCGCAGTTGCGGCATAAACGACGCCCGGGCGAGCGGCGTCCACCGACAGGCTGCGGATCGCGAGATTCTCCAGTCCAGTGGACGCTCGCGTCCACGTGGCCCCCGCGTCGGTGCTCTTATAGACGGCGCTGCCGGTAGCGGCGTAGACGGCTCCGCTGAGCGGATGGGTCACGATCGACGTCACGTTCAGGATCTCGTCGTCCGGCAAGCCCGCATCGGAAGCCTCAAAGTCCTCGCCCTGATTGGTGCTGCGCAGAATGGTTCCATTCACGACGCCGCCGTCAGCTGAGGCGGCGGACAGGCCCAGGAAGATCCGATCGGTATTGGTCGGGTCGACCTCCAAGGCACTCATCGCCCGGCCGGTGCGCGCTTGGATTCTGAAGTCCCCGCCCGAGTTCTCACTGCGCCAGAACTCGTAGCCGCGAAAGGGGCTGAACCCGGCCAAATACAGATTCCGCGGGTCGGAGGGGTCTAGAGCGACTTCCAGCACCTCAGAGCCGAGCAGTTCGAAGTTGTTGCCGGAGAAGGTCCGCAGGCTCGCACCGCGCTCGTCGAAGCGCAGCAACGGGTCCTGCGGCGCTTGCACGGAGAACCGTCCCGAGGTCGACCCGACCCAGACGGTCTCTTGATCGGTCGGGTGGGGTGCGATCGAAAACACGGGCACCGCCGTCGCCACGCTCGACCAGGTCTTTCCGCCGTCGTCGCTTCGTCCCAGAGCGCCGCTGAAGGAGTCGAACGGGCTCACCGATCCGATGTATACGGTGTCTGAGTTCGCGGGGTCGATCGCTAACTGAGACGGCGAAAACAGCAGCATTCCTTCGCGCGATTCCGACCACGTATCCCCGCCGTTCTCCGAGCGAAACAGTCCGCCCCCCTCGGTCGACGCCAGCACCACGCCCGAGCGGCTCGGGTCGGCGGCGATCGCCAACACCGTGGCCCCGTGAAGGTTCGTCGAACTGAGAGCCCAACGAGAGCCTTGGTCGACGGACACGAACACGCCGCTGCCTCCCGCGCCGCCCAGCAACCGGGAGCCGCTCTCTCCCGGCAGCGCCGCGAGCGCGAACAGCAAGGTCGCCGGCAGGCCCGCTCCAGTCTGCGCCCAGGTCGCGCCCCCATCCCGACTGCGCGTGAGCCCGAGTTCCAGGGTCGGCGCGTAGATCACGTTCGAGTCAGCCGGGTCCACCATGACGTCGAGGATCGTGATCTGTGGAAGCGCCTCCACAATCGCAAACGGCTGTCCTTCTCCCGGCCGCCGGAGCAAGCCCGCGGTCGTCGCCACGTAGACGATATTGCTGTCCGCCGGGTCAAAGCTCACGCGGCGGAAGGCCGCGAAACCGGCGGCCTGCGACTGCCATATCTGTCCGCCGTCGGTGCTCTCAAACAGAAACCCGTTAGCGTTGCCGGCAAAGACCCGTTGCGAATTGCCGGGGTCGAACTCGAGGGTGAGATAGGCGCCCGCCGTCAGCCCGGATCCGGCTCGAATCCAGCCGTCGCCGCCGTTGTTGGAAAAGAAGACGCCGTCGTTGCGCGTGCCGGCAAAGAGAATTTGCGGGTTGCGGGGATCGTTGGCCAACGACAGCACCTGAGTGTCTCCGACGCCCTCGCTCGCCGATTCCCACGCTTCTCCGTTGCGCGAGCGCCACACGCCCCCGCCGTCCAACGAGACGTATAGCTGTCCCGCGCGTCCAACGATTGCAGTGACCGGAAGGAACGGCAATCCATCGGAAAACGCTTCCCACGTTGCGCCGCCGTCGTTTGAACGGAAGACGCCCGAGTCAGCGGCGACGTACACGTCTCCACGCTCGGCGTTCGTGACCAAAAAATCGGTGATATTGCCGCCCGGAGGGCCGCCGCTAGACTGCCCCGCTGTCGGGAAAGGCAGCGAGAGCGCGCAAAACAGGAATAGGAGTGCGAGTCGAGGGAATCCAGCCGGCATGGAGAAAGTCCAGGAGCGAGCGTTATGGAGCACTTTTGAACACCGGCTGGCCGAAATGCACCACCGGCGCCGTCATTGTCTCTTAGACGTTGCACCCCGCGCCAATCGGTACGGAACTCTCACGCCAATCGATTCTTTACAACTTCAGAACAAACAGCGTAAGGCTTACACGAATTGCTGCGCCACGATGCGTTTTCGCAGGGATTTACGTGAGAAAACGTGACCCGAACGGGGTGCACGACGAAGAACAGAACATTGGCGTACGTTTGGCGACGCGATTGCTTCTATCAGCAGCACCGGGAGCAGACATGAGAATCTTTGGCATCTCAAATCACGGATTGGCGCTCATCACACTGTTGGTTTGCACCCTGTGGGGCGTGATCTTCATGGAGAGGCAGGCGAACACGCGTGCTGAGCGCGATTATCAGGAGTTACGACGCTCACTTGAGGCGACGCCGGCCGTCACCGTAGTCCCCTCTCCGCCGTTCCGCCTGGACGTCTCGTAGACGCCGTTTTCGAGCAATTTGAACGTGTTACCTTGGGTTTGTGGAACTTGAGCTACACACCAGGAGGCTGCAAGACATCGGCCTCAACGCCTACGAGTCCCGCGCCTATCTAGTCCTCATCGGACATCAAAGTTTTAAGGCTCTCGAAGTCGCCGGCCGCGCCGGCATTCCCCGCCAAAAGATCTACGAAGTGCTCGACAGCCTGGTCGAGAAAGGGTTCGTACGAGTCGTCCAGGGTAAGGCGAAACTGTTCTCGGCCGTGGAACCTCAAATGGCGCTCGACGGCTACCTGCGGCGCAAGAAAGAGGGTTTCGAGCGCGAGTGGCAGGAGCGCAACCGCCTCGCCGGCATCCTGCATGACGATCTGCATCAGGTGTATGCCAGCGGCAACCAAGGCAGCGGCCCTCTGGACTACATGCGCATCGTGGCGGATACGAATCAGATCGCGGAAGAGTACGGCCGGGCGCTGAAGCAAGCCGACAAGGAGTACCTCGAGTTTGCGCGGCCTCCCTACGTCGTCGATCCCGGAAGGGAGCCCGTCGTCGCACGCATGGCGGAGCAGGGGCTCGAATGTAGACTGCTCTTCTTGGCGGAGACGGTGGACGCAGACAAGTTGACCTCCCTGCAAGAGGCCGGCGCGCAGGTTCGGACGCTCGACGAGTTACCGATGAAGCTGGCGCTGTTTGACGCACATCGAGGCATGATTTCGCTCGATGATCCGGTAACTACCGCTCCTCAAATTACGGCGCTTGTTTTCGAGCACGACAGTCTAGCTTCCGCCATGCGGAGCCTATTTGAAGAGTTCTGGGGACGCGGGCAGGCACTCTAGCCCGTCATGCCCGCTATCGCCCTCCTCGGCGGCTACTACGCAACCTTCCTCCTGTTCGCGGGCTTCGCTGGTTGGTGGATCCAAGGGGCCCCCACGCCCACGCCCTATTTCCATTCCGCTTGGGCTGAGACTCTTCTCACGATCTGGACCTGGATCCTGGCACCCTATGCGGCCGTGGTCATACACGAACTCGGTCACTACTGGGCCGCTCGTGGCGCGGGCATGTACGTCGAAGCCGTCGTGGTCTTCGGGATCGGCTGGGACTGCATCGCCCGACGCTTCTATCGCGAACCCAACTCCATGATCGGCGGCTACGTGAAGGCCGACTCCCAGTTCCTCACGCGAAGCGAACATCGCCGCTTCATTCTCGGCGGCCCGATGATCAACCTCGCGGTCTTCGTGCTCGCCCTGCCACTGATGAAACTCGCCCCTACCAGTGAGGTGCAGGTGCTGCTGATCTCGTTCGCCTGCGCCAATGGAGCCTTCGGCGCCCTCAACATGCTGCCGTTCGACGCCGGCGGGCTCCCCTCCGACGGTCGCCAACTCCGTGATCTGCACCGCGAGCGAACGGACGACTTCTGGAAACGGCTCGCGAAGAAACCCCCGCTACGCTAGGCGTCGCTCGTCGGCGGCTCCCACAACTCAATCTTGTTCCCGTCTGGATCAAACGCCCAGCCGAAACGGCCGTAGGGGTAGTCCTCCTGCTTCGGATCGACGGCGACGCCCTCGCTCTTCAGACGAGCGAGCATCGCGTCCAAGTCGTCCACCACGTAGTTCACCATGAACTTGGCCGAGCTCGGCGCGAAGTAATCGGAATCGTCGGCGAACGCCGCCCACACGGTGCGGTGCTCTTCATTGGGATGCTCGAACGAGCGCCAGCGTAGGAATACGCACTGATCCGGGGACGCGGGTAGTCCCAGCTTCTCCTGATACCAGGTGCTCAACCGCGCCTCATCCGGCGACTTGAGGAACACTCCGCCAATCCCGATCACCCGACCCTTGGTTTGTTCCGGCAACGTTTCAGTCCCTCCCAGCGTCGCGCCGATTCGTCGTCGACAGCCGGCAATGAAGTACGCATCAGCAAGCCGGCTTCGAACCGCGGCGCGCACTAATTATGGCGGATGATCACCGGGTCTGCGAGGGTTCTCCATTTGTTACCGTGAACCCACTGTGAAACGTTCCCTCCTGCTCACCTCTATGCTGACTGCGCTGCTGGCTGTAGGCACGCTCACGCCCGCCTCCCTCGCCTACGAGCCGACCCCGGAAAACCTCGAAGCGCGTGAGTGGTTTCAAGACGCCAAGTTCGGTTTGTTCATCCACTGGGGCGTCTACGCCGCGCTCGCCGACGGGGAATGGGTGATGCATCGGGAACGCATGACGATCCCCGAATACGAACGTTCGGCCGATCTGTTCAATCCCGTCAAGTTCGATGCCGACGAATGGGTCGCGATGGTGAAGGACGCCGGCATGCGCTACATCACCATCACCAGCAAGCACCACGACGGCTTCGCCATGTGGGCTACCCGGCAGAACGATTGGAACGTCGTCGACCGGACACCTTACGGGCGCGACATCTTGAAACAGCTCGCCGAAGCTTGCCGCAAGCAGGGCGTCAAACTCTTCTTCTACCACTCACAACTCGACTGGCATCATCTCGACTACTTCCCTCGCGGACGAACCGGTCAGCACTCCGTGCGTCCGGACGAAGGCGACTGGGGGTCCTATCTCGACTTCATGGATGCGCAGCTCGAGGAACTGCTCACCGGCTACGGACCGATCGGCGGCATCTGGTTCGACGGCATGTGGGACAAGAAGGACGCCGAGTGGAGGCTGCGCAAGACTTACGACATGATCCATCGGCTGCAGCCGGCGGCCCTGGTCGGCAGCAACCATCACGTCGCGCCCTTCCCGGGCGAGGACTTCCAGATGTTTGAGAAAGACCTGCCGGGACAGAACTCGGCCGGCTTCAACGAAGCGGGCGTTTCCACGCTGCCGCTCGAGTCAGCCAACACGATGAACACATCCTGGGGCTTCAACGCCGCCGACTCGC
>Ga0070726_10000177_pt1 | contig 100077 bp, 84 predicted proteins | sample tdAd471_FD_67275 | JGI IMG/M metagenome (GOLD analysis project Ga0070726, IMG submission 67275) | Marine sediment microbial communities from the Atlantic coast under amendment with organic carbon and nitrate - tdAd47.1 | ecosystem: Environmental > Aquatic > Marine > Coastal > Sediment | place...
AAGACCATGCAGACGATTGCACTGATTGAAGACGACCGAGATTTGCGCGAGCTGTTGCGCTATCGATTGCAGCGGGAAGGATACCGTCTGGCGGCCAACGGGACGGGCGAGGACGCGGTGGGTTTCCTGCTGCGGGTGCGGCCCGACTTGCTGCTACTGGACGTGATGCTGCCGCACACGCCTGGTTGGGAGATTTGCCGGGCGATACGGGCTCATCCTCAGTTGTCGAATTTGACGGTGATCTTCCTGACGGCGCGCGGTTCGGAAGTGGATCGGGTGAACGGGCTGGAGATGGGCGCCGACGACTACCTGGTGAAGCCGTTCTTCATGCGCGAGTTGATTGCGCGGATCAAGCTGCGTCTGGATTCGGCTCCGACCGAAGCTCCGGTGGTCGCCGCGGCGGGAATCGAGTTGGACCGTGAGCGGTTTGAAGTGCGCAGAGAAGGATCGAAGGCTCCGCTCACGGCGACCGAGTTCCGTTTGCTCTCGTTCCTGATGAACCGGCCAGGGCGCGTCTACTCGCGGTCGCAGTTGTTGGACGAGGTTTGGGGAGCGGACCGCGACGTGGCCGAGCGCGCGGTGGATGTTTGCGTGCTTCGGTTGAGGCGGAAGCTGCAGGACTCGCATGACGAGCCGCGCTGGATTCGATCCGTCCGCGGATTTGGCTACGCTTTCGACCCAGGCGCTCCGGCGAACTAGGTTCCGAGAGAAAAAAGAGGTCCCGCAACACGCGTTGCGGGACCTCTTCTTTCTGCTCGATACTCCAGCGGCGTCCTAGTCCGCCGGTTGGCCGGGAGCTTGCGCTTCGCTGTCGGACTGGACCGGCGGCGGGGCGGGAGTCGCGGGGGCGTCCGATTCTTCGACGTCCTTCTCTTTTCCGCCGACAATCGCCTGCTTCTTGGGGCCGATGATCAGGTGCATGAAGCGACCTTCCATGCGCGGACGGCCCTCGGCCTCGCCGTACTCGGCGACGTCGTCGACGAGCTGACGGAGCAGCTTCTCGCCGAGATCGGCGTGGGTGACCTCGCGGCCACGGAAGAAGACGGTGCCCTTGACCTTGTTGCCTTCCTTGAGGAAGCGCAGCGCGTGGTTCTTTTTGAATTCGTAGTCGTGGTCATCCGTATTCGGACGGAACTTGACCTCTTTGACTTCGATGCGATGCTGCTTCTTCTTGGCCTCGTTCTTCTTTTTCTTTTCCTGGTAGGTGTACTCGCCGTAGTCGATGACTTTGGCGACGGGCGGTTGCGCGGTGGGCGCGACCACGACCAGATCGAGGCCTAGAGCTTTGGCGCGCTCAATAGCGACGTAGGTTTGCAGCACCTCGGTGTCGCCGTTGGGGAACACAACGCGAACTTCCCGCGCCCGAATCGTCTCATTGACGTTCTGTCTGCGGACACGACGGAAGGGTTTAAAACGTCTCCTGAAAATTTGGAATTCTCCTAAAGTTCTCTTGTTGAATCAGCGGCTAATCGGGAGTCGGGGCTGGGCGTCACAGGGACAAAAAAAGATCGCCGGACCTTGAAGGACCGCCAATCTGAGCCCGGCATATCGGGCGCGCAATGCGCATCGGCTCGCAAAAAGCCAAATATAGGTCGTCGCGGATCAAGTCGATTTCGAGTTGTACCGCAATCTACCCGGATATCTTAGCATGAAACAACGGGCCGGTTGCCGGCATTCGTCTTGACAACTTCCGCGAGGCTTGAATAGCATGAAAGTCCTAGTTGAGCAAAGGGTTACGCGGAATCGGGAATGATCAAACACGATATCGTCATGCAGGTCGTCAACCGCACGGGTCTGAGCAAGACCAAAGCGGAGATGGCGGTGGAAACCGTCTTCGAAACCATGAAGCGCGCGATGGAGCAGGGCGAGCGGATCGAACTGCGTGGATTCGGCGTGTTCAATATCCGGCCGCGCAAGACGGGGATCGGACGGAACCCGCGGACTGGGGAAGAAGTGATTATTCCGCCGGGGAAGGCGGTCCGGTTCAAGCCGGGGAAGGATCTGCAGTCGCTGTAGGGCGGCTGGGCTGGCTTCCGCCGCTCATGAGGGACATTCGAGAGACGCGGTGGGGGCGAATTTCAGTAGCGCTGCTGGGGGCGCTGATGTCCTTTGCCCTGGGCGGACTGTTAGGTTTCTTACTGACCGGCTTTAGTCTCGATGTCGGGGGCCATGATGATCATGTCGGCATGGCGGTCTTTCTGATCGCGATTGCCGACTTGTTCTTGGTCATCTTTGTTGTCGGCTTGCTCACCGCAATGGCCGTCCTGATTTGGGGCGACAGTTTGAGGCCGACACGCGCTCCCTTGCTCTGGTCGCTTGCTGCTTGCTGCCTTGCAGCGCTTCTACATCGGTTCGGAACGCCGTCCGGCAGTTGGCTCGTGGATACGGCTTCGTTGCTGTTACCGGGGCCAGTGGCAGCTTGGGTCTTGGGTATGCTCGGGTTCGACGCGGTTCTCAGGTGGACGGAGTTCCCCACCCGTCTTAAGGACGACTCGACAGGCCGAGTCTCCATTCACTAAACCTCCGAAAGTCCAGGGAGCGGACCGTTGGAGTCGCCCATCTGGTCGACGTTGACTCCTACCCTATCGAGGATCGACAGGTAGAAGTTCGTCATCGGCGTATCGTCTCCATAGCGGATGTGACGACCGGTGCGGATGAACTCGCCCCCGCCGACGACGGCGACCGGCAGGTCGTGGTGCAGGTGCTTATTGCCGTCGGAGATGCCTGAGCCGTAGACGACCGCTGTGTTGTCCAGCAAGGACGCATCGCCCTCCGGGGTCTCGGCCAGCTTCTGGATGAAGCGGGAGAAGAGTTCCATGTGCAAGACGTTGATCTTGGCGATGTGCTCGATCTTGTGCTCGTCGCCCTTATGGTGGGTGAGGCCGTGATGGGCGCCGGGGACCTCGATCTCGCGGTAGGTGCGGTTGGATCCCTCGCGACCCAACATAAAGCTGGCGACGCGGGTCTGGTCCGCCTGGAGCGCGGTCGTCATGAGGTCGAACATGAGGTTGACGTGCTCGGCGAATTCGACCGGTACTCCGGCCGGGCGCTCGAATTCGGGCGTCATGACGGGGGCGTCGTTCTGCTCCGCCAGGTCGAGTCGCTTCTCAATGTCGCGGACGGCGGTGAGGTACTCGTCCATCTTGCGGCGGTCAGTCGTGCCGAGGTCGCCGAGCAAAGACTGCGTGTCGTCGCGAACAAAGTCGAGGATGCTCTTCTTGTAGGCCTTGCGGCGTGCGCGTGCGGCCAGATCGGTCGGTTGATCCTCGGAGCCAAAGAGACGCTCGAAGACGAGACGGGGGTTGATCTCGGGCGGGTTCGGGATGGTCTCGCTGCGCCAGGAGATGGAGTTGGAGTAGGCGCAGGAGTAACCAGAGTCGCAGTTGCCGGCGAGGCGGCCGGGCTCGGTGCCGAGTTCGAGGGATGCGAAGCGGGTCTGCTTCCCGATGGCGTTGGCGGCGACCTGATCGACGGAGATGCCGAGCTTAATGTCCGCGCCGGAGGTCTTCTTCGGGTGCATGCCGGTGAGGTAGGAGGCGGCGGCGCGGGCGTGGTCTCCGGGGCCGTCGCCGAGTGCTCGGCCGTTGTTGTGGGTGAGGCCGGAGAGCACGAGCAGTTTTTCCCGGTAGGCTTCGAGCGGCTGGAGGATCCGGGTGAGTTCGAAGTCGGAGCCGGTCGTTGCGGGCGTCCAGTTCTCCATGATCACGCCGTTGGGGACGTAGGCGAAGACGAGTCGACGGGGCGTCGCGGAGTCGGTGAGGCGATTGGGTGCGGCCCCGAAGGCGGGCGTCATCGCGTCGAGGAAGGGAAGGGCCACGGCGGTTCCGAGACCGCGCAAGATGGTTCGACGGTTGAGGCTCTTTCTAGTCATCGCTTTGTACTCCCTCTCCGCTGCGCTGCCTGAAGGCGACGCTCTCCACGATGCCCTCGATGAGGCTCGTGAAACGGTATTCATTGGCCGCCATCCCTGATTTGATCCGGTCGATGACGGGCGTATCGGACATCTCGATCCCGCGCCCGAGGGCGTAGGTGGTCATTTTCTCGACTACTGCCTGGACGAAGTCGTCGCCCTGGGTGTTACGAAGGATCTGTTTGAGTTCGCCGGGCGTCTCGAACTGGACGCCGCCGGGCAGTTCGCCGGATGAATCGACGGCGAACTTGCCGTCCATTTCGCGCCAGCGGCCGATGGGGTCGTAGTTCTCCAGGCCGAAGCCGAGAGGGTCGATGCGGTCGTGGCAGACGGCGCAAGCCGGATTCGCGCGATGCTGCTCCAGTTGTTGGCGAAGCGAGCCGGTGATGCCGACTTGTTCCTCGTCGAGTTCCGGCACGTTGGGAGGCGGAGGCGGGGGCGGAACATTGAGGATGTTCTCAAGCACCCAGAGGCCGCGCAGGACGGGCGACGTGCGCGTCGGATAGGCCGCCACGGTCAGGACGCTGGCGTGCGAGAGGATCCCGCCGCGGCGGTTGCCGTCGACTTCGACTTTGCGGAATTCGGGGCCTTTGACTCCTTCCAGGCCGTAGTGCTTGGCGAGGCGCTCGTTGACAAAGGTGTACTTGGCGTCGAGGAAGTCCAGAATGCTGCGGTCTTCGCGCATCAGAGACTCGAAGAAGAGCTCGGTCTCTGTCTGCATGTCGCGCGCCAGCGTCTTGTTGAACTCGGGGAAGAGCTCCGGGTCGGGCGTAACGCGGGCCAAGTTGCGCAGCTGCAGCCATTGGCCGGCAAAGTTCTGAATCAGCGCCTTCGATTTTTCATCGCCGAGCATGCGGCGGAGTTGGCTGCGGCGACCGCTGTCGGTCGTCAGCTCGCCCCGGCCGGCGGCTTGCAGCAGATCTTCATCCGGCGTGGACGCCCAGAGGAAGTAGGAGAGGCGCGAAGCGAGTTCGTAGTCGGTGAGTTGATGGACGTTCTCGCCGGGGCCCGGGTTCTGCTCGACGCGGAACAAAAAGTTGGGCGAGACGAGCATGGCTTGGACGGCCGTCTGCAGGCCTTCTTCAAAGGAGGCGCCTTGCTCGCGCGCCAACCCCACGAACCCCGCCAGCTTTTCGACTTCTCCGGCCGAGACCGGGCGGCGATAGGCGCGTCGGGCGAGTTTACTGAGAATGCTCTTGGCGCAGCGGTCCTGCTCATCCGCCGATTGCGGGCTGCACTCCACAATTCGTTGGTGCGAATCCGGAAGCGGCGGAAGTTCGGCTCGGTACGGACCCTTGATCTCGACGGAGTCGATGAAGACCATGCGAGCGGAGTTCTTGTTGTTGCCGTTGCGGTACTCCTCCCAGCGTTGGGCGTTTGGGTTCCACGGCTGGCCGTCGACCGAGAGGATCTCGGCGGTGATGCGGTGGCTGCCAGCTTCGAGACGGAGTGTGAAAGGATCCGGCGTGGGCGTGTCGCTGTCGTCGTCGGAGAGGTACTCGGCGATGACCTTGCCGTCGAGCCGCCAGACGACGGGCAACGGGGGCGGAATCGGGGCCGGCTTTTCGGGGTTGGCCTCGAAATAGTCGACTGCCGTTTGCAGGCCGCCGACGAGATCGCGACGCGACATGACCCAGTCGTCCTTGGGCTTTTTGGCGCCCATACGCGCGAGCATGGCGCGCGAGTTGGAGCGGTCGAGCCCGGTGCGCTCTTTGATCATCACGTCGGTGACGGTCTCTTCCGACCACGTTTCGACCTCGGCCTTAATCTCGGCTACGCGGCGCATCCATTCGGCGCGGGGGGCCTGACGGCGACGACGATCGACAGAGTTGAGGTCGAGTTCGTAATCGCCGTTCGCAGGCAGTTCAAACGAGGCGTCGAGGCGACCCTCAGGCGAATAGGCGATATCGCCTTCGCCGCCGATGGACTGGGTGGCGCCCTCGGCCCGTGGCGCGGTCAGGCGCCGGACGGCGGCGGGCGGAATCTTGCGTTCGGCGACGATGACGGACCGTGCGACGCGTCCCGCGGCGGAGAGGTATTTCTCCAAGAGAACCGGCGAGACAGTGAGCACGTCGCCGATGTTGTCGAAGCCGTAGCCGGAGTCGTCGACGGGGAAGTCGTCGGCGGGACGTAGGTCTTGCCCGAAGAGGTCGCGGATGGTGTTGTTGTACTCGGTGCGATTCAGGCGACGAACGGTGACGCTGCCAGGCTCAGGTTTGGCGTTGGCCGCAGCGGTTTCCAGCGTATCGGCGATCCAGGCCATTACGGCCTCGCGGGCCTCCGAATCAGGCCGCGGAAAGCCCTTGGGCGGCATGGCGTCGCGCTCAAGCATGCGCCGGACGTCCTTCCAGAGGTAGGGGTGCTCGACGGCGGCTGCTTCGTCGGGAAAATCGAGAGCGAGGTCCGCCGTCTTGGCCTGCTGGTTGTGGCAGGCGGTGCAGCTCTGCTGGAGGAACGGCGAGACGTGTTCGTCGAAGGTGACCGCAGGCGCGGAACCGGCTGCGAGGAGGAGCGCAGACAGTGCAAGAAACGATATCGAGGGCCTGATCACCGCCGCTCAGTTTACCATGCGTCTACTTTCGGTAAATCGCGGATTTGTAGGGCTTTGGTAGGATCACGACGGCGGCGGGCGCTCCAAGTGCGGCGTGCATCGAGTTTCGACTTGAGGGCGTCTCTCTGGGGTTACCCCAGGGTGTTTTTGTGGCTGGTTCTGTTGCAGCGCGTGAGCTTCGCTGCGCTTCGGCGCAGGGCCGCTCGCGCCAGGTGAGTCTGGTTGAAGCGTCCGCCGTCGCTACGTTGCCGGGTGTTGATTCACGCTGATGGAGCGCCGGATATTTGCAGAGGCGGTTGCGCGGGCGTTGCTCACCAGCGAGGCTCGACCGGAGCATCTGCGGGATGGAATCGTCGAAGCCGTGGGCGTCGAGAGGCCCTGGATGTGGCCGCTCGCGCAGCGATATCTTGCACGGTTCGAGGCTGGGACGCGGCCTCGTCTGCGGGAAGCGCTGCAATTCCTGCGCGAAGATGCCGGCTTCTCCGAGGTGCGGGCGGTCCCAGTGGTGCGACCGGCGGGCGTCGCGCCGAGGATGCAGCCCGTGGAGGCTGCGGTTGGCTGGGGTTTGCCGGCGTTCACCTCGGCGGACGAGTTGGCGGAGTTTCTGGAGATCACGCCCGGCGAACTGGATTGGTTTGCAGACCTGAGGGGGTGGGAGGCTGCTCGGGCCGACGCACGGTTGGCGCACTATCGCTATCAAATCGTGGAGAAGCGGTCCGGGAGGCTGCGATTGATCGAGGCGCCCAAATCCCGCTTGAAGCGACTACAGCGCACGGTGCTGTCGGAGATGCTCAATCGCATTCCGCTGCACGACGCTGTTCACGGATTTAGGAAGGGGCGGTCCATCGTCACCTTTGCAGCGCCGCACGCGGGGCGGGATACGGTATTGCGCTTGGATCTGCGCGACTTCTTCCCCTCGATCGGGCGCGCGCGCGTGCAAGCCGTTTTTCGAACGATGGGATATCCAGAATCGACGGCCGACCTTCTGGGCGGCCTGGCGACTCATCGTACGCCTGGCCGGGCGTGGGCGGAGCGGTTGAGCGGCGCCGATCCAGGTGAGCGGCGATTGATTGCGCACGCTCGTGAACTCTATCGCAACGACCACCTACCGCAGGGCGCACCGACTTCGCCCGCGATTGCCAATCTCTGTTTCTATCGAGCCGACTGCCGTTTGGCCGGGCTGGCGGCGTCAGCTGGTGCGGGCTATACGCGCTATGCCGATGACTTGGCGTTCTCGGGCGACGGGGAATTTGCGAGGCGAGCGCGAGAATTCGCCGTGCGAGCGGCGGCGATCCTACGAGAGGAAGGCTTTGCCGTGGAGCATCGCAAGACGCGGATGATGCGCCAGGGCGTGCGACAGCGGTTGGCCGGATTGGTCGTGAACGAAAGGGTCAACTTTCCGCGGGACGAGTACGATCGGCTCAAGGCGATTCTGACGAACTGTGTGCGGCGGGGACCGGGCGGGCAGAATCGCGAGGGGCGCGGCGATTGGCGGCTGCACTTGGAAGGCCGCGTGGCCTTCGTGGAGATGTTGAGTCAGGCTCGCGGCACCCAGCTACGACGTTTGTTGGAGGCAATCGAGTGGGCCGAGACCGGATAGAACTAGATTGGGTGGAACTAGTACCAAAGGACTCGGGTGTAGTAGGGCGGCTTGCTGATTGTCCGTCTCGCCCTTTGGCGGCACGATCAGGGTGTGATGAGGAAGTCGATCATCCATCTAGCCGTTCTAACGACGACGATTGTGCTCGGAGTGATGTCCGGCGGCGCCGTTCTCGTATTGGCCCGCTAGAGGCGGTCCTAGAGCGGGCGAATCCAGATGTTGCGGTAGCGCAGCGCGGTTTCTTCCACGTCTTCGTGGACGTGGTCCTGCAAGAGAATCGGACCGGGGGCGCAGACGTCTCCGCCGAGGCCCCCCGCGGTCGGTCCCTTGAACTCAAAGTGATCCTGAATCAGGACGCCGTTGTGCAATACGGTGACTGAGCCGGGGCTCACGAAGCGATCTCCGTAGCATTCAGGTGCGTGAAAAACGATGTCGTAGCTCTGCCACGTCTCCGGCGGACGCGAGGCGTTCACCGCCGGCGGGGACTGATGATAGATTGCGCCCGCCGAACCGTCGGCGTAGGTCGGATTGCGATAGGAGTCGAGGACTTGCAGTTCGTAGCGACCCTGCAGATAGACGCCGCTGTTGCCGCGGGCTTGGCCTCTTGCGTCGCGCTGATCGGGCGTCGAGAATTCGACGTGGAGTTGGAAGGACCTGAAACTGCGTTTGGTGTGGATGCTGCCGGTGCCGGTCTTGCAAACCATGTCTCCGTCTTCGACGGCCCATCCGGCGGGGCCGCCGTCTTTGCCGAGCCATTCGGAGAGGTCTTGACCGTTGAAGAGAACGAGGGCGTCGGAAGGCGGTTGGCCGGGGCCGCCCGGATCGACGGCCACCGGTTGGGGCAGCTCGGCGGCGGCCAGAGGAAGGGCTAGGGAGAGGAAGAGCAGGCTGCGCATCGGGAAAAGGCTAACACGGCAGTTCGATGAACTACCGGGGGGCGGCCTGGCTCATGGAAGACGCGGGGTCGCTCCGAGGCGCCCACAGTTGCGCATCGCGACTGAGCAGCCAGTTCGGCAGCACGGATTGCTTCTCAGGAGGGACTAGCCCGGCATTCTCCCATTCGCGAAGACGTCGGCGAAGTTGCTGAGCGGGCGCCGCGTTCGGGACCAGTCTGACGTACGAACGGAAGTTGCGCGCCGCCTCTGCGATCTCTCCGCGGTCGGCGTGAATTTCGCCGAGCATGAGGAATGACTGAGGGAATCGGTAGCCGTCTCCTGTATCAATGACCCTGCTCGCAGAGTTCGCCGCTTCGTCGTAACGTTGGAGGCCGAATGTCGCCACTGCATGTAGGTAGCGGGCCTCCGTATTTCCGGGATTCAGCCGGAGCAGCGCCGCCGCGATCACGGCTGCCGGACGAAGATCCCCGCTCTTCATGCGGATACGGAGCAGGAGGATGTAAGGCGGCGGGAATTTCTCGTCGGCGGCGATCGAGGTCTCAAGAGCCAGCGCCGCTCCTTCCACGTCGCCGAGGGCGAAGCGCACTCGGCCCAGCGCGGTCAGAGCCTCGGCAAACGACGGATGGTGGGCGACCGCTTCTTCAAGGAACATGCGAGCCTTTTCGAGATTCGGCTTGCGCTTGCTCTCTTCTTGTACGCCCTTCTGGTAGGCGCGGCGAGCGGCCTTCGAGGCTTCCATGGTGGTGGCGGAGGTGAAAGAGCCCTCGAATCCTGGGAGGGCCTCCAGGATCAGGACGCCGAGACGGCTGCTCCTGCCTTGCCGAATGCCGATGCTGAGAGGCTTTGCGCCGGCGTACTGGATCGACAAGCGGCAACGCTCGGAGAAACCCGAGGTCGTTCTGGGCGGCGCAGCCACATTGAAGCGGCCCTTCTTGTCAGTAGAGCCCGCCGGCTGTCCACAAACGAAGATTTCTACCGGAGTGACGGGGACTTCGCCCGAAGGAAGACGAATTTCTCCTGACACACGCCCGGGAAAAGCGGGGTTCTGTCTGTTGTACCGCTGGAGCGCCCGTTCGCGGGCCACATCCGGATCCGCGTAGGTTTCCGATGTCCAGGTCGACTCGTTCTCGGTCGCCGGCGTCTTAGCCTTGTCGGCCTCGTCAGCCTTTTCGGTCTCCTGCGCAACGGCGCTGGGTGGCGACACATTCAACCCCGCCAGCAGGACTCCGCTCAGGGCCAAGGCCCTCAATTTACACCTTCGATTCAGCGATCCGCCGAGGGTTCGCATTCCGCTTGGAGTATAAGGCCTGGTCGTCCCGTTGCCAAGCTGGATTCGACTTGCTGTGTGCGTCTAGGCACTATTCCGCCGGGGCGGTGAATCCTGCCGGTGTCGGCATTGCAGATCCCGTCGCCCTCTTCGGCGGCGACGGGGCGAAGCGGTCGCCCTGGTAAGCCACCCGTGCGAGAATCGTCATTCGATCGGCGATGAGTATTACGGAAGCCCCGAGCTATGAGGCGCGCGAGTTCGCGCCGAGGCGGACGCGTTACTGCTTTCTGGTGACGAGTTGGAACGAGGGCGAGAGGATCCGGGGGCAGCTTGAGCGGATGCGTCCGCAGGCGGAGTTGGCCGACATCCTGATTGCGGACGGCGACAGTGACGACGGTTCCACCGAAGAGGGGTTCTTGCGATCGTGCGGCGTTCGAACGCTCTTGATCACCCGCGAGCGCGGCCTTGGAACGGCGCTTCGGATGGGATTCGATTACGCGCTGAGCGAGGGCTACGAGGGCGTGGTGACAGTCGACGGGAACGGCAAGGACGGCGTGCATCGGTTGCCCGAGTTCTTGCGGTTGCTTGACGAAGGGTACGACCTGGTTCAGGGATCGAGGTTTCTAGCTGGAGGCCGCCACGAGAATACGCCGACGAGTCGACACCTAGGCGTGAAACTGGTCGTTGCGCCGTTGATTCGAATGGGCGGGGGATTCGCCTACACCGATCCGACGAACGGCTTCAAGGGGCTCAGTCGACGCTATTTGACTGACGATCGCGTGCAGCCAATTCGGCAAGTTTTTGAGCGATTCAACATGCAGTTCTATTTGAACTGTCGGGCTCCGAGATTGGGGCTCCGGGTGATTGAGACGCCGGTGGAGCGAGACTACCCGGCCGACGGTTCCATCCCTACGAAGATCACGACGTTCAGCACCAAACTGACTCTGATGAAGGAGTTGGTTTGGTCCGCGCTGGGGCACTATGATCCTCCGAGTTCGTGATGACAGATTTGCGCGCAGATCGACCGGGATGGAAGGATTGGTTGCCGCTGCTCGTTGTTTTGGCGGTATTCGGAGCGCTCTGCTTCACGAATCTTGGGGCCTATGCGCTGATGAACTGGGATGAGAGCGAGTACGCCTCGCTCGGCCGTTCAATGCTGCACATGGACGGCTACAAGATCAGCGAGAAACCGAACTTCATGCGTCCGCCTTGGTGGCCCGCGAGCATCGCCGCCGTGATGTGGGCGGCCGGCGACGAGACCGAACAGACCGCCAAGATTGCGACGGTACTCTACTCGCTGCTAGCCATCGCGCTCGTTTATTGGGGCGTGTGGGTGGAATGTGGGCGGGTTCCGGCGGCGTTCGCCGGCTGGAGTCTGGCGATTTGTCCCGAGTTCACGACGCGCGCCGTCAGCTTACTCAGCGAGCAGGCGTTCTTGGCGCTCCATCTGGCGGCCTTGCTCAGTTTCTACTTCGCGTTTCGGGGGCGCGAGAAGTGGTTCTACGCCGGCTGGCTCTTCTGGAGTTTGTCGTTCTCCACTCGATACACCGGGCTCTTGTTCGGCCCGCTGTTGGTGATAATCTTTCTCTACGAGTCGGTGCGCGACCGCGGCCTCCTAAAGAGACTCTTGCGAACTAGGGACTTCTGGCTGTCGCCGATTGCGGCGGGAGTCATTCTGGCTCCCTGGTACCTCCGCCAATGGCGTTCCTTCGGAGATCCTTTGATTGGAGTGAAGCGCGCGGCCGGACAGATTCCAAGCTACAGCAACGAGCACATGCCCTGGCACTTCTACTTCAGCGAGATGCCGGACGCGATGACGCTGCCCATTGCGGCGTTGGCGGTGGCGGGGCTCTTGCATGGCGTGGCAATCGCGAAGCGGCCTTTGGCCGTTTATCTGACGGTGGGGGCCGCGATTATTTACGGTTGGCACATGCAGTACGACTACAAGGAAGTGCGCCTGGCGGCTCCGGCGCTGCCTCTGCTGACGATGGGCGTTGGTTTGGCGGTCAAGGCGTGGATGGACTTTACCGCTGGCCGGCGTTGGTTGGGGCGGACGGCGGTGCTGGCTCTGATGGCGATCAGCTCCATTCAGGGCGTCGGCGCCATTCGACACGAATTTCGGGAGCGTCAGTCCACCGGCGAGACTGCTTTTCTGCAGGCGATAGAACATATACGCCAGAGCATGGCGAAGGACATCGTCCTTGTGGGCGTGAAACAACCCCAAATCTACTGGTATTCCGACCGGGAGACGCTTCGCTCGCCCCGTCGCAAGCCGCAGTACCGCCAGCGGCTGAGCGAGGCGGATTGGGTAGTCATCACAAGCTACGAGCGGAGTCCTCCCCCATATCTGACTCCTGTGTTCGAAGAGATGAAGACGGCTGAGTGGTTTGGAGAGGGCGGAAGAGTCTTTCGGCACTCCGGCCATCAGGTCCTGATCGCGAGACCGGAGTGGGTACTGGATCAGATCGCGGACGATTAGCTCAGGTGCCAAGACAGACTCAGGTCGAAGTCGGTGGTGTTTGGCCCGAGCGCGCCGAGTGGATACCTCTGCTGGTGGTGTTGTCGATCTTTGGCCTGATGTGCTGTTGGAACATCAACGCTCGCGAGACGTTGATTTGGGACGAGGCGGAGTATGCGTCTCTCGGGCGTTCGATTGCGAGGGGGGACGGGTACCAGATTAGCGGCCAGTCGAACTCGATTCGTCCGCCGCTTTGGCCCGCGAGTATTGCCGCGGTCATGACGGCGACGGGCTCGCAGGGCATTGGAGCCGCCAAGGCGACCACGATCCTCTATGCGCTGCTGGCGATCGTGGTCGTCTATTGGGTTGTTTGGCTGGAGTGCGGCGTTGGACCCGCGATCGTCGCGGCGTGCAGCTTGGCGTTGAGCCCGGAGTTCGTGGTCGGGTCCGTCATGCTGCTGAGCGAGATTCCGTTCATGGCCCTACACGCCGCAGCCCTGGCTGCCTTCTATGTGGCGTTTCAGCGAGGCGGGGTTTGGTTCTACGCCGGCTGGACTTGTTTTGCCCTGGCCTTATCGGTCCGCTACACGGCGCTGTTGTTTGGTCCGATTCTGATTCTTGTGTTCGTCTACGAATGGACGCGGGATAGAGGGAACATCGAGAGGCTGTTGCGGACGCGTGCGTTTTGGCTGGCGCCTTTGGTTGCGGTTGCGATCTTGGGGCCTTGGTACGTGAGGCAGTGGCTGGTATCCGGCGATGCGCTGATCGGAGTGAGCTACGCCTCGCAGCAGATACCGACGTACAGCATCGCGAGCATGCCCTGGTATTTCTACCTCGTGGGGATGCTGCCGGCCATGACGCCCGCGATCGCCCTGGCTGCGATGGGGTCGCTTATACATGGCGCCATGTTCTCCAGACGGAGGCTGGTAGTCTACGCCCTCTTCGGCGTGCTTGTGATTGTGGGGTGGCACATGACCTACGACTACAAGGAGTTTCGGCTGGTGTCGGCATCGCTGCCGATGCTGGCGATTGCTCTCGGCGTGACGGTTCGGTCGTGGATGGATTGGCGACCACGAGGCAGCGCTCTTCGGTGGTCGGCGCCGGCGGCTGTCTTGATTTTGGGGCTGACGCTGAGTGTCTTGATTGCAGGGGGCCGGCTGAGGAATGGGCTTGCGCTTGGGGAGCCTTCGTTTCTCGACGCCATGGCGTTCTTGCGGGCAAGTGCGGCCGATGACGCGGTCTTGGTCGCGGAGAACCAGGCGCAAGTCCACTGGTACGCTGACCGGCATACATTGCGGACTCCCAAGCAGGAAGAGGATTTCCGACAACTATTGGACGAGGCGGACTGGGTCATTATTACGAGCTTTGAGAGGGGGCAGCCGGATTATCTATTTCCGTTGACGGAGCGAGCCGAGATGGCGGATACGATTCGCGGAGACGTCAAGTTGTTTCGAGATGCGCGATTTCACACCATGCTGTTTCGGGCGGAGTGGGTCCGAGCACACATGGCGGCTGATCGGTAGACGCTACCGCTTGTCTACCCAGACTGGGCTGGTCCAGGCTTGCTCGTGGGGGAACGGATTGGGATCCATGTGGGCGTAGCGTGCGGCGGTGCGCGAGTCGGCTTCCTGGGTGACGCGGAGGTAGTAGAGGCTGTCTTTGGTGAAGTCGGGGTCCTTCCACCAAAACTTTGCCTCCTTGCCTCCGTTCTCGGCACTGAGTTCGGCGCGGTGAACGACGGGGAACGGGTAGCTCAAGCCGTCGGCGTACTTGACCACCTCGACTGCGATCAGTTTGCGCACGCCTTTCGCCCAACCCTCGATGACGGGGCCGTCAGAGGCTTCGATCTCCGAGCCCATCATGTGGCCGTTGACGCGGAAGTCGAGTTCAATGGGGTCGCCGGTGGTGGCGTAGCAGCGGCGGTTACGGATGGCGTCGAAGATGGACTTGCGATCCAGCTTGTCGGCATAGACGCCGGTGAGACCCTGGATGCGATCGCCGAAGAGGTTGTGGCCGTCGGAGCCGCCGATGACGCCGATGCGGATGCCCATCTTCCACACGTCCTGCATCGAGCAACCTTCGATTTCGTCCCCGCGAATGTGGCCTGGGTTGCGGTAGTACTCGAAACGCCCCCAACTGGAAGCGATCTCGGCAGCGGGCTCGACTTTGCGGTTGACGTAGCTCCAGTCCGTGCCGGCGGTGAGCGGGCGAGAGATGTGGTGAGCGAACATCAGCCCGTTGGTGCGCGAGAGCAGGTCGGAGAACTCTCGGATGGAGTCCGAGAACCCTTCCGTCGGGCGATAGAGCGGGCCGCCGGGCGTCTCATAGATGACGTGGCGGTGACCGGCGCGGGGGACGACGAAGTCGCCTTGGGTCCACTCGAAGCCGGGAATAGTGACGAAGCGGCCCTCTTCGATGACGGCTTGGGTGAGAGCGTCGTTGATAGCGAGTTCGGAGTAGAGAAGCTTGTTGGAATCGCCGTGGGAGGTGGTGGCGCCGAAGTCGGTGGCGTAGCGATCGCGATGGAAATTGAAGAGTTGATCGACAGAGCCTTCATGTCCGTCGTCGACTAGGAGGTGATTGTGGAGGTCGCCGAAGTAGAGCGACATGCGGCGAGACTCTCTATCGAACACTGGATCGCGATCCGGAGCCGCTACGGTCATGCGTCGTTGGGGTGCGAGGTCACGGGGAGCGAAGGCGGTGAGCGCTGGGGCGGCTGGGGAGCCCGAAACGCGGACGCGGCGCTCGTAGATGTCGCGGTTGCGGAAGGTGCCGCGACCGCGTTGATAGAGCAGGACCGCCTCATTGTCGGTAGGGACGATGAGGGAGGCGAGTTGGTCGGCGCGCTTCTTGGGGCCGTCGATTGCTTTGGGCTCGTCGAGGCCGAAGACGCGGGAATCCCAACGGTTGCCCTGGAAGACGGCGAGGCCGACTTTCCAGTCGACATGCCCCTCGAAGAATTGCCAGGCGACCCAGGGGCGGTCGTCGGGGCCGATGGCGACGCGCGGGAGGTCGCCTTTGTGGACGAGCCCGGGGCTGGGCTTGGAGACGGAGGGCCATTTCCAGGCGCCGTCGGCGTCACGGACGACGACGCGGATGGTGGCGCGGGGGGCTCGGCCGTCGATGAAGCCGCGGCGTCCGTAGATTGCGTCGCGGGATTCGTTGCGAGCGTAGGCGATCCAGAGGCGGCCCTTGGAGTCGACGCCGAGGTCGGGAGCGTATGCGTCGAGGAGGCCGCCGTCGCCGGGGACTTGGCGGGCTTCGCCCCAGCGGTTGGAGGCGGGGTCGTAGCGAGCCGTGCGGACGCGGTATTTGCCGTCGGCGTAGGCGTCCCAAACGGCCCACACTGCGCCGTCGGGAGCGAGGGCGAGATTCGGACGGAACTCGTTGTCGGGGGTCTCGGCGATGGCGGGAAGGGCTCTCCAGCCGCCGTTCTCCAGGGTGTAGAAGAGGATGTCCGTGGAGCCGTTGGGGGAGGAGCCGCGGCGGTAGGACTGTGCGGCGAGGTAGAGGCGGCCAGAGGCGTCGCGGAGCAGTTCAGGTTCGGTTTCGAGCGTGCCGGCGGGTAGGATTTTTTGCTCGGTTCCGAGGGACAGGTCTTGGCCGACGCGGCGCCAATAGAGGGCGAACTCGTCGTCGCGCCGGCTGGCCCAGACTACGATCAGGTCGCCGTCGGAATTCTCGGCAATGGCGGGATCGAAGTTGACGGAGAAGTCGTCGGTGAGAGCGACGGACGGGCTCCACCCGTCGGCGGTCTTGCGGCGGACGAGGATGCGGTCGCCCTCGGTGTAGTCGGACCAGGACTGCGGACCGGGAGTGGTCTTCGGGCGCGCGGATACGTAGGCGGCCCAAAGATCGCCGTCCGGGCCTTGGGCGAGGGCGGGGAAGCCGTGGTTAAAGGTCTGGCCGTAGAGGCGTTCGGAGACCTCTTGGATGGGGCCGACGGTGGTGAGGGCCGGACCCTGGGCTTCCGTGACCGGTTGGAAGAAGACTGTGGCGGCGAAGGCGCTGAGGATGAGGGCTGGGACGAAGTACCGGCGCATCAGGGAGACGATAGCAAGAGAGGGCGAACGAGGTCAGACGAACTCTGCGTAGATGCTCGGCCTGCGGACCAGAATCATGGTGCAAAGACCGACCAGTATTCCTAGGGGCACGAACAGACAGTGGACGGCTGACAACGAGACCAGGGCTACCGGACGCTTGCGGGTCCTCAGGAGGTAGGCGGCGCCTACCGCGGTGAGGATACCGATGAGATGCCATACGAGAACGATCGTGAAAATCGTAGAAAAGAACCACTCTTGGAACCTCGGAGGACCTGGTCCTCCGACGGTCACCGCAACATGATTCAGGTAGAGGCGGAAACCCGCTGTCATTAGCAGGAGGAGTCCCGCTGAAAAATAGTGACCGAGTTCCAGCCAGCGTAGGTCGCGTTGATCCCGAGCGCTGAGCATGGTGCATTATTGCGCACTGCAAGAACCCGATACCCTAGCGTCAATGTCGCGCGGATTGTTTGTCGGACTATCGGTCTTGGACGTGCTCTATCGCCTGGAGAACGAGCCGCAGCCGAATACGAAGAACGTCGTTGCTGAGAGCGCGCTGCTCGGAGGAGGTCCTTCGGCGAATGCGGCTGTGGCCTTTGCGGCGCTGGGCGGCGAGGCCCGACTAGTGACGGCGATCGGGTCGCATCCCATGGCAGGGTTGATTCGAGCGGATTTGGAAGAACATCGCGTCCAGGTGGAGGACCGAATTCCTGAGTACTCCGGGCGCCCGGCGATTGCGAGCGTGATGGTCTCGCCGAACGGCGATCGGCTGGCGGCTTCGACGGCGGCGCATGGGTTGCCGCAGCCTGGCGGTGAATCTGAGTTCGGTGAGGCGGATGTCGTGCTGGTCGACGGTCACTTTCCGGAGATGCAATGTTGGGCGGCGGAACGGGCGCGGGCGGCGGGCGTGCCGGTGGTGGTGGATTGCGGGTCTTGGAAACCGGCTTTCGAGCGGTTGCTGCCGCTGGTCGACGTGGCGATTTGTGGAGAGAGTTTTCTGCCTCCTGAGGCAACCGGCGTTGAGGACGTGTTTGCCTATCTACGCCGAGCGGGCGTCGCGCGGCGGGCGATTACGCGCGGGGAGCGGTCGGTTCTGGTGGACGGGGCCGAGGCGGTTCCGGTGGCGCCTGTCCAAGCTGTCGATACGCTTGGAGCGGGGGATGTGTTCCACGGGGCGTTTTGCTTCTATTTGGCGGAGGGGCGGGGCGGATTCCGGGAGCAGTTGGCGGCGGCGTCGCGGGTGGCGGGTGCGGCGTGTGAGGGGTTTGGTACGCGGGAGTGGATGGGGCGCTGGGGGTGAGTTGAAGCGCGTGAGATGTGGGCCTCAGCAGTTGCGTGGGGACAGTCCACACGCGCTGGGTTGTTTCCGTGCCGCCGAAGCCTTGATGGGACAGCCCCCGCAGGTGGCTTCCGTGGTCGGAGCGGGGGCCTACTGGATGCGCTGGGTGGTGTAGTCCGGGAGCGGGTCGGGCATGGTCTTGCGATGTTTCGCCGTGAAGGCGGCGATTTCGGCGATCTTCTCTGGGTGCTTGGCCGCGATGTTGTAGTTCTCGCCGGGGTCTTCTTCAAGGTTGAAGAGGAGGGGCGGATCGTGTTCGAGGATCGGGTCGGAGCGATATCCGGACTTGGTCTTGTAGTGAGCTTTCCACGGGCCTAGCCGGACGGCCCAGATTTCGGATCGGCGATAGTAGAAAATCTCCTGACGGGGGCTCTTGTCCGTCTTGCCGAGGAGAACTGAGCTGATGTCGTAGCCGTCGAGCTTGTTCTTGGACATTTTCGCGCCGGACATGGCAGCGAAGGTGGGCAGGAGATCCATCGTCGCGCCGATCTCTTGGATGACGCCGGGCTTCACCGTGCCGGGTTGACGGAAGATTCCCGGCACGCGCATGCCGCCGTCCCAGGTGGAGCCTTTGCCGAGGCGAAGCAGCCCGGCCGAACCGCCGTGGGTGTCGAAGGTGAGCCAGGGGCCGTTGTCCGAGGTGAAGACGATGAGGGTTTTCTCAGTGAGGTTGAGTTCTTCCAGCGTGTCCATGATGAGGCCGACGGACCAATCGATCTCCTCGACGGTGTCGCCGAACAGGCCACGGCGGCTCTTGCCGGAGAACTCCTTGGAGGCGAAGAGCGGGACGTGGACCATTGAATGTGCGAGGTAGAGGAAAAACGGGGAGTCTTTGCTGCGGCGGATGAAGGCGGCCGCCTCTTCGCCGTAGCGCTTGGTGATGGTGTCTTGGTTGGCGGGGCGCTCGATGACTTCTTCATCTCGGAGGAGCGGGACGTTCCAGGACTCGATGCGCGGCGCCCAGAAGCGGTCGAAGTACTCGGTGCGGTTCTTGGGCTGGAAGGTGGCGTCCATATCGTTGGAGTATGGGATGCCGAAGTAGGAGTCGAAGCCGTGGCGGGTGGGTAGATAGGGCTTGAGGTGGCCGAGATGCCACTTGCCGACGTGGCCGGTCTTGTAGCCTTTCTCGCGGAGCATCTCTGCGATGGTGACCTCCGAGGCGGGGATGCCCAAGGAGGAATCGGGGAAGAGCACGCGTCGTTGGCCCATCATGCCGCTGCGCACCGGGAGTCGTCCGGTGAGCAGGGCGGCGCGCGACGGCGTGCAGACGGAGGCTCCGACGTAGAAGTTGGTCCAGCGTTGGCCTTCCGCGGCCATGCGGTCCAGGTTGGGCGTGGAGATGGTGGGGTGGCCGTAGACGCCGAGATCGGCGTATCCGAGGTCGTCGGCGAAGACGACGACGAAGTTCTGTTGGGCGGCGAGCGGAAGGGCTAGGAGGGCGAGGAGAAGGAAGCGCATCAGCAGGGGGATTGTAGCGAATGTGTCGTGGTCTCTGAGGAGCTATTGTGCCGCGGCGATTCGGGCTGCGACGGAGGACTGAATGGTGCGCCGCTGCTTGCCTTGGAATCGGACGCCTCCTTGGGCCATCTTTCTGAGTTGGGCTTTGTCCCACCTGGCGGACATGAGTCCTTCCAGTGAGTGGCTCTTAAGTCCGAGCAAGAGATGCCCGGCCTCGTGCGCCATCACGGTTGCGAGCAGGTCGGCGTGGGTGACCGCGGAACGGTCTGCTTGCTTGGCGATCCGGTCCCAAAAGACCGACGCGGTGGTGCCGAACTGGTTCTTCTCGCTCGGCGTGAGGGCGAAGCCAAAAACGATCTGGTTGACGCCCGCGATGCCGGTGGGCGTCTGGGGCATGATGCGCATGCGCAGCGTGTCGGGTCCCGGCGTCTCGGGGCAGGAGGGATGGTAGACGGGCTCGTCTAGGCTGATGCGGCAGCGAATCCAGCGGGTCTGGACGCCGGCGCGGGCGTAGAGGGCTTGGGCGAGTTGGGCGGCCTCGTCTAGTGTTTGCTCATCCAGGCCGGCGTAGTCGTAGATTCGTACGGTCAGGGAGTGCTGATCGTGGGCCGTTAGATTGGTTTTGGGTGCGGCTTGGAGAGTGGCGGCGGCGAGTGCGAAAAGGGCGATTAGGGAGGTGGTTTTGGTCATCGGTCTCGAGCCTCCTGGGGCGTTTCGAGACCGAGATTGGCCGGATGGGGGATATATCCCTACCGACTCCGAGCGAATGAGAGATCAACTTTACGGGCGATGCGGGTCGACAGGCATCAAGTTGAAAAAGGGGCGGTTACGACAGCGTGTCGACAAAAGAATTGATGTGTCGGGGCGCTCTGGGCCTGGTATAATCCGCCCGTCCGAGGCGGTCGACCTCGGTTGAGCCCGATTGGCATGAGTACGTCGAGTGAGAACGGCGGTCAGGTAATTCGCTTTGGCGTTTTTGAGGCGGACCTGGGGGCGCGGGTGCTGCGGAAGCGCGGGGTGCGGGTTCGGCTGCAGGAGCAGCCGTTCCGGGTGCTGGAGGCGTTGCTGGAGAAGCCCGGCGAGGTGGTGACTCGGGAGGAGTTGAAAGAGCGGCTGTGGGCGCAGGACGAGTTTGTCGAGTTCGACAAGAGCCTGAATACGGCGGTGCAGAAGATCCGGCAGGCGCTGGGGGACTCGGCGGAGAGTCCGCGGTTTCTGGAGACGGTGCCGAAGGTGGGGTATCGGTTCTTGGGGCTGGTGGATGGGGCGGTTCGGGCGGCGGGAACTGAGTCCGTAGCGCAGCAGCCGAATTCTGATCGGCGGTGGGCGGTTTGGGGCGCGATCTTCACAGCTGGGGCGGCAGCGGCTTGGCTGCTCGGCGCTGTGATGGAGACCGAGAGCTCCTCTGCTCCCGTGATCTACGAGTTGACGCGCCTTACAGCCGACAGCGGGCTAACGCATGAGCCTGCCATTTCTCCGGACGGCAATCTCGTTGCTTACTCGTCAGATCGCGGTTCGCCCGGTTCCTTCGATATCTGGGTGCAGCAAATTGGCAGCGTCGGTGCGATCCGCCGAACGATGCACGACGCTGACGACGCTGAGCCGACCTTCACTCCGGACGGCAAGTCGATCGTCTTCACATCGGAGCGTGATGGCGGCGGCACTTACATCATGGACGCGCTGGCGGGTAAGCCCCGGCCGCTGTTGGACTACGTAGTTACAAATCCTCGCGTTTCTCCGGACGGGGCGCGGCTCGCCTATAGGACCGGGCCATTGGAACTCGTCCCGATGGAGGGTGGTGAGCCGAAGATACTCCCGAGGCCTTACGAAACGGCCTTTACCTCCTCTGGTGCTCTCTGGACGAGGGACGGCCGCAGTCTTCTCTATGACGCGCGGGAGGGGTTCTTACGGGAGCGGTTGGGTGGTCTCGACGATTGGTGGTTGCAATCGCTCGCGGACTTCTCCTTAAAGCAGACCGGATTCTCGGTACTCGCCTCGACGGCGGGGCTTAGCGGACCGGGTTTCGGGATTGCCCCGGGCGCCTGGATCGGCGATTCAGACAGGATCGTGTTTGCCGCCAGGCTCGGTGAGAGCGTCGACCTGTGGAGCGTTGCAGTTTCGCCGGAGACCGGAGAGGCTATACCCCCGCTTGAGCGACTGACGGCCGGGGGGTTGGACCACACTCAGCCTGCATCCGGACTGGACGGTCGCATCGTGTTTGCCAGTGGAGAGACCCGTGTTCATCTCCGAAGCGTCTCGTTGCTGGGCGAGTCACTGGGCGAGGAACCGCCTAGACTGAGTTCCGGCGTTGCAGACGAAACGCGGCCTCAACTTGCGGCGGCCTCCGGAGATCTATTGTTCCGGCGCGCCCGCAGTATCTGGCTCCGCAACCTTGAGGCCCAGCAGGAGCGGATGGTCGTTGAAGGGCCTGTCAACACACTAGCCGTTAGCCCGGACGGATCGCGCTTTGCCGTCGCAACAAATCCGGTACCGGGCATCCGGCTATACGATGCTCGGGGAGGGGCGGTGCGTGAGATTTGCAGCGAGTGCAGGCACATCAGGGACTGGTCCCCGGACGGCCCCTCCATACTTGCGACTGGAGTTGCCGGAGCCACGCGCGGCATCCGTCTGGTAGACGTCTCGGTTGGAACGTCGGAACTTCTTCTGGAATATTCTGAAACCTCTTTGTGGGACCCCAGGTTCTCTCCTGACGGAGCGTGGATCGGATTTCATACCAGTCGCCGGACGGACAGGCCTCGGCAGGTATTTATCGCCCCTATCGGTGAGAAACGACCACTCCCGAAGGACGACTGGATCGCTGTGACCGACGGAACAGTCAATTGTTCAACGGCAGCGTGGTCTCCCGCGGGCGACGCTGTGTACTACATTTGTGATCCCGAGGGCACGTATTGTCTATATCGACAGACGGTCGACCCCGAGACCAAGCAACTCGTCGGCTCGGCGGAGATCGTGCGCCACTTCCACGACCCGCGATGGTCGATTCCGGTCAACAGGGACCTCCGCTACGAAGTCATGGAGGATTCGATCATCATCCCTTTGACGCAAAGGACTGGGAACATCTGGATGCTGGAGCCGACGAAGGCAGAGTAAGAGCTATCCGCTCTGCATCGGCTCCGCAGCGGCTTAGTTCCCGAGGTAGGCTTTCCAGCCCTCGGCTTCCAGCTTGGTCGCCTTGTCGAGGACCATCTGTTCCAGGCCTGCTTTGTATTCGACGAGGGACTGGCGAACCTTGGCGTCTTTGACGCCGACGATGGAGGCGGCGAGTAGGCCTGCATTCGCCGCGTTGTTGATCGCCACGGTAGCTACTGGAATGCCCTTGGGCATCTGGACGATCGACAAGAGAGAGTCTAGGCCGCTGAGCGACGATGACTTGACTGGGACGCCGATGACGGGCAGTGGGGTGAGCGAGGCGACCATGCCGGGGAGGTGGGCGGCGCCGCCCGCGCCGGCGATGATAACGTCGAGGCCGCGGTCGGCGGCTTGTTTGGCGTAGTCGAACATGCGCTCGGGGGTGCGGTGGGCCGAAACGACTGTGAGTTCGTAGGGGACTCCTAGTTCGTCGAGGATTTCTGCGGCGGCCTTCATGACCGGAAGGTCGGAGTCGCTGCCCATGATGATGCCTACCTGTGCGCTCATGCCTTCTCTCCTTGCTTGGCGTGGATGCGGATATTCGAGCGGATCTCGATGGCTTTTTGGCGGGCGGCTTCGAGGTCCTGATCGAGTACGGTGACGTGGCCCATTTTACGGGACGGGCGGGTCTCGGCTTTGCCGTAGATGTGGACCAAGGCGCCGGGGACTGCGAGCGCCTCCTCCAAGCCCGAATAGGCCGCGGGGCCGCTTTCGCCCGGCGCTCCGAGAAGATTGACCATCGCCGCGGGCATGTACTGTTGCGTGGAGCCGAGCGGCAGTCCGGCGATGGCGCGCAGGTGCTGCTCGAACTGACTGGTCATGGTCGCCTCGTAGGTGAAGTGGCCCGAGTTGTGCGGGCGGGGCGCGACTTCATTTACCAGAAGTTCGCCGGAGGTCGAGAGGAACAGTTCCACGCCGAAGACGCCGACGCCGTCCAGCGCCTCGACGACGGCGACGGCGATCTCTTCCGCGCGCTTGGCGACCGAGGGGGCGACGCGTGCGGGAGCCAGCAGCAGGTCGAGGAGGTTGGCCTTGGGGTCCACCTCCATCTCGACTAGCGGGTAGGCGGCGATGGAGCCGTCGATGCCGCGGGCGACGACGACGGCGAGTTCCTTCTCGAGGTCGACCTTGCGCTCCAGGATGGACGGGACGGGAAGTAGGTCGCCGAGGTCGTCGACGCTGGAGATGACGGCGACGCCGCGTCCGTCGTAGCCGCCTTTGCGGGCCTTTTGGACGAGAGGGTAGCCGAACTCCGCGAAGGCTTCGGGGCCGGGGTCGTCGCATTGGACGTATTCCGGCTGCGGGAGTCCCGCGCGTCCGTAGAGTTGGCGCTGTAGAAGCTTGTCTTGGACGAGTGCGAGGAGTTTCCCCGAGGGACGGATCGCGTGGCCTTCCGATTCGAGTTGTTGCAGCGTTGCGGCGTCGATGTGTTCGATGTCGTAGGTGGCGAGCTCGCACTGCTCGACGAGTTCGCGGATGCGTTCGGGGTCGGTGAAGCTGCCGACGATCTGAGCGTCCGCGATTTGGCCTGCCGGGGCTTCCGGGTAGGGGTCGAGCACGATGACGCGAAACCCGAGGCGCTTGGCTTTTTGGGCGGTCATGCGGCCGAGCTGGCCGCCGCCGATGATGCCGATTTGGGCTGGGGGAAGAATGGGTGCGGGTACTTGCATCGACTCTACTGACCTCGATTCTGGGAGCAATCGAGAGGAACTAGGGTAGCGTGATCCGGGGGAGGATCTCTTCCGCGACTGCTTCGGCCAGTTCGGATTCCAGCGCCAAGCCGTCGGAGGAGTCGCGGGCGAAGCTCTGGGCCCAAACGGGAGTGTCGGAGGCGGCGTCGATAAGCCGAAAGTTGATTCGCAGGCGGTCGCCGGATCCAGCCAGGGAGCCTTCAAGAACGTGTGAGACGCCGATGCGACCGGCGATCTGCGGCAGCGGCTCCGTGATGCCGCGCAGCTTCATAGCGGAAGCGCGCGAGAGCACCTTTACGCGAGGTGCCGCTGAGAGACGGGTGATCAGGGCCTCCGTGAGTCGATCGGCCGCCGCTTGATGGTCCGGCGCGGCGCTCGATACCGGAAGGACGGCGAGCGAGCCGGGGGCGGGCGAGTCCGTGCCCAATAAGAACCACGCGGAGACGGCCAGCAGGAAGGCTGCCGCGAGAGCCGCCGCGGCGAGCGGCAACCGGCTGCGTTCCTGCGGCGGGGGGGCGGCGAGATCGGATGTGGATGACCGACCGGTGAGCAGATGACGGCGGACTCGCGCAAGGTCCGAGGAGAGCGCCGCCGCGTCGGGATAGCGGTCCTCGGGCTCCTTTTCCAAACAGCGCAGAACGATGCGGTCGAGCGCTTCCGGGATGTCCGGGCGAATCGACGACGGCGGCTCGGGCAGGCGCTCAACGATGGAGTAGAGGATGGCCTGTTCGTTTTCGCCGGAGAAGGGTAGTTTTCCGGTGAGTACTTCGTACAGGATCACGCCCAGCGACCAGATGTCGGCGCGGAAGTCGACCTTGCTGGAGTAGGCCTGCTCAGGAGCCATGTAGGCGGCGGTGCCGACAGTGGAGCCGTCGCGGGTGAGTTTGGCTTGGGCGGTGTGCAGCCGCGCGACTCCAAAATCCATCAAGACGGCGCGACCAGGGGAGTCGTCGGCGTTGGACTCCACCATGACGTTCTCGCTCTTGACGTCCCGGTGGACGATGCCGCGAGCGTGGGCGGCGTCGAGGGCCTGAGCGGCTTGGACACCGACTTCGAGGACGGACAAGATTGGCAGCGGGCCGTCTGCGATGAGCTGCCGGAGGTTGCGTCCCTCGACAAAGGGCATGACGAGATAGAAGCCGTCTTCGCACTCGCCGATCTCATGGATGACGCAGATGTTGGGGTGCTGTAGCGCTCCAGCTGCCTTGGCTTCGCGGGTGAAGCGCTCGCGGGAGTCGGCGTCGGCGAGGAGATGGTCGGCGAGGAACTTGAGGGCGACGAGGCGGCGCAAACGCGTGTCGAGCGCCTTGTAGACGACGCCCATGCCGCCCTCGCCGATTCGGTCGAGGACCTTGTAGTGGTCTATGGTGCGACCGATCATTGAGCCGGGAAGCTGAACGGGCGGCTGGTGAGGCCGGGCGAGAACAAACATGTTAACGCGGGCGGTCCGAGACAGGCCGTATAGACGAATTCCGCGTCTGCCGATGAGAGCTTGGTATGCGGATTGAGGAACCTGCGCCGGCGGGGAGCGTCATCGAGTTTCCAAAGGGGCTGCCTGGATTGGGCGAACTGACTCGCTTTGTGTTGCTGGAACCCGACGGGTTGGGACCGATCGTACTGTTGCAGAGTTTGGACGACGAGCACGTAAGTCTGGCGTTGGCTCCGACTGCAAGCGTCCATCCGGAGTATGAGCTGCGTTTGGGGCCGGCCGAACTGGACGTGCTGGGGGCCGAGGCGGTGGACGAGTTGGCCAGCTTCGCTGTCTTGACGCTGCCGGGCGACGGAAGCCCGGCAGCCTGCAATTTGGCGGCTCCGGTGGTGTTGAATCCCGCCAAGAGGCTTGGGGCCCAGGTCCTACAGACGTGGAGCACGTACCCGACGCTCCATCGACTTCCCGAGTGAACTGATGCTGGTATTGAGCCGTCAGGTAGGCGAGGCGTTCCGGGTTGGCGACGACGTTGAGATACGGATTCTTGGGGTGTCGGCGGGCGTGGTCAAGGTCGGCGTCGAGGCGCCTCGAGAGGTGATTGTGTACCGGTCCGAGTTGGCGGACATGAACCGGGAGGCGGCCAAAGGGTGGACGCGACCGGAGTTGGAGCAGTTGGCGGGGCGGCTGCGCGGAGAGTAAGCGGTTGACTGCGTGATTCGGGCAGGGCTGGGGCCCTGGTATCATCGGGTTTTCCGCTCCATGGCTTGGTTTAAGAAAGGTTCCTCGGAGCCGCAAGGCGATCCGAAGACAGTCCGCACCGAAGGGCTGTGGATCAAGTGCGACTCTTGCGGGGCGATTATCTGGAAGAAGGACCTGGAAGAGGCCCACTCGGTCTGCACCAAGTGCGACTTCCACTTCAAGTTCACCGCGAAGGAGCGGCTCGGTCTGCTTTTTGACGGCGGCCAGTACGAGGAGTTCGCGACCGGGCTTCGTTCTACGGACGCCCTAGAGTTCGTCGACCAGAAGTCCTACCAAGACCGGTTGTCGGCGGCTCAAGAGAAGACCGGACTCAATGACGCGATTGTCGCCGGGGTGGGTAAGATCGACGGGCGCACGGTGGTGATTTGCGCCATGGAATACCGCTTTATCGGCGGCAGCATGGGGGCGGTCGTCGGCGAAAAGATTACTCGAGGGGTCGAGCGTGCGATTGCGGAGAAAGCTCCCCTAGTCGTGGTTTCGGCTTCGGGCGGCGCGCGCATGATGGAAGGCATGGTTAGCCTGATCCAGATGGGAAAGATCTCGGCGGCACTGACCCGACTCAGTCAAGCCAAGCTGCCCTACGTTAGTGTGTTGACCGACCCGACGACGGGCGGCGTGACGGCGAGCTTCGCGATGCTGGGCGATTTGAATATTGCCGAACCCGGAGCGCTCATCGGCTTCGCGGGTCCGCGCGTGATTGAGCAAACGATCAAGCAGAAGCTGCCCAAGGGGTTCCAGACCTCCGAGTTTCTGGTGGAGCACGGCATGCTCGATGCGGTGGTCAAGCGCGGCGACATGAAGGCGTTCCTTTCAAAGGCCTTTGACTTCTTCTGCGGACCGGTGAGTTAGGCTTCGCGCAGCCGCAATGCAATACGACGAGGCGGTCGGCTATCTCCTCTCCATCTTGGGGCACATTCGCGCGTCCAATTTTGGGTTGGAGCGGATGGAGAAGCTGTGCGCCCGACTGGGAAACCCCGAGCGGAAGTTCCGAGTCATCCATGTCGCAGGCACGAACGGAAAGGGCTCGACGGCGGCGATGATCGAGGCCGGCCTGCGCGCGGTTGGACATAGAACCGGGCTCTATACTTCGCCGCATCTCACTCGGTTTAATGAGCGCTACGCGATTGACGGCACGCCGATAGCCGACGACCATTTCGCGGAGGTGGTAGACCGACTCTACCGAGCGAATGAGGCGCAGATGGCGGCGTTGGGGCCGCAGATGCACCCGACGATGTTTGAGACGGTAACGGCGGGGGCCTTTTGCGCGTTCGAAGCGGCGGGAGTCGAGTGGGGCGTGATCGAGACGGGACTGGGCGGACGGTTGGACGCGTCGAACGTGGTGCAGCCGGAGCTATGCGTGATCACGCCCGTTGGTTTGGATCACGAGGCTTGGCTGGGGAGCGACTTGCGGTCGATTGCCGGAGAGAAGGCTGGGATCTTCAAGAGCGGAGTGCGGGCGGCGGTACTTGCTGAGCAGGACGATGAGGCTCGACGGCGACTGAAAGAGGGTGCTGAAGCGCTGGAGATTCCAGTCGTTGAGGCCGAGCGGACTTGGTCCGTCGACGTTCAGAGTACGGACGATCGCGGGCGCTCGGTTTGCGATTTTGCGAAGGGCGGCGAACCTCGCTTTTCCGTCCGACTCAGCTTGCCGGGCGCGCACCAGGTTCGCAACGCTCTGACTGCGGCCGCGGCATTGGATGCCTTGGGTGTGGAAGACGGACCGATGCTGGAAGGGTTGGCTACGGTTCAGTGGCCTGGTCGGCTCGAATGGATCGGGGATGCGATGTTGCTGGATGCGGCGCACAATCCAGCCGGGGCCGGGACGCTGGCCGCCTTTCTCCGGCAGCACGCCCAGGACCGACCGGTGCACTTGATCTACGGCAGTTCTCGAGACAAGGCGGTGGAGGAAGTCGCCGGCCGACTGTTTCCTCTGGCCAAGAGGGTGACGTTGACGCGCTCGCGAGTTCCGCGGTCGGTCAGTCCGCAGGTGTTGCTGGAGATGCTCGATCATCTTCAAGATGAGATGCGCGTCACCGAGACGGTGGATGAAGCGCTGAGCGACCTGAGAGACGACGAGTTGACGGTGGTTGCCGGGTCGATATTCTTGGTGGGCGAAGTGAGGGAGAAGGTTCTTGCGTGAATGGTTGAGTCACGCGCGGTCGCTGCTGATCATGATTCCCTGGGTGGGGATCGCAACGGTCGTCATGGGCGCGATTTCATTCATGGCGTCGGCGTTTGACCGGACGGGGGCGTTGCAGCACAAGGTTGCGGTGACGTGGGCGCGGATGCTGCTGTTTGTCCTGATGGTCAAGGTGAAGGTGATTGGGGCGGAGAGACTCGATCCGAACGTGGACTACGTCTTCTGCTCGAATCACCACAGTCTGATTGATACGCCGCTGATGTTCGGGAACATGCCGCGGCCGTTCCGGATCTTGGCAAGGCACGGATTGTGGCGGATCCCGTTCTTGGGTTGGCATCTGAGCCGGGCGGGGCACTTACCGGTCAAGCGCGAGAGTCCTCGTGAAGCGGTGAGGAATATCCAGGCGGCGGCGGACAAGATTCAATCCGGGTACTCGATTCTGCTGTTTCCGGAAGGCCGGCGCACGGTCGGCGGGAAGATGCGTCCCTTCAAGCCGGGCGCGGCCCACATTGCGATTCGCGCCGGGGCTCCAATTGTGCCGATGGCGATTGTAGGGACCCGGCGGGTGTTGCCGCCGGGATCTTCGCACTTGAGGCCCGGGAAGGCTGAATTGCGGATTGGGGAGCCGATACCCACCGAGGGGCTCAGCAATCGAGACGGCAAGGAGTTGATCCGGCGCGTGCAAGACCGCGTGGCCGAAATCGCCGCCGTTGACTCTTACGAATAGACGACGAATTCGATGGTGTGGCCGTCGGGGTCGGAGCAGAAGACCTGTGAAAAGCCTAGGGCGTCGTTCTCGCCGGTCTGATAGGGGATTCCGGCGGCTTCCAGGGTTGCACGGACCGGTGCGAGATCCTTGACTTCGAGGGCGGCGTGATCGGCGCGTGAGATGCGGCCTTTCGCTTCATGTCCCGCGCCGGCTTGTTCGATGAGATGCATCTGGCGATCGCCAAGAGCGTACCAAGCGCCGGGAAAGTTGAACGCCGGGCGCTCGATCTCGGGCAGGCCCAACATGTCGCCGAAGAATTTGCGGGAGGCTGCCAGATCGGAGACGGCGAAGGAGACGTGGTGGAGGCGAATCAGTTCGATCATCAATCGACAGCGTATCGGGTCTTATACGTCTACGTCGAGATCGAGTTTGGTCTCCATGGTCGCCGTGACGCCGTCGCCTCGGAACGTGCCGGAAACGGGGGCCGCGCCAGCGGGAGTTGCAGCGGCGGCGAGCGAAACATGGGTGTCGGCTACGGCGAGGCCCAAGGTGGGGTCGAAGCCGCGCCAGCCGCCGCCCGGCAGGTAGACTTCGGCCCAGGCATGCAGGTCGTCGCGCGGATGGTCGGGGTCGCCTCGTTGGTAGCCGCTGACGAAACGCGCCGCGAGGCCGGAACGACGGACGCACTCGAGGTACAGGACGGTGAGATCGCGGCAGGCCGCTTCACCGGAGGCCAGGGTTTCAGCCGGCGTCATGGGGTGGCCTTCTTCGCGGATGGCCGGGCTTACGCGCTCAGGTATCAGCTCAGCTAATCGCGTGAGGAACCCGACGGTTCCCTCGCCTCCTTCGCGGCGGGCGTCGCGCATCAGCCCGTCGACCGCGGGGTCGCTTGAAGAAGCGGTGCGATAGTCGGCGGCCAGCGTATGGCCCGCCGGATACGCGAATGGGAGGCGAGCCTGGTCCGGGTCCAGAAAGAGAAAGTCGAACGCGTTGGTGCGCAGCGTCTCCGCTTCAAGTTGCGTGCGGATGTGTAGTTCGTCTGTGCGGCCCTCGAAGAAGGCGTAGCTGACGGAATTGCCCTCGGCGTCGAGGGCGCGAGAGATGCGGACGGGCTTGGGGGTGATCTCGAGGGAGAAGCCGCGGACGCGCTGAGCGGGGTCGTTGCGAGGTTCTAGGCGGACGGCATGCGGCTCAAGGCCGGCTTCCGCGCTATAGCGGTAAACCGTCTCGTGCCGAATGCGGAAGATCATTTTTCTGTGGTCTCGTCGAGTTTGTCGAAGAGCGGATCGGCCCAGGCCGAAGGGACGTCTCCCATGGCTAGTCGAATCCGATCTTGCCAATCGGAAGAGAGTTGGGCTAGGTCTCGCTGGGAGTAGCGATGCTCAACCATCTCGAATGTGTTCTTGCGATAGAGTACGGCATCGAGCGGGAATCCGACATCGGCGGCACTGATACGGGTGGAATCAAACGACAGGCAACCGACCTTGAAGGCGTGCCGCATCGTGTCGTTGACCTTGAGCGCGCGATCGAGAATCGGTTTCCCGTAGCCGGTGGCGCCGATCATCTGGTAGGGCGTCCCCGGGCCCGTATCGACCCAATTGCCTTCCGGGTAGACCATGTACAGCTTGTGCGACGAGTCCCGCCGCATTTGGCCGCCGACGATTGCATGGATATTGAAGTGGACCTTGCCCACGGCCAATGCGTCGCGGTCCTCGTCCGATACGCGCCGGATCTGCTTGGCGAGTAGGTTGACCGCTTCGTACATGCGGTCGAACGGGCGATCGAGCTCGTCGAGCGCTTCCTGGTAGTAGGTCAGCGTCTTGTCGCGGACCGAACGCAAGCCGGACGTCATTACAAATAGAGGGCCGCCCTCGGTACGGTACACGGAGGCTTTGCGCAATGTGATGCATTCGCGGCCGGAAGTCACCAGCGTATCCGCGATACCGACGATTCCTTCGTCGACGCTCATCCCCAAACAAAAAGTCATGATTTCTTTCTATGTGTAGGCGCCGCGTCTCAGCGTGCGGCTTCCAGGCTCGCCGCGGGCCATTCTCTTGAGGGCGAAGAAGGTGTCGAAAATGGCCTGACTCACTGAGTTGACCTGTTCTTGCGTGTGGTCGAGGAACTCGTGTAATCCGTGCTCGACGATTTCGTCCCCGTTAGTATAGTCGAGGCTCGCGACCAGACGGCCGAGCAACCTTTCGGCATCGTTTTGGTAGCGCCGCTCTTGTGACCCGCTGACGGCGCGTAGGGCGCGATCGGCTTGGTGGAGGCAGTAGCGGACCGAGCGAGGGAACTCCGGATCGAGGACTAGAAATTTGACGATGTCGTCAGCGGCGATGCGTCCAAACTCCTTGCGGTACATCTCGAATGCCGAGGCGGAGCGCAGCACGGCGCCCCACTGGAGATCGTCAATCGGACTGCCGACGTCGCGAATGGTGGGGAGCAAGAGGAAGTACTTGATGTCGAGGATGCGCGTCGTCTTGTCGGCGCGCTCGAGCATGCGGCCCATCCGCCCGAAGTGCCAAGCTTCGCCCCTCGACATGGTTTCCGATTGGGCTCCCTCGATGTAATGTCCGGCTTTGCGGACGTCGCGGAAGAAGTTGAGGGGCAGGTTCTTCTTGCCGACCGAAGACTGGATGTTGAGATAGAACTCGTTGATGGCTTCCCAGGTTTCCGAGGAGAGAATTTCGCGGGTGGTGCGTGCGTTCTCCCTGGCTGCGTGGACGCAGGAGACGATCGAGTTCGGGTTCTGACGATCGAATGCCAGAAATTCGATGACTGAGTCCTGGCCCTTATCCGGGTAGCGACTCTCGAAGTCCTCGAAGTCGCCGGTGATCTTGACCAGGGCGGCCCACTGCCCTTCAAACGACTCCGGCAGATCGAGCAAGAGGTGCGAGCTGACGTCGATGAAACGGGCTACGTTCTCCGCGCGCTCGACGTAGCGGTTCATCCAGTAGATTGACGATGCGACGCGGCTGAGCATAGGTCTTAGTCGTCGACCTCGGGTTGCTGCTGTTGTTGCGTCTCTGGGTCCTTCGCCGAGAGGACCCAGGTATCCTTGCTGCCTCCGCCTTGAGAGGAGTTGACCACAAGGGAACCTTCGCGCAATGCGACGCGCGTCAGTCCGCCGGGCAATACGTAGATTTGTTGACCGTACAGGATGTACGGGCGGAGGTCTACGTGGCGGCCCTTGAAGCCTTCGCCGTCGATCAGCGTGGGTGCGCGAGAAAGCGCCAGCGTCGGCTGCGCAATATAGTTGCGCGGGTTGGACTGGATGAGTCCGCGGAATTTCTTGTGCTCCTCTTTGGAGGCGTGCGGGCCGACCATCATTCCGTAGCCGCCGGATTCGTTGGCGGGTTTGACCACGAGATCCTCAATGTTCTCGTGCACGTGTTGGCGATCGGCGTCGCGCCAGCACAGGTACGTGGGCACGTTTGGGAGAATCGCGTCTTCTCCCAGGTAGTAGCGAATGATCTCTGGCACGTAGGCGTAGATGACTTTGTCGTCGGCCACGCCTGTTCCTGGAGCATTTACCAATGAGACGCGGCCTTGGGCAAAGACCTCCATCAGGCCGGGAACGCCTAGGGTTGAATCGGAGCGGAAGACCTTCGGGTCCAGGAAGTCGTCGTCGATGCGGCGGTAGATTACGTCCACTCGCTCGAAGCCCTGGGTTGTGCGCATCCAGACGTAGCCGTCTTGGACGACGAGGTCGCTGCCTTCGACGAGTTCGACGCCCATCTGTTGCGCCAAGAAGGAGTGTTCGAAGTACGCCGAGTTGTAGATGCCAGGCGTCATGACGACGATCTCGGGTTGGGAGGCGCCTCGCGGAGCCACGTTCTCCAGCATCATCAGCATGCGGCCCGCATAGTCGGCAACGCGGCGCACTCCTAGGCCTTCGAAGACCTTCGGGAAGGTCTCCTTCATGACCGAGCGGTTTTCCATCACATAGGAGGCGCCGGAGGGGCAGCGCAAGTTGTCCTCCAGCACGTGGAAGCGTCCCTCGCCGTCTCGGACCAGGTCGGTACCGGTGATATGACACCAGACTGACCGCGGCGGATCGATCCCGATGCACTGAGGGCGGAAGCCGGATGCTGTCTCGATCAGCTCCCGAGGAACGACGTTGTCCCGGACGATCCGTTGCTCGTGATAGACGTCATCGATAAAAAGGTTGAGGGCGCGAATCCGTTGTCGTAGGCCGCGCTCGACCGTGTCCCATTCGTCGCCGCCGACGATGCGAGGGACGATGTCGAAAGGGAAGATTCGTTCGGATCCTTCGTCGTCGCCGTAGACGTTGAAGGTAATCCCCATGCGCATCAAGGCGCGTTCCGCCGCTCGGTGACGACGCTGGAGCTCGCCGCCGGACATGCTGTGGATGCGCTCAACGAGCGCCGCGCACTCGGGACGAACCTGGCCGTCAGCCAGGAACATCTCGTCGTAGAAACCTTCGGTCTTGTAGTCGCTGAATCGCAAGGGCGCGGCCTTCCTGGCTGCGGCTCGCGGCGACTTTGACGCGGGGTCCAGCAAAAGTGGATCTCCGTACGCGGCGGACATGGCCGGCACAGAGGACTCCATTATGGGCTTCCTCGACCGACGTCCGCAAACGAGCGGGTGTCGAGTCCTAGAGTTCGAGTCGCCCTTGGTAGACCATCTCCTTGAGCTTGAAGCGGCGTGTGACCTGGTAGTCGTCTAGTACGAGCAGGAACTCGATGTTGCGGTCTTCCAGGGAGACCTCCGGGGTTCGCGGGAATAGGAACAGGACTCCAGGAGCTCCTGGACGGGGCAGGATCTCAAGTCTCTCGGGGCGGATTTGTGGTCTCCCCTTCCGGGCAAGCGCGCATCCGGAGAGGATGCGCTCGGGGTGCTCCGCCATGGGGGCGGCCCCGAAAGGGAGGCCAGTCAGCAGAACGGAGTAGTGAGACGGTCCTTGCGCGAGCAGGGTGGAGTCGCTGCGGCGCGCGGCGAGCGCATGTCGGATGGGCAGGGCGCTCTCCCAACGGACCACCGGGTCGTCTTGGTCGAATGCGTAGCTGCCTGGCCATCCGCCGCCGGTGGGAGCGCCTCCCGGTAGTCCTCCGCCGCGTCGCCCGCCCGCGCCCGAGCCCGGAAAGGAGCCGCGACCGCTCCGGTCGCCGGTGAAAGCGACCGAGGCGGTCTTGGCCCAGGGGGAGTCGACCAGCAGCTCATCGACATCGTCGGAGGACCACTGATCGGGCGCGCGGTCATGCCATGGCGCGGCGGCTGGAAGCGATAGGGCTGAGACGAGGGCAAGTCCGGTTCGTCCGAATTTTCGGCGCGTCATGGTTAATGCGTGAGACGCGGAGAGATCGCCTGGCGGTTTCGGCGTGATTGTCAAAGAAAAGTAAACTGTCGCGGGGTGTTTTCGTGGACCGCACGGCGGTGTAAGCTATTGCCCATGCGAATCGCCTACGGACTAGCCACAGGATTAATGGGGCTGGTCATGACATTTTCGGCGGTCATGTATCTCGGGTTCCACGGCGAGGTGGCTCCGATATTCGAGAAGCTGGGTTATCCGACGTACTTGATCTACCCGCTCGCGATCGCCAAAATTCTCGGCGTCTTTGCGATTCTTACTCGCAAGTCCGACGTGCTGGCCGAGTGGGCCTATGCCGGTTTCTTTTTCGATTCCGTCTTGGCGACAATGGCGCACGGGGCGATCGGAGATATTCAGGGAGTCTGGCCGGCGGTCATGGCTGTGATCGCGACGATCGCCTCTTATCGGTTGGGAAAGAAGCTGCGGGCGCAAGATGCGTTGAACGAGACGCCCTAAGAAGTTCTCGCCGCGGACTGCTACCCCTTCATGACGCCGCGCAACGGGCCGGTGCTGTCTGCAAACCGCTCGACTGGGGCGCCGAAGGCGTCGAGCATCGAGACGTAGAGGTTCGAGAGCGGCGAGTCCTCGCCATAGACCAGGTGTTGGCCCGAGTCGAGGCGTCCGCCGGCGTTGCCCGCGACGACGATCGGCAAGTTGTGTGGATCGTGCTGCTGCCCGTCGCGGAAGCCTGATCCGAGCAGGATCATCGAGTTGTCGAGCAGCGTGCGCTCGCCTTCCTGGATCGCTTGCAGCTTGCCCAACAGATAGCCGTACTGCTCAACGTGCCAGCGGTTGATGAGTTGGTACTGGCGCATCTTGTCTTCGTCTTGTTGGTGATGCGAGATGGAATGATGTGAGCCATCCACGCCTTCGATGAAGGACATGTTTACGTTCGACACGGACGCGCCCATCATGAACGTCGAGATTCGAGTTGTGTCCGTTTGGAAAGCCAGCGCGATCACGTCGAGCATAAGACGCATGTGCTCCGGGAACTGTTCAGGTACTCCCTCCGGAGCGGACTCGAGGTCGATGGGAGCCTTCGGCTTCCAACTGGACTTGCCCGGCTTGGCGGCGCGGTCAAGCCGTTGTTCTAGGGAGCGTACGACGGAGAGGTATTCGTCCACGCGCAGTTGATCTTCAACGCCGAGGCCTTTCCTAAGCTGCTTGGCGTCTTCCAGTACACGGTCGAGCAAATTCAGATCGCGCTTGGCGGAGTCTCGGGCCGGCTGGGTGGCGCGGAAGAGGCGCTCGTAGGCCTGGCGCGGGTCGATCTCCCGGGCGAGCGGCTGCGTGGGGCCTTTCCATGCGATGTGCGATCCGTAGACGCGCGTGTAGCCGACGTTGCGATCGACGCCGGTCTTGACCGGGGCGGTGCAGAGTTCCAGAGAGGGCAGCGGCGTTTGGGCGCCGAGACGCGCAGCGGCGAGCTGGTCCATGGAAACGCCGTTTGAGCTGATGTCGTGTCCCAGCGTCTTGGTGATGGTGGTCGAGGTGAGGAAGCCCGCGCACTTAACGTAGTGGCCGTCACCGGTCTTGGAGGCGGCGTTCCAGAGGTTGCTGAGGACCAGCAGGTTGTCTTTGTACGGCGCGAGCGGAGAAAGCGTCGGGGAGAGCTTGTAGTCTCGGCCCTGGCCTTCCGGCGTCCACAGATCCGGGTGGACTCCGTTGGGCATGAAGAGGGCGGCCATGCGGACCGGGCCCGAGGCTGGAACGGACGTGCGTGGAGCGGAACCGGCGGCCGCTTCGAGCCAGGGCAGACCGAGGGCGACTCCGGCGCCACGGAGGAGGCTGCGTCTGCTGAGGCGGCGATTCATCTCGGAGAACTTGGCTTCGGGTCCTAATCGTCGGATGCGCGGGGGCGCCCGGCTTTCATTCGGAAGGGGGCGCTGCGGACGATCTCCAGAACGAGCGTATGAGAATTGTAGCCTGTATTCTTCACTCGGTCTACGATTTGGTCCACGGTGCAGCGGTCTTCAAAAGTGAGTCCGCGGCCGAGCGCGTAGGCCAGCATCTTCTCCGTCAGCACGCGCGTGAACTGGTCCTTGCGTTCAAACAGGATCGCTTTGAGTTCCTCGGGATTGTGGAACGTCGTACCGTCGGGGAGGACTCCGGCGGAATCGATGGGGCCGCCCTCGGCGTCGGTACGCCAACGGCCCAATACGTCGTAGTTTTCCAATCCGAAGCCGAGCGGGTCGATGCGGTCGTGGCAGGAGGCGCAGGTCGGGTCGGCGCGGTGTTGTTCGAGACGGGCGCGCAGGCTTCGCGGCTTTTGGGCGCCGTGACTCTCCTCCAACTCGGGTACGTTCGGGGGAGGCGGCGGAGGCGGTTCGCCGAGGATGTTCTCAAGGATCCACTTGCCCCGCAGGACCGGGCTTGTGCGGTGTGGATAGGACGAGGTCGCCAGCACCGCGGCCATCGCCAGCAGCCCGCCGCGTTTGCCGTCGGCCTGCAGCGGGACCACGCGGGGCTGTTGTCGCAATCCCTCCACCGGATCCATTTCATAGTGCTCGACGAGGGCCTTGTTCAGCACCGAAAATTCGGAGTCGAGCAGGTTGAGCAGAGACAGGTCGTTTGAGAGGATCTCATCGAAGAAGAGGATGGGTTCGTAGCGGATAGCCGCTTGGAGTACGGAGTCCTGGAACTCGGGGAACTTTTCCGCATCGGGCGTGATGTCGCGTCCGAGTTCGCGGGTACCCAACCACTGCTCGACGAACCGCTCGGAAAAAGTCTGTGTGCGCCGGTCGGTGAGCATGCACTCGACCTTGCCGGTAAGGATATCGGGGTCGGAGAGAATGCCCTTGCCTGCGAGGCGGAGGAGCTCCGCGTCGGGCATTGTGCCCCACAAGAAATAGGAGAGCCGAGTGGCGAGCTCGAAGTCGGTGGCGGTTTCCGGTTCGGCGCCCGAGGCGGGCGCCTCGACGCGGAATAGGAAATGCGGAGAGATGAGCGCCGCTTCCAGCGCGTAGAGGATCGATGGTTCGAAGAGTTTGTCCTTCTTGTGGGCCCGCTCGAAGAGAGCCAAGAAGGTCTTGAGTTCCGCGTCTGAAACCGGTCGGCGGAATGCGCGGGGGAGGAAGGCGGCTAGGATCTCTCGCGCAGCCTGACCGGGGCTCTTTTCAGGGCCGGGCTCCGCGATGAGAAAGCGAGCTCGAGCCTTCGGATCGGCGCGGGCGTAGTCGAGGGCGGCCTTGGCGGCATCGAGATACTTCTCGGCGTGCACCGGGGACAGGAAGAGCGTTTCGGCGGCGTTGTCAAAGCCTTCTCCGCCCGCTCCATCGGCGGGAAGGGAGGCTCCGGCGTTGAAGTGAACGAAAAAGAGGTCGCGAATCGTGGCTGAGTACTCGTCGCGATTCAGGCGACGCAGAGGAGACGATCCCGGCTGTTCGCCTTGGGCGCAGGCGGCGTCGCGGAGGACGCCGTCAATCCATTCAACGAACTGCCGCCGGTCGTCGCGCTCGGGCGCCGGTAGGCCGCGGGGCGGCATGGCGTTCTCTTGGACGCGCGCCAGCACCGATTGCCACCTGTGCGGGGACTCCGAGACCGTTGCTTCCGAGTCGAAGTCGGTCAGGGAGAATCCGCCGGCGGAATCCTCGTCGTTGTGGCAGTTCACGCAATAGGCGTCCGTGAGGGCCTTGGCCCGGACGAAGCCGTCCTGATCCTGTGCCTGGAGGGCGGACGCCGCGAGCACGGCGGCCAGGGACATGCGCGTCCGCCAGAAGAACATCGGGATCAGTATATCCGCGTTAGAATAGTCGGCCCATGGCAAGCTTCCCCGTCGCCGTCATTACGGACGAATTCACCCAAGACTTCGAGTTGATCTGCAAGACGATGCAGCAGATGGATATCCCAGCGCTGGAGGTGCGTACGGCCTGGGACAAGAACGTCGTCGACATGAGCGACGACGAGGTGGGAGAGATCAAGCGGTTGGCCGACGCGTATGGTCGGACGATCTGCGGCGTCGCCTCCCCGGTCTACAAGTGCACGCATCCGGACGGCGGTGCGATCGACGAGCGGTTTGAGCAGGACGCCTTCCATGCGGCGCACCAGTTTGACGACCAGCCCCGTATTTTGGACCGAGCGGTTGAAATCGCCGCACGCCTGGAGGCGCCAATGATCCGTGTCTTTACTTTTTGGCGGACGCAGAGCCCTTCCGAACTCACCGACGCGATCATTGCGTCCCTTCAAGCGGCGGTAGCGGCAGGCGAGCCGCGCGGGGTCAAGATCGGCGTAGAGAACGAGCACGCGTGCAATATCGCGACGGCTGCCGAGGCGGCTCCCGTGCTGGCTGCAATCCCGTCGGACTATCTAGGGCTCGTGTGGGACCCAGCGAACGCGTATTTTGCGGGCGTGAAGGCGTTTCCCGACGACTACCGCTCGGTTCCAGTCAGTCGGATTTTGCACGTCCACGCCAAGGACGGAGTGATGGACTACGAGGCCGGGCGGATGGCCTGGGGCGACGTCGGCGCCGGAAAAGTCGGCTGGACAGAGCACCTGGCCGCTCTGGTGGAAGACGGCTATGACGGAATGCTGAGTTTAGAGACGCACTGGGCCGGACCGGGCGGGGACAAGTTCAAGGGCAGTACGATCTGCGCCGAGTCGCTGAAGAGATTGGTCGCGGCGGCTTGATTCCGACCGCTGGATAGTCCATACTGGTCGGTATGTTCATGGCGGAGGGAACTTTCGCTATGCGCATCCGTATCGACCAAAGAGCCGTATGGATATCTAGGGGGAGGCGGCAAACGTGATGTTTCGTTCGAAATCGGCAGTGAGCACGCGGTCTGAGGTGGAGTGGACGCGGGCCGAGTACGCCGACACGTCCTACTTTGTGGCTTCGTATCGGCACCCGGACGCGCCGGCCCCGGCTCCCGCTCCGGCCGCGGAGGCGAGCAAGGTGAAATCGTGGCCGAACTGTTGGATGTTCCGCTGCTGCGGTTCGCCCGCATAGGCTGGAATCTGAGCCGAGTGCTACAATCCGGCCCTTAGCCGCCGATGTTTACCTGGGAATGCCCTACGTGCGGACGTGACCTAGACGTCTCGCTCAAGACTTGCCCCGATTGCGCCGCCGGGGAATCAAAATCCGACGAGGCGACCCCCGAAGCCGCGGCAAGCGTTGCGCCGGTGGAGGAGCCCGGCTCGGTCCCTGAGGTAAGCAAGGCTGCGGCGTCTCCTCCGAGCGCGTTTTCGCTGACGCCCAAGCATCTGCTGCTGTTCGTTTTTCTCCTAGGAGGGGCGGTCGCAGCGGCGATCTTCCTGGCTCGTCCGGAGTTGCTTCCAGAACCCAAGTTGCCCGTGGCCTGGCGCGAACCGGGCCCGGTAGAACAACCCGGCCGAGGCAACAACGATCCTCTTGAGATTGCCGGCATCCGACTGACGGAGAGCGAGGAGGGCAAGCCTGTGGTTCGGGCGGTGATCGTCAATCACGGCTCTCAAGCGGTGAAGAAGGCCGCCATGGCGGTGGCGTTGCGCGAATTCGGCGCACCGGTGGACGCGCCGCCGGAGGTTGCGTTCACGCTGCAACTGGAGGAGGAACTTGAGGCTGGAGCCTCACGCGAGGTGGACGTCCCGCTGGAAGAGGCGCCGGACTCCGGGTTGCCGCGCTGGGGGCGGTTGCGAGTCGACGTTCGCCGTCTCCCGAACTAGCGCAGGCGAAATTGCCGCGGCATTTCGTCAGTTCCACGCCGCTGCATTCGGGCTAAGATGGGGGAGCTTTTGAGCCGCTTAGGTCCGCCTCTTGACCAAGCCAACCCCTCCCCAACCTGCCGAGAAGCGTGTGACGCAGAACCCAATCTCTGAGCGCCGTGTGCTCAAAGGCAGTCTCGTCGTCGCGGTCGGCTTGATGTCGGCGCAGGCTGCGGGATTCGCACGCCAGGCGGTTCTGGCCAATCTATTGGGCACGAGTTCCGCCGCCGATGCGCTGTCGGCGGCGATGGCTCCGATTGAACTTTGGTGGAGCGTCCTGGCTCTGACCGTGATCTTCGGGTTCGTGCCGATGCTCTCCGATTCCGCTCGTTCGGGGGGGTATTCGTTTCACTCGATCCTGAGACCGACCGTCCAGTTGGCTATCGGCTCGTCGGTGCTGTTCTTCGTCTTTGCTGAACCGATTGTGGCTTTGATCGCTCCGGGGCTGGAGGCGGAGACGGCCGTATTGGGGGTGCAGTTGCTGCGGGTGCTGTCCCTCGCTCCGGCGGCGATCGGCGTAAGTTTTGCGCATACCGCGTTGCTGTTTAGCCGACGGCGATTCGGCTTGGCGTCCCTGCATCACGCCGTGGTGAACGTGGCGACGATCTTCGGGGCCTTCTTGCTGCATGCGAAGGTCGGCGTGTTCGGATTCGTTTGGGGCTATACGGCGGGAGCGTGGATTCAGCTGGCGATGGTCCACTACCACGCGCGGAAGAGCGTCCCGGACGCGTTCGCGCCGGACTCGGGTACGCGCAAGCTCGATCTGTGGACCTTGCTGACCCGGCCTGGACCGATCTTGAGTCAGGCCCTGGCGATGGAGTTGAATACGGCAGTGTCTCGCGCCTACGCCTCGACGTTTGGTCCCGGCATGACGGCAGCTTTCGAGTACGGCTTCAAGCTGTTTCGCGTCCCGATGGCGTTGATGGTGATCCCGCTCTCTCACTCGCTGCTGCCGGAGATGTCGGGAAGCAACGAGACCACGGCACAGCGGCGCGACGCTGTCCGGGCCATGAGCCGCGCCGCCGTGTTGACCGTCGCCGCGAGTGCGGGCGTGATGGCGGTGATGATCTTGCTGCGAGATCCGGCCGTCACCTTGCTGTTTGAGCGGGGTGCGTTCGGACCCGAGTCGACCGAGGCCGTCTCGCTCGTGTTGCTCAGCTACATGCCGGTGATCTTAGGCCGCGGCGTGGCGGAATTGCTCTCGCGGACGTTGTTCGGAATGGGGATCTATCGGGCTCCGGTAGGGGCCGCATTTGCGGCTCTGGCGGTAAACGCAGCGTTTTGTACGTTGCTGCCCGGCGACGATCCTCAGCTGATTGGGCTGGGCGCCGTCGCAGGATTCTTGGTGGCCGCGGTCTGGATCGTCTGGAGAGTTCGTCGGATCGGGGCAGACGAAGGCTAGCCGACCCAGATGAAGGTTCCCGAGCGGCTCGCGGTGCCGCGGATGACAAGGATGACTTCCACCTGCCCCGACGGCGTGTTTGCGCCGAGCCGGGCGTTCGCCTGCATCAGCGCTACGAGTCCGGGAGTCATACCGGCGAAGAGAACATCCGCCGACACGCCCCCGACGCGGAGTTCCACGGCTCCCTGGACGCGCCGGAGATCCGGCCCGCTGCCGGAAGCCTGTCCGGTTCCCAGCGGTCCGTCGAGCGCGCCTTGTCCGTTCGCAAAGAAGGTGAGTACGGTCCCACGGGCGGCCGGGTTTTGGGGACCGTTGACCGAACCGTCTTGGTTGAGCGCGACGACCCGAACGCCGTCCCCGAATGTGAACAGTCCCGGCGCTTGGGCGGCGACGGGAACCGAGACGGGAATACTGCGCAGGTTGCCGTAAATCACCTCCACTACGGCTTGGCCCCCAGGCGTGAGATCGTGGCGGGCCTGGGCGTTGAGTTGTCCGCCTGAGGCGAAGAACATCGCTCCCGGTCTGCCGTTGAACAGGACCGTCACGTCGTCCAGGTTGGGCGTCAGCAGGTTCGTTAGGGGGTCAAAGAAGCTGGGCGAGGAGCCGCTGCTCGGGCCTAGGTCGAGTCCGAAGACGGAGACGATCTGGCCGGGCGCGACGGGGCCGGAGGAAAATCCGGCGGCGTTGACGACGCCCTCGGTCGTGAACATGGGAGCGCCGCCCGCTTCGCCGATTTCGATGCCGCCCGTCATGACGGATAGGCCGTCGGGAGTTTGGAAACGTACGGATACAGTGCCTAGCGGCGCCGTCGGAGAGACGTCGACCTCAAAGCCGACCAACGTTAGTTCCGTCCCGTCGCCGAGCGCGACGCGCCCGACCCGTCGGTAGCTGTCGGGGACGACGGTCAGGCCGGACCCGAGGAACGACACCGACTCTTCGGACAATTCTGAAGAGTCAAAGGCCGAGCCGAAGGCCTCAATGGTGAATCTGCCGTCGCGTTGGACGGGCGCTCCGATAAACGAGATCGGCCCTTGCTCGTCGAGCGAGACGCCGAGGCCTTGCACGTTGAGCAAAGTCAGTGTTCCGTCGAGGGCGATGTCCACTGTTGTTGGATCGCCGACGCCGACGAAGATCCGCGAAGGCGACTCGGCCCCGCCGACGAACGTGGTGGTAAAGGCCTGGTCCGCCGGGCTTCGACTGGAGCCGAGCTGAAAGAGGTGGGCCGGGCCGTCTTGCGGCTCTACGTAGACGATGTAGGAGCCGGGCGGCAGGGCTGGCAGCTGGTAGAAGCCGTCGATGTCTGTGAGTGCGCTGACGGTAATGTTTTGATCCGGCTCCTGCGCCACGACGGTCGTCGAGCGAGCTCCAGCCCCGTTGGCGAGCGTTACGCGCCCGGTCAGCCCGCCGAAGAGCACGCGGGCTTCAGGAGACGGGTAGATGTCTGCGACAAAAGCGCGGTCGTCGGCGGAGAGCCGGCGCAAGCGGGTGCTGCCCTTCACCGTGGTTGCGAACATCGTCGCTGTCGCTGATCCGCTGTGGTCGAGGCCGAGGGCATGGCCGATCTCGTGCGCGAGCGTGCCCTCGATGTCGAAGCCGTCCGCCTCGGCCGTGGTGGAGTAGGTTTCCAGCGGGCTGAAGATGATGTCCGTGTCCGTCAGCGCACCGTCGATGGCAGAGAATAATCGGGTGACGGCGATGGCTCCGCCGACCACGGAACGGTGGCTAGGCGTATCGGCGAAGGTGATCAGATTGACGCCGTCGGGTTGGGCGTCGCGGCTGGCGGTCGAGGCGGGAGGTTGGATGCGCAACGTGGAGCCCGGAAGGTCGCTCCAGCGGCGGAGGGCGGCCGAGACAGCGGCTTTGGGAGAGCTCTCCTCGCTGATCAAGACCGCGCCGTCGGCGTTCGTCATTCCCGGGGCGGTCGCCTGATCCACGGCGAACTGAACGTTGGACGGATCAGCAAGGAAGTAGCCGACGCCCGACCGTCGCTCGTTGCGGACGTAGGCCGAAGCCGATACGAGGCCGATCAGAGAGACCGCAACTACCAGTGAACGCATGACTGAACTTGTCTGGAGGCTAACACGCGAGGCGGTCGAAGTTTGCCTGAAGAGTGTGAATTGGAACGGGCTAGGCTTCGACGAGCGGTCGTTCCGCGTCGATTGCGAACCAGGCGACGGCGCTGACGACGTAGTACCCGGCTGAGATGAGCAGCGGCGTCTGCCAGGAGCCGGTACTTTCTACGATCCAGCCGATGACGATGGGGGCCAAGACGGCCCCGATCTGTCCGAAGGAGTTCATCGTGCCGGACAGGATGCCTGCGCGATCGCCGCCGATATCGAGGCAGGTCGCCCAGCAAATGGCGAGAATCAGATCGGAGCATCCGAAACTGAGGGCAAGCGCGGGGAGTGCGATCGAGTTGTCCACCGCTAGGGCGGCGACGGCGAGGAAGACGGCGGCCAGCAAGAGCCCGAAGACGGCGGGGCCGCGTCTCGCCCACCTGAGCGGGATGCGTTTCGCGAGGCGGTCGGACGACCAGCCTCCTAGGAAGTTTGCACAGGCCGCTACTAGAAAGGGCGCCATGGCGGCGGTTCCGACGCGATCCCAACTAACGCCCCGGCCCTCGAACAAATAGGTGGGGAGCCAGAAGAGGTAGAAGTACAGGCCCCATGTATATCCCGAATACATGAAGCACAGGGCCCAGACGTTCCGGCTGCGGGCCAACGTCCACCAAGACAGCGTTGTGTGAGACGACGAGGTTTCGGTTCGGCCCGACCGGATGAGTTGGAGTTCTTCAGGTCCGACGGCGGAGTGCTCTTCGGGGGTGTCGCGATACCACCAGCGCCAGACGGCGGCCCAGGCGACGCCCAGCAGCGCAAGGACTCCGTAGATCCTACGCCAGCCCATAGCAGACGCCATGGCGATCACCAGCGGCGGGGCGAAGGCGGCGCCTAGTCTGCTACCGACCATGATGGTGGCTTGGGCTCGTCCGCGCTCGGCTGATGGGAACCATCGTCCGATGGCGGCAGCGCAACCGGGGAAGGCTCCCGCCTCTCCGCACCCAAACAGGAAACGGACGGCAAGCAGGCTCCAGAAGTTCCAAGCAGCGCCTGTGAGCGCCGTGAAGGCGGACCACCATAAGACGATGCGGGTGAGAAGGCTGCGTGCGCCGAAGCGGTCCGCGAACCAACCTCCGGGAATCTCAAACAAGACGTAGCCCAGCACAAAAGCGCTGCCGACGGAACCCATCTGCGTCCTTGTGAGCCCCAGTTCGGTAGACATTACGCCCGCGGTAGCTGAGATGGCGACGCGGTCCAGGTAGGTGACCAGCGTCAGCAGGAACATCAGGGCGAGAGCTTTGGATCGTCCGGGCATGGAGGTGCTTGGCGAAGAGAAGGGCAGGGGGCAGGATAGCGCGCCGGGCCTCTCGGAAAGGGAAAGGTGATAGGTTCGAGTGGAGCGCGAATGGAGATTCACGTCGAGGAAGAGCGTCGTTATTACGACGACGTCTACGCCCAGCACCTAGCGGCGCGCGAGCAGGACTTGCGCGTCGGTCGCGAGATTATGCTGCGCCAGTTCGACGATCCTTCCGAGCACTTCTATGAGCGAAGGCGGCTCTACCACGGGTCGATGGAGGCGTTGTTCGCGGGGCCCGTCGACCGGATGCGGGTCCTGGACTATGGGTGCGGGACGGGGGAGTGGGGCGTGATGCTGGCGACGGAAGGAGCGCGCGCGACGCTGCTGGACCTCTCGCCGCGGGCCATCGAGGTGGGACTGAAACGGGCGCGCGCGAGCGACGTGGCGGATCGCGTGGACGGAGAGGCTCGGGACGCCAGCGATCTGTCCTGCTTTCCCGATGCTGAGTTCGACTTGATCTTCGCTTGTGCCGCGATTCACCACACAGTGAAGTACGGGGATGCGCTGGGGGAGGTCCTGCGCGTGCTCAAGCCCGGCGGGCGCATGGTGTTGGCGGAAGGTTGGGGCAACAATTCGCTGTTGAACGCCGCGCGGCGGTTACGCTGGTGGTTAGCGAATGAGCCCGCCGAGGCGGGCGAGGGCGTCTTCTTTGAGCAGGCGGACGTCGACCGGCTGCGTGAGCGCGGATTGCGGGTCCATGTTCAACCGCTGAACTTGACCGCGATGGCGAAGCGTCTGATGCGCGGCCGCTTCCAGTCCAGGACCGTTCGGGGCGCTTTGGCCGTGCTTGAGGGGCTGGATCGTGCGCTGTTGACGACGATCCCTGGGCTCGGCCGCTACTGCGGCGAAGCGGTTGTGGTGGCCGAGAAGCCGATCTAGGCGACGATTCCTAGGAGTTTACTCCGCTGCGACCGGGCCTTCGCCTCCGCTGAGGTTTCCGAGCAAGAACTCGCGTTCTTGCAGCCCGTAGCGTGACGCGGCTCCGAAGGTCAACGAGTAGAGCGCGAGGCCGCCTGCCGCGGCGAGAGCGAGGAGAACCCAGAACGCATCGCCGAGGGCTGGTCCTGCGTATCGGGACGCGAACGGCGACAGGACTGGGAACAGAGACAGCGGAAACAGGAAGAACTGGGCGGCGGCGCGAACTCCGTGCCCGGCTCCGGCGCGCGAGACCCGATCCGGATTGCTCGCCACCGGGAATCGCACGCTCATGTGGTTGCCTACCGACAGCAGATACAACAGCGCGACGGAGACCGCCGCCAACGTCTCTAGAGCTTCCATCCAGCCGACGGGCAGTCCGATGATGCGGGCGATTGCGATGACCGCGAAGGCCTCCGCGTAACAGTAGAAGGCGGTGGCGACGTTCTTGGCGGCCAAGAGTTGTTGGAAGCTCAGCGGCATCCAAAAATAGAAGCGAGCGGCGCCGCGATCAAAGCCGAACCGGTTGAGAAACAGCACGGGCCCCAGCAACAGCATCGCGTAGAGCGAAATGAAGCTTGTTGCGCCGGATTGCAGCCACTCGCCAAGCGGCCCTTCGACGCTGAGCACGATCGGAGCCCAGGCGATGACGCCGAAGGTAAAGCCCATGAAGAACGGCAGGCGGAAGCGCGGACTGCGCCAGAGGTAGTGAATTTCCTTCTCAATCAGAGCGCCCAACGGATCGGGAGCGAGCCGCGCGAGCCGGCTGATCCAACGGACGCGCCCGGCGTTAGCGGATTTCGGGGCCTGTTCGCCGGCAGTGGAAGCTGAGGAGAGTCGGCAACTCGCCCGGAACATGCCGTAGCCGAAGACGCCCGCCACGACGATCATGGCCAGCAGGAGCACGATATCCGACGCGAGAGCCTGGTTCAGGGCCAACCGTGAGGACAATCCTGCCGGAGTCACCCAGTAGGGGACCTCGAGCTGGTTGCGGAGTGCGTTTCGCGCCCAGCCGCGAGCTGTCGCTGAAAAGGCCAGCGCCTGGGGGAGGACGGTCAAAGTGACCATTGCGATGAGAATGGTCTCCCGCAGTCGACGTTTCTGAAATACCCGCTCCACTAGATTGCGAACTCCCGCGGAGAGGAATGTGTTGAAGGCGATGAAGGCCGTCAGTCCGGCGGCAAGAAGCAGCGACGACGACGACCCGGCCACAGCAATTCCCGTGAATAGGCCGCAGAGAACGAGGATCATCTCCACTGCGGTCCACAGGCGCAGCAGACATTCGACGAAGAACAGCGTCGGCACGGAGACGGGGTAGAGCGCGAGCTTGCGCATCTCCAGCGAGGCTCCGAGTGAAAGCGTGACGAGCGGAGAGAGCTGCCAGTAACCGAGTGCGAAGAGCAGAAAACCGGGTAAGGAGTATTCGATCTCCTCGGTGCCGATGTAGCTGGGTACCACCGCACAGGTGATCGCCACAGTGATCCACAGTCCGTACCAGAGTCCGCCGGTGATCAGCGACACCAGGAGCCCGTAGCGCTGTCTGCGATCACGGAAGCCGTTGACGATCGAGCGGCGTTGCAGCGCGAGTAGAGTTCGGACTTGGGAGAACTGAATCATGAGTTCTCCGGCCTACTAGAGCCAAGCTAGCGGGGCGGTTTCGACTTCGCCGCCGACGACTCTCAGGAAGATGTCTTCAAGCGTCTCTTCCGCCGTTCGTAGATCGGAGACTTCACCCTCGGCGACGATTCGTCCTCCCTCGATGATCGCGACGCGCTTGCAGAGCCGCTCGACCACCTCAAGCACGTGAGAAGTCAGAAAGACCGTCGCTCCCTGTTCTACCTGTTGCAGCAGGACAGTCTTCATCAGACGAGCTCCGACGGGGTCCACGCCTTCAAAGGGCTCGTCGAGCAGGTAGAGCTTCGGCCGATGGATGAGCGCCGCGCCCAAGGCGACTCGTTTCTTCATGCCCTTGGAGTAACCCGCAATCAGGGTGTCCTGTCGCATGTCGAGCTCGAACATGCCCATCAGTTCTCGTGCGCGCTCGGCGGCGACGTCGCGGTCTAGGCCGTACATACGTCCGGCAAACTCCAGGAATTCGTACCCAGTGAGTCGATCGAAGAGTACGTTCTCATCGGGCACCACGCCGATCTGTTGTTTCACTTCGTGAATCTCGTCCGGGACGCTCATCCCAAGGACTTCGACCTCTCCGGCGGACGCCGTGATCACTCCGGTCAAGATGTGGATGGTTGTGGTTTTGCCGGCGCCGTTCGGGCCGAGGAATCCAAAGAACTCCCCCCGGTTTACTTCGAGGTCGAGGCCTTGGACTGCGGGCTTGTCGTTGTAGCTCTTTCGTAGACCGCGTGTGCGGATCGCGGCCGAAAGTTCGGACATCTTTCGAGCATATCGGACGATCCAGGGGGGCTGGCTAGGCGAACCTACGCATTCTTGTGCGGCGGAATACCCCAGAAACAGATTTAACCGCGGCTGGTTTGACGGGCCGCCGCGCCGCTCTCTATGATGATCGCAACACTGGCAAAAGGAGGTGATCCAGCATATGAGTGACTGTAGCAGTACGATCGAACGCCTGGACGGAGAGGTGGCCTACGGCTGACGCTCCATGTTCTAACGTTGAGTTCCGCGAGCACAGTGCGGAACGTAGCTCCTGTGGACAGGTTGTCTATCACGTTTAGGCGTTCCTGCTAAACAAGCGCCGCTGGACGGCAATCCAAGCGGCCGCCGTCGTCCTCCTCCGAGGTTCGCCCCCGGGGGAGGGCGATTGCGCTCTTACAATATGGAGTTGATTGAGGCCGCACCCGGGTCGGGTGCGGTTGTTGTTTTCTAGGGAGTAATCACGTTGATTGTATTGGGAATTGAGACCTCTTGCGACGAGACGGCGGCGGCTGTCGTCTCAGGCGGGGATCGTCTGCTTTCAAACGTCGTGGCTTCCCAGTTCGACGTGCACGGAAAGTACGGCGGAGTGGTCCCGGAACTGGCTTCGCGCGAGCACTTGCGCGCTATTACGCCGGTCGTGCGGGAGGCGTTGGAAGACGCGGGAGTCGCGATGGGAGACATCGACGCCGTCGCCGCGACCTACGGTCCTGGATTGGTCGGCTCGCTGCTGGTCGGTCTCACCTACGCCAAGGGGCTGGCCGTGGGGCTGGGCGTTCCCCTGATCGGGGTCAATCACATTGAGGGCCACATCCAGGCGGTCATCCTCGAGCAGAGACAGAGCGGCCGCGAAGTGGAATTCCCAGCGTTGGCGCTTGTGGTTTCCGGCGGTCACTCGCACCTGTTCCTGATGACGTCTCCGAGTGCGGGCGAGTATCGTTATCGTATCGTCGGCAAGACTCGGGATGATGCAGCGGGCGAGGCATTCGACAAAGTCGCGAAGTTGCTTGGATACGGATACCCGGGTGGTCCGCTGATCGACAAGCTGGCTCCTCACGGCGACCCGAAGCAGATCCCTCTCCCGGGGGCTCGGATGAAGGGCAATCGGCTGGACCTGAGCTTCTCCGGGCTGAAGACGGCTGTTCTCCGACACGTGCGGGCGGCCGACATGGAAGAGGAGATTGCGAGCCGCCGTGAGCTGTTCCACCAAGGACCCAGGCCGACGATGGAGCAGACACTGGCGGTGACGCCGCAGCCGACGCTGGACTTGATAGCGTCCTTCCAGCATCGGGTGATTGAAGAGCTGGTGAAGCGGGCCTTGGGCGCGATCGAGGACCAGCCTGTGGAATCGATCATCGTGTCGGGCGGCGTAGCCGCGAATCAAGGCCTCCGTAGGCGGTTCGAGTCGCTGCCGTACCCGGTCTATTTCCCGACGTTGAAGCTTTCTACCGACAACGCCGGCATGATCGCGGCGGCGGCCTATCCCCGGCTCGCCCGCGGAGAGCGTTCGGAATTGAGTCTCCAAGCCCAGCCGAATCTGCGGCTCGGAGGCTGACGGAGAATCGTTTCGCCGTAACTCCGCCGGCCCGACCGCGAAGTCTAGAGCGTGGAGTTCATGCGTCGCTTGCCCCCGTTCGTACTGGTCGCCGTCGCGACCTCGTGCATCTTTGCGCAGCCCGTCGACCCGGATTCCCCGGAGGGAGCGGCGGTTGTCTTTCAGGCGCTCTCGGGCAATCCAGAGCAGGTGCGCGAGGCTTTCGAGTTTGCCGAGAACGAATGGCGCTCGGGATTTGCACCGATGGTGCTGGAGCTGAGCTACTTCGTGCGCGACCCCGCGGTGCGTGCGAAGCTGCTGCGCCTGCTGGAGAAGAAGACCGGGCGCAGTCACCAGAATCTAGAAGAGTATTGGAAATGGATCTGGACTCGGCCGCCTGCGAATCACGCCGGGTACGAGCTGTTTAAGTCCTCGCTCTATCGGCTGGTCGATCCCAAGTTCGGCGGATACTTTTCGCACGAGCGGACGAGTCTGATTCGCCTGGATGAGGTGCGCTGGGGCGGCGTGGTACAGGACGGCATTCCGCCCTTGCGCGACCCAAAGATGATCGCGGCAGGCGACGCCGACTACCTGGCGGACTCGAACGTCGTATTCGGCATCGAGGTGGAGGGCGACGCCCGGGCCTACCCGAAGCGCATCCTCGCCTGGCACGAGATGTTCGTGGATGAGGTCGGCGGCGTTGCGGTAGCGGGAGTGTACTGTACGCTCTGCGGGACGGTTCTGCTCTATGAGACGACCGTTGACGGCGTGAATCACGAGGTTGGTACGAGCGGGTTCCTGTACCGCTCCAACAAGTTGATGTACGACCAAGCCACGCAGTCCCTGTGGAGCACGCTCAAAGGGACGCCGGTCATCGGACCGTTAGCGGACCAGGGCATCGTGCTTCCCCGCCGCGCCGTGGTGACTACGACCTGGGGGGAATGGAAGAGGCGCCATCCTCAGACCACTGTGTTGTCTCTGGATACTGGACACGCGCGAGATTACGGCGAAGGCGTCGCCTATCGCGAATACTTTGCGACGGACGAGCTGATGTTCGTCGTGCCGGAAGACGATCGCCGGCTCAAGAACAAGGCCGAGGTCTTCACGCTCAAAGGTGAAGGGGACGAGACGATTGCCATCGCTGCACGATTTCTGAAGAAGAACCCGATTCATCACGACGAGATCAGCGGGACCCGCTTCGTCGTGCTGACCGACCGATCTGGCGCGAACCGTGCTTACGCGACCTCTCTTCGCTTCGTCCAATGGGATGGCGACCGGACGGCCGTCGACGAAAGCGGGACGCGCTGGCACTTGAGCGAAGCCGAGTTGCGCTCCGACCACAGCGACGCGCTTCCTCGCTTGGCCGGGCAGCGGGCGTTTTGGTTCGGGTGGCGGGCTGCGTTTCCCGATACCCGGCTGGTGAAGTAGCTTGAGACTACCTCACGCCGAGTTCTTTCAACAGGTTGTGGGCGCCCGAGACTTTGTCCATCACCCACAGCATGTATCGGGAATCGACGTGGATCGTGCGGGTCGTTTTCACGTCGAAATCCCAGTCCGAGTTGATGCTTTCGTAGGTGCCGTCGAACAGGAGGCCGACTAGTTCGGCTTTGCCGTTCATCGTCGGAGAACCGGAATTGCCGCCCGTCGAGTCGAGCGTGGTGAGGAAGTTGACCGGTACCGAGCCCAATCCTTCGACCTCAAAGTCTCCGTGGTCTTGCGCCTCGATGCGGTCAAGCTGCTGTTGAGGGGAGTCGAAGGGATCCTCGCCGGTGTATTTGGCGCTGATTCCACGCAGCGTCGTGAACGGCGCGTACAGCAAACCGTCGTCGGCGGCTGCGGCTCCGCGCACCGTTCCGTAGGTGACGCGCAGGGTGGAGTTCGCATCGGGGTAGACCGGTTTTCCTCCTGAGCGTTCGTAAGCGATGATCGCTTCCATATACTTGGGCCGCAGTTGCTGGAAGCGACCGCTACGAGTCTTGTCGCGCTCCTCTTTCTCCATGTCAAAACGGTAGAGCGCCACGGCCAGTGCGAGAAACGGATCCTCGCTGGACTCGAATTCCGACGACTTCTTCCCCATCCAGGCCAGGCGTGTTTCCACGTCGCCCAGTCCGGTTCCCCCGTACAGTCCGCCCAATCTCTTGTCGACGGCCCCGGCGTCCCAGCCTCTGGTCAGACCCATGAAGCGGTCGAATTCCGGCACGCGCTGGTCGTCGGGCAGGGCCCTGTAGAGCGCGAGGAACATTTTCCAGATAGCGCGGTCGACGTCCGGGTCGAAGCTACGCTCCAGTGCTTGCATGCGCTGCTCGATGAACTTGTGGTCTCGCTCCTGGTAGCCGGGCTCGCGCTCGGCGTCCGGCTTTTCGCTTTCCTTCGAGAGACGGTAGAGCTGCCGCGCCGTTGAGAGCATGGACGAGCGGGCGACCAGGCTCCAGTAAAATTCCAACTCGCGTTCGGCGTTGACTTCGGCGATGAGTTCGTCGAGCTCGTCGATCGAGGCGGCGTACTTCTCCTTGCGGTCCGGGGCGGCGGAGATCCACGCATTCAACTCCGCTTCGCGATTGTCCCGACGCCGGACGAGGCCGACTTTCTCGGCTCCTTCTACCTGTCCGCGGAAGTTGGTGAGCGCGTTGTTCAATCCCGCCAGTAAGGACGCGTACTTGATGCGAGCGGCTTCGTCGTCTTCCGTCGCCTGCTCGATGGTCTTGATCCACTGGTCGAGCACGGTGATCCAGACCGGATATCTCCAGTTGAACTGGCTCTCCACGACCGCCTTGCGGCGATAGCGGCTCGTCGCGCCCGGATACCCGGCCGCCATGACGAAGTCGCCGTCGCCGATTCCTTCTTTGGAAACCTGCAAGTGGGCCGTCGGCTCGTAGGGAATGTTCTCTTCGGAGTGATCCGCGGGCTTGCCGTTGGGACCCACGTAGGCGCGGTAGAACGAGAAATCGCCCGTATGCCGAGGCCAGCGCCAGTTGTCGATGTCGCCGCCGAACTTGCCGATGGACTCGGGCGGCGCGTAGACCAACCGCACGTCGCGAATCTCCAGTTTCTTGAGACGGAAGTACTCCAGACCGCCGTGGAAGGCGTCGACCGAGCATCGGTGGCCCTCATCCTTTTCACACTCGGCGATCATTGCTTTGGTGCGATCCTCGATGATCTGGTAGCGCTCGCGAGGCGACAGCGAGGCGTCGAGGCCGCCGGTGATTTGTTGGGTAACGTCGTCGAACGCCACGGTGACGTAGATTCGGCTTCCGGGCGCGGCAGGCAACTCCTCGCTCAACTCGGAAGCCAAGAACCCGTCGCGCAGCAGATTCTTTTCCTTGGTCGAGTTGTAACGAATGGCGTCGTAGGCGCAGTGGTGGTTGGTGACCACGAGGCCCTGCGGTGAAACGAACGACGCGGTGCAGCCGCCGAGCCAGATCACAGCGTTCATGGGGTACGCCGTCAGATCGCCGAGTTTGTCGGGCGCGATCTCAAGGCCCATCGAGCGCAGCTCCGGGCCGAGTTCCGCCAGTTGATCGGGGCGCCACATGCCTTCCTCAGCTTGAGAGAGCGGGGCGAGAAGCAGCGCGGCTAGCGCCGGGATGAGAGTGAGTTTCATTGCGCACGTCCAGAAGGATTCACTCTAGCAAGCCGTCGACGGCGGGGCCTTCCCTACGAGCGCTTGATTCGCAGAGGGGTGCGCCGCCCGTTTTGGGGGACGCCGGGCGTCCGCGGGCAAGGACCAGCGGCCTAGGCGTCTTCCGGCTTCAGCTTATACTGCTCGACTTCGGCGCCGATCTTGCCTTTGCCGGTTCGGCTCAGGAGCGTCTCCATTTCGGCTTCGGAGTAGGGCTGATCGTGCTTGATGGTCGCGACGTTTTCGTCGAGTTGTTCGATGGTCTCCACGCCGGAGCAGATGGTGTGCGTATTCTGCGCCATGGCGTAGCGGAGACACTCGGGGATGGTGGCGATGCCTTCATTGAGGATGGGCCCCATGGCGTTGGTCTTCATCGCGATCAGCCCGTAGCCTGCGTCGCGAGCCTCAGGCAAGACGTTGTCAATGAAACTCAGGTAGTGCTTGTCGATCAGGTTCACCGGATGCTGGATCGTCTCCCATCCGTCGAACCCGCGAAGCAGCGCCAAGTGCACTTGAGGGTTGCGGTGCCCGGTGAAGCCGATGTGACGGACCTTGCCTTGTTCTTTGGCCTTGACGAAGGCTTCGAGCGATCCGCCTGGCCCGAAGATCTGCTCCACCTCGTCGGGGCGCGACACCTCATGGCACTGCCAGAGATCCAGGTAGTCGGTCTTCATGTCGCGAAGGGTCTGCTCAAGCTGATACATGGCGCCCGCCGCCGTGCGCAACTGGGCCTTGCTCATGAGCAGGACCCGGCCTCGCTTGCTCGATTCGCCGCTTAGAGCCTTGCCGTAAGTCGCGTCGCTGGCGCCCTCGTGATACTTGCGCGCTGAATCGAAGAAGTTGACGCCCAAGTCCATCGCCCGGTGGATCATCTTGACGGCGTTCTCTTCGCCGTTCTTGCGCATATGGAAGCCGCCCAAGCAGAACCGCGAAACGCGGAGGCCGGTCCTGCCGAGCGTACGCATGGGCATGTCGCCCGCGGCGGCGAGTTTCGAGATCTGTGCGAGCGACAGACCGGCGACGGCGGTTTGCAAGAACGTACGGCGTTGCATGGCGGTCAGAATAGCATTCCCGAGGCTGGATGGACGGGCGGTCGAGCGGTGTGGGAAGCTAGCGGGCGTCCTGGAGGACTACCCCATGTACCGACTGCTAATCGCCGCCGCCATTCTTGGCATGGCCGCTTGTTCCACGCCCGAGCCGGAGCCCGTCAACCCTGTGCGCGAGGCCGGCGCAGGGACGATCTACCGCGCCGCCGAAGGGCTGGACGCTTTGATTGCCGCCGATGCTCAGATTGAGAAGCTCGCCGATGGTTTCCAGTTCCTTGAGGGGCCCGTCTGGGTAACGGGCTGGGAGGGATCGCCGTTCCTTCTGTTTTCCGACGTGCCTGGGAACGCCATCTATAAGTGGGACCCGGCGACGGGCGAGACTTCGGATTTCAAGAAGCCGATTTTTGAGGAAGGGGAAGACAGTCCCAGTTCCGGGGGATCGAACGGACTCATCCTCGACGCCGACCGCAACTTGCTCATCGCCGAGCACGGGAATCGTCGCATCTCCAAGCTAACCCCTGAGGGCGAGTGGACAACTCTGATCGACAAGTGGGAGGGGAAGCGTCTCAACAGTCCGAACGACATGGCCTGGGGACCCGACGGTTGGCTCTACTTTGCCGACCCTCCTTACGGCTTGAAGGGACAAGACGACTCGGAGGCGAAGGAGATCGACTTCAACGGCGTCTTCCGCGTGAATCCCGCGGACGGAACGATTGAAGCGTTGTCGCCCCGCCAGTCGCGCCCCAACGGCATCGGTTTCACTCCTGACGGGAAGACCCTGTACGTGGCGAACTCGGACGGCGAGGACAAGTCCTGGTATATGTACGGCGTCCGAGAAGACGGAACGGTAGGGATTGGCCGCAAGCTGGCGGACGTGACTTATGAAGAGGGGCAGGGCTCGCCGGACGGATTGAAGTTTGACAAGGCGGGCAATTTGTTCGCCACCGGACCAGGCGGCGTCTGGATCTACTCGCCCGACGGAACGCACCTGGGTACGATTCGTCCTGATCAGGTCCCGGCGAACGTCGCGTGGGGAGACGACGGCAAGTCTCTGTACATGACCGCCCGAACCGGGCTGTACCGCATCAAGTTGTCGACTGAGGGCGCACTGCCCTAGGAGAGTTGGGGGCCAGCCGTGCTCACTTAACGCAGCCATGCGTCGTAGGGCGAATCGATCTGGAATTCCTGGACGTTGAGTTCCAGCATGCGCCTGATGTCCGCCTCAGCCGCCTCCATGTGGTCCGGCAGGTCGTTGTAGTGAAAAATGTTGACGGAAGGCACGACGGGGACGCCGAGCGACTGCGCAAAGGCGATCTGCTCGGGGGTAAAGTCGCGGCCGTGCTCAAAGAGGAAGTAGTGACCTTTGACGCTTTGCCCCTTCTGGGCGGCCTCACGGAGGAAAGCGGCGTCGACGCCGATCACGGCTTGGCCTGAGAGGCGTCTTCGCGCCTGGTCCGTGCCGATGACGTAGGCCGTCTCCAGCAGTTGGTGCTTCTTGAGCGACTCTTCGAGCGAATCGAAAAAAGCGTCCGAATGGTCGGGCGGCTTGACGTCGAGCATCAGTCGGAGCCGTCCGGAGGCGAGCGCGCAGAGTTCTTCAAAGAGCAGCGGGCGGGAGCCGCCCGGCGTCGCTCGCAGTTGTTCGATCTCGGACCAGGGCGTCTCGGCGACGAGGCGTGCGTCCCCGTAGAAACGTTTTAAGTCCTCGTCGTGATGGACGACCAAACGGCCGTCGCTGGATTCGCGGACGTCGACCTCGATCATCCAATAGCCTCGATCCACGGCCGCTTCCAGCGCCGCCGGCGAGTTCTCCGCGTAGGCCTCGCCGACCACGCCGCCGCGGTGGGCGATGAGCCTGACGCCGGGTGCTTGCGCGGAGTCATGGGCGGGTGGATGTTCGGGCGGTTCCGAGGCGCATCCGGCGAGAAGGATGGGCAGGGCGAGCATCCCGATGAACCCGTACTTAGGGCGGCGACTCTTCATGTCCTCTAGTGTGCCGTGTTCCGCGACGGTCTGAAGGGAAGCGAATCAGAACGACCCTGAACCGGCCGCCTCGACTCGTTGACACCCTTTAGTTACGAGCCTAGAATGAGGAATCGCGGCTTGCCGAGCGTGGTAGGCCGTCAATTGATGATTTTCATCTGGCCAAAGAGGTAAGAGTTCCCGAGTCGATCCGACAGTTCGATCAAGACGATCTCTGCTCCTGTCGGGCTGCTCTCTCGCCTGACGGGCGACCTTCTTTCGGCCCTACTTCCTTCTGATTGCGGCATCTGCGAACTTCCTCTGATCGAGGCGAGTCGCGTTCCGATCTGCTCCGACTGCATGGAAGGAATCGTTCCGCTTCCGGCAGGCGGTTGCCTGCGCTGTGCGCAGATCTTCCCCACCACGGAGGCGACATTAGACGGCGGCGTTTGTGCGCGGTGCCGCCGCGAGCCGCCGGCTTACGACCGCTTGCTGGCCTACGGCTCTTATGCCGGGCCGCTGCGGCGTGCGGTCCAACTGTTGAAGTACCGCGGAGTTGAGTCTCTGGGCGACCGACTGGGCCGATTGTCGGCAGGGACGTATCGTCAGCACGGAGTCGAGGCGGACTGCATTGTCGCGGCCCCTCTGCACTGGAACCGGCGGAGAGAAAGGGGATTTAACCAGGCTGAACTGCTGGCGCGGCCGCTGGCCGCGGAGACCGGGCTGCCGTTGGTGCGCGCGCTGGTACGCGTCCGGCCGACGGTCCCTCAGGCTGGACTGACCAGGAAACAGCGAACGACGAACTTACGCGGCGCGTTTCGTGCTCGATCCCGCGTGGGCGTTCGCGACAAGAGAATCGTGGTCGTAGACGATGTCGCGACCACTGGGGCTACTTTCGAGGCGTGCGCCCGGGCGCTCAAACGAGCCGGGGCCGCCGAGGTAACGGGACTCGCGATAGCGCGAGCCCATGCGGAGATTCGCGGATAGGTACAGGAATCTGATTCTGAGGAGCCAAGACCGATGGTTCAGCAAAACTCTCTAGGAAAACCCGTGCTGGTCTTGAACGCCAGCTACGAGCCGATCCACGTTTGCGCGACACGGCGCGCTCTCGTTCTCATGTTCAAGGGAGTCGCCGAGGCGCAGGAATCGCGCGTGCATGAACTCCACTCTCCGAGCGTCACTTGGCAGGCCCCTTCGGTCATTCGCCTGCTTGAGTACCGCCGGATTCCTCGCCAGACACGGGCTCTCTCACGCAAGAACATCTTGATGCGCGACCACCACACGTGCCAGTACTGCGGTCGCGGAGGCGCCGGCGATCTGACGTTGGACCACGTGTTGCCGCGCTCTCGCGGCGGCGCCAGCTCATGGGAAAACCTCGTTGCCGCTTGCCGCCGGTGCAATAACCACAAAGGCGATCGCTTGCCGGAGGAAGCTGGGATGAAGCTCAAGAAGCGGCCGAAGCCGTTCTCTCTTCATACCAGCCGTAGTTTGATGCGTCAGCTGGGCGGACAGCAGGAGACCTGGCGGAAATACCTGTTCTACTAGCGGGGTTTCTAGAAGGTCTTGGAAGAGTCCAACAGGATCGTCACGGGCCCTTCATTCACCAACTCCACCTGCATCGTCGCCTGAAACACGCCAGTCGCGACGTCCACGCCCTCCTCGCGCAAGAATCCGCAGAAGATTTCGTACAGCCGGTTTGCTTCTTCCGGCGGGGCGGCGCCGTCGAAACTGGGTCGGCGTCCGCGGCGGACGTCGCCGTAGAGCGTGAACTGCGAGACCACTAGGGCCGAGCCGCCCACGTCCGTCAGCGAACGGCTCATCCGCCCGTCCTCGTCTTCGAAGACGCGAAGTCCCGCAGTCTTCCGGGCGAGGTAGCGAGCGTCCGACTCGTCGTCGCCTTGGCCCACTCCGAGGAGAACCAGGAGGCCCCGGTCGATGGCGCCGGTCGTGCCGTTGTCGACCCGCACTTCAGCCCGCGACACGCGTTGTACGACGGCTCGCACCCAGACTTCAGTCCCCGAAAAAGGCTCTGCGAGCCAGGGCGACAGCCGTCGATCCCAATCGCTCCGCGCCCTGCTGGAGGTAGGCCTCGAAAGCGTCGGCTACGAGCAGACGCGCGTCCGAGCCGTACGGCGCGAGCTGCTCATCGATCCAGTCCGACAATTCGGCCGCGGATACGCCCCCCGCGATTTTGGCTTCGAGCGCCGGCACAAAGGTCTTGCTGAAGTGCAGCTTGTTCTCCAGCGTGACCAAGTCCGAGATCTTAAGGGCATAGTCCGGAAGCTCGATATCGACGATGCCCAGCATCAGCTCCAGGAATGCGTTGCCCAGTGCTTGCACTCGTTTTTCCGTGGCGACTTGAGCCGTCTCTAGTTGGGCGTCGGAAGCGTCCGGGCCGAGCGGATCGGCCGGCATCTCGATGTAGACCTTGTTCTTCGGCTCCGTCCCCGAGGGCCGCACGGTCGCTTTCGCACCGCCTGAGAGGTGGTAAACGATGAGATTGCGTCCGGCTTGGTCGGTACCTGAAACGAACTCGCCGAACCCTCCCTCGGATCGCGGACGCGTGTCGAAGTAGTCGGTCACCGAGTCCACTTCGAATTCGCCGATCTTCGCCGGCGGGTTGGCCCGCAGCTCTGCCTGAATTTTCTGAATGGCGGCGGCGCCGGCAGCGCCGCTCATGATCGTTGAACGTAGAAAATTCCGGTGGTATCCGTAGATCTTGTAGGTCTCGCGAAGATAGTCGGAGAGCGTCTTGCCCTGCTCTTTGAGGTCGGAGCAGAGGTTGGCCAACACGACCGCGGCGCCGGCGGCGTCCTTGTCGCGAATCTCCGGCGTCATCAGAAGGCCGTGGCTTTCCTCCGTGCCGAGTATGAAGTCGCTGAGCGAGGCCTCCACGTCCCGGAAGCGTCCGTCGGCTTCGAGTTTCGCCAGGATGTCGCCGATGTACTTGAAGCCGACCAGGAGGTCGCCGATGACGACGCCGTTGTAGGCTTCGGTGATCCGAGTGATGAGTTCCGTGGTGACCTGCGTCTTGATGACCAGCGGACGCTTGGGAAGCGTCCCGTCGGCCTTGCGTCGCTCCAGCACGTAGCGTGTGAGGATAGCCGCGAATTCGTTGCCGTTGAGAAACGCGTAGCCGTCTCTGTCGAGGGAGCAACCGCCCAGCCGGTCTGCGTCGGGGTCGGTGGCGAGCAGCATATCCGCTCCGACTGCCTTAGCGCGTTTGATCGCCAGGTCCAACGACTGCGGCACCTCAGGGTTGGGGCTGCGGAACTTGACGTTGAGGAAGTCGCCGCGGAACTCGCGCTGCTCGGGGACCTCAAAGTATTGCTCGTCTAGCTTGAAGCCCATGGCTTGGAGGCATTCGCCGACGGTCTTGACGCCCGTTCCGTGTAGGCCTGTGAACACGATCTTTGCCGGACCCGGGTCCGGACGCACCGCCAGCGACAGATTAAGGTCGACGTAAGCTTGGCGGTCTTCCGCCGTGACGTCGCGAATCAGGCCCGACGTACGCGCATCCGAGTAAGGAATGGACGTGACACTGGTGATGCGCTCGACGATTTCGACCATCTGCTCGTCGTTCGGCGGAATCTCTTGGCCTCCCTCGCCGTTGTAGAATTTTCCGCCGTTGTCGTCCGGGTGGTTGTGCGAGGCGGAGGTATTCAGGCCGCCGTGCGCGCCGTAGCGTCGGATGAGGAAGGAGAGCTCAGGAGTCGAGATGAAGTCGGCCGGCTCGTCCGGCAACATGTAGACCGTGACTCCCGCGGCGCAGTAGACCGAGGCGGCGATCTGGGCCAGGTCTTTGGAGGTGAGGCCGCGTAGCGGGTTTGGGGCGTCCTTTGGATACGCGCCGCGCAGATCCTCGAATTTGCGCACGTCGTAGGCCACGACGACTTTCAGTTCTTGTCCCGCCGGCATGTGTTGGCGCAAGTATTCGACGTGGCCCTGAACCGAAGATCCGATCGTGAACGGGTTGATTCGATTCGGTCCGATGCCTACCGGGCCGCGCCGTCCGCCCGTCCCGAACGGGATCGTTTGATAGAAGCTGTCGAGCAGGAAGTCCCAACGCTTGTCGGCGATGAGACGCTCCAATAGGGGGCGATAGTTGGAATCGGGAAGCAGGCCCGCAAAGCGATTATCTGCGAGCCAGGCCTCCAGCGCAGAGAGTGCCGCGGCACGCAGCTCAGGATTGAGTTTGACGGTTTCAAAGCCTTCGCGGGCGGCGGCGATGAGGGCGGGGGTCGGCGTAGCCATGAAATCACCGTTTTACCACGCGCCGCCGTCTCGGATGAGGCCTAAGCGAGCGCTCGCAGTCGCGTGACCGCCGCCGCGACGCGATTCGCGGCATAGTCGACTTCCTCCTCGCTGGTCCAGCGGCCGAGGCCGAAGCGCAGTGAAGCGGCGGCCAGGCGATCCGGCAGTCCCATTGCTTGCAGAACGTGACTCGGACGAGGAGACTCCGAGGTGCACGCGGAGCCGCTTGAAACCGCGAGATCGTCGAGCTCCATCAGCAGCGATTCGCCGTCGACGTCCTCGAAAGCCAGATTGAGGTTGTTCGGCAAGCGAGACTCTCGCGGGCCGTTCAGGCGGACTCCGTCGAGGCGTTCGTGGATACCGGAATGTAGGCGGTCCCTGAGTTCCGAGAGGCGGCGGGCTTCGACGTCCATTTCAGCTTCGGCGATTTGGCAAGCAGCTCCCAGGGCGACAATGCCGGGGACGTTCAGGGTTCCGGAGCGAAGGCCGCGTTCGTGTCCTCCTCCGTCCATCTGAGGACACAGGTCGACTCGGGCGCCTCTTCGTCGAACGAACAACGCTCCGACGCCCTTCGGAGCGTAGAGTTTGTGTCCGCTGATCGAGAGCAGGTCGATGCCGTCGTCGTCGACGTTCAATGGAATGCGCCCGGCAGCTTGCGCCGCGTCCGTATGCAAGGCGGCGCCGTGCTCGCGGACGATTGATCCGATCTCGCGAATAGGATGCAGAAGGCCGGTCTCATTGTTCGCGGCCATCAGGGAGACCAGGATCGTGTCCGCGTCGACCGCCTGAGCGAGTTGGGCGAGGTCAATCTCACCGGCCTGGTCGACCTGGAGCCGCACCACCTCGAACCCCTCCGATTCCAATCGCTCGATCGGATCGAGTACGGCCTTGTGCTCGGTGACACAGGTAACGATCCGGCCTTTTCCTCGTTTTTCGGCCACGCCCTTGATCGCCAGGTTGTTCGATTCAGTGGCTCCCGACGTGAAGACGATCTCGCGCGGGTTCGCTCCGATTAAAGATGCGACCTGCTCGCGGGCGCGCTCGACTGCCTTCTTCGCTTCCCAACCGTAGGCGTGATTGCGGCTGGCGGCGTTGCCGAAGATCTCCGTGAAGTACGGCGTCATCGCCTGGACGACGCGCGGGTCGACCGGCGTGGTTGCGTGGTAGTCGAGATAGACCGGCTTCTTCATCGAGCGAGCGCCACCCGGAACGCTCGGCGGACATGAACATAGGATGCGTACCCGAGCAGGTAGACGAAAGCGAATGGGAAGGTGAAAAAACGACTGAACGTGCGGAGGGCGGATTCTCCTCCGAGTCCGGATCGGTGTTGGAGAAACTGCGTCAGCGCGGCGAGGTGGCCGCGATCTAGCCAGAAGAAGTCGGCGTTTTCGTTGACGATCAGGATCTTCGACGGCAACCAGGCGAGAGCGGCCCAGCGCCAGGGAGCCATGATCGGGTCTCCTCCCGCCAGGATCGCTGCAATCGGCGGCTTCCGTTTGCGGAGCGAGGACAAGAGCCTTCGTCGGGCCGACCAGCCGGCATGCGGGGTCACGTCGATATAGTCGGCGGCGCCGGACAGAGGTGCGGGCACGCAACCGAGTACGTCTATGGGCGTATCGGCTCCGAAGGAGCGTTGCAGTTGCGCCATGGCGCGGTCGCCCAGTTCTCGCGGGCCGCTCTCGACGAGGAGGACGCGGTCGACCTCAGGGACGGCTCGTGTGAAGAACCAGCGCACTACAGGTATTGTCGCAAGCGCGGACGGGGTCAGACTTCCCGGCGGCCTTCAATCGACTCCGTCATCGTGGCCTCGTCGATAAACTCCAGCTCGGAGCCGACTGGAATGCCCATGCCGATTCGCGAGACTCTCACGCCCAACGGCTTCAGCAGCTTCGCCAAATACGTAGCCGTCGCTTGGCCTTCAGTCGTCGGGGACGTCGCCAAGATCACCTCCGCAATTTCACCGTCGCGCAGTCGTTCGAGGAGGTTCTTGATCTTCAGATCCTCCGGCCCGATGTTGCGGAGCGGCGAAATCGCGCCGTGCAGCACGTGGTATTGCCCCGTGTACTGCCGGGTACGTTCGACGATCATGATGTTCGTCGGCTGCTCCAGCACCACGACCGTTCCGTGGTCGCGGTTCGGGTCCCTGCAGATCGGGCACAACTCGCCTTCGGAGATGTTGTTGCAGCGCGTGCAGAGTTGGATCTGCTCGCGCATGTCCGAGACGGCGCCGGCTAAGCGTTGCGCTTCCTCTTTCGGCACGCCGAGCAAGTGGAAAGCGATACGTTGAGCGGATTTTTGACCGACGCCGGGCAGGCGCTTGAGTTCATCCACCAGGCGCGACATCGGCGCCGCGAGATCGTCGTTCATTTCGGCCTAGAGCATGCCCGGAGGCAGGCCCATTCCGCCGAGCATGGATTGCGTCTTGGCGGTGCTCTCTTCATCGACGCGCTTGCCCGCCTCGTTGACGGCGCCGCGGATCATGTCCTGCAGCATCTCGGCGTCTTCCAGGGCGTCGGGCTCGATCTTTACTTCGAGCACCTCCTTGGAGCCGCTCATCTTCACGCTGACCATCCCGCCGCCTGTTGAGGCCTCGACTTGGATGCGTGCGATCTCTTCCTTGAGTTTCTCTTGCATCTGCTGGGCCTGAGCCAGCATCTTTTGCATGTTGCCGCCGCCGGGTAACTTCATGATGGAAAGTCTCTCAAATTTCGGACGTCGCGAACCTGGCCTGGGAACAATTGCTGAAATGCCTGTACGTCCGGATCGGCCATGGCCCGCTTGCCCGCCTCGGTTTCGAGCGGTGAAACCTCCTCGCCTGCCTCGCCTCCTGAGGCCGCCGCGGGCCTGACCACCTCCGCCGCCGCCAGGTCTTCACCGAGCTTGGCTCGCGCTCCCGACTCCATCGCCGCAGCGGCTTTTTCCACCGAATGCCAACTGAGCTCCAGGGTTGTACGGTCTTCGGTCGCCGCCCGCACGATGATGTTCGCGCCCTGTTGTTCGACCGAGCAGTGCGCGAGCGTGTCCGCCATAAACTCGTCTCCGGCCTCGCGTAGGGCTTCAATCAGTCGCTCCCGAACGGCGGATGCTTGCGGCTTCTCGGCGGCTTTCGGCGCCGGGGCGGGGGCCTGCGCGGAAATGTCCGGTGCGCTGCGGCTAGGAGCGGACGGGGCCGCCGGCATTGAGGTCCGATCTGAAGGGAGATCTTGAGTGCGCGTCGGGCTCGATGGTCGCTCCGGGGCGGGGGGCGGCGGAGGAGGCGGAGCCATCTTTCGCGCCGGGGGACTAGCCGCTGATCGAGCGGAGGCTTGCCGCGGCGGCGCCTGGCCAGCAGGCGGAGTCGATCCGGTTCCCGGCGCCGAGCCGCCGCCGCTCAGCGACGACAGGGCTTGCTCGATCGGACGCAGCTGGCCCGCGTAGACCAGCTTCAACAAGCCGATTTCCGTTCTGAACCGGGGCTGCGGTGCGTGCTGAAGATCACGATACAGGTCGAGTAGGAGCTGAACATATCGCGTGAGGTCTTCGCGGCTAAAGCGTTCTAACGCTTCGCCTGCACGCTGACGCTCGCCCTCGCCCGCCGCGACCAGCTTGGTATCCGTGCCGGACACCTTCATCACCATGAGGTTGCGGAACTGGCGCGTCAGCTCACCGATAAAGTGCTGGGGATTCCGGCCTTCGCTGAAGATCCGGTCAGCGATCTCAAGCATCGCCGGAGGGTCCTGTTCGGTGAGTGCCGTCAGAATTCGGGCGGTCATCTCGGACGGAATCGCGCCGAGCAAGTCGCCAACCGCTTTCGCTTCGAGCTTCTTGCCGCACGAGGCGATGGCTTGATCCAGAGTCGAGAGGCCGTCGCGGATGGAGCCGTCGCCGGCCAGCGCGATCGTCGTCAGCGCGTCGTCGTCGGCCTCAACGCCCTCTTGCTCGCAGATTCGCTTGAGGTGGCCGATGACGAGGTCAATCTCGACGGCTCGAAACTGGAAGCTCTGACAGCGCGAGAGGATTGTTGCCGGGATCGCCTGCGGCTCGGTCGTGCAGAGCACGAAGACCACCCACTCCGGCGGTTCTTCGAGCGTCTTCAGCAACGCATTAAAGGCGTCGTTCGTAATCTGGTGGGCCTCATCGATGATGAAGACTTTGTAGCGGTCTCGAGCGGGCCGGTAGCGGACGCTCTCGCGAAGCTCGCGGATGTCGTCGATCCGCCGGTTGGAGGCCGCATCGATCTCGACGACGTCCATGGATGAGCCTGCCGCGATCTCTTTGGAGACGGGGTCGTTCGGATCGAACTTCGAACTGGCGGCGTCGCCGGAGTTCAGCGCCATCGCGAGGATGCGCGCCATGGTCGTCTTTCCCGTACCCCGGGGGCCGGAAAAAATGTACCCGTGACCGATGCGGTTCTGGTCGATGGCGTTCGCCAGCGTTCGCTTGACGTGCTCTTGGTTAACGACGTCCTCAAAGGTTTGCGGACGGTATTTGCGGGCGATGACCTGATACATCGATAGTCGGCTCTGTTCTAGAGGCCTGAAACCAATTCGACCGCGGGATTGCTCCCGCGGTCTGGAAAGTTAAAGGACTCCGGGTGATCCGCGGCACGCGGCAGAGGACGCTGCGGCTGCTTCCTTCCGGACCTGACCGAGTTGACGCCGTCCCGCTGCACAGAGCCCGGAGTCCAGTCAGCAGAATAGCATGGTGGTATGCGCGCGATTCTGTTCGACTTCGACTACACGCTGGCCGATTCCTCCGAAGGGATTCTGGCCTGCTTTCAGGCCGGACTGAAGGGCATCGGGCTGCCTCCCGCCGATTCCGATGCGATTCGCCGCACGATTGGCTTGAGCCTGCCTGATTCGCTTGTCCAGGTGGCCGGGGAGGAGTACCGGGCACAGGCCTACGAGTTTCGCCGTCATTGGCGTGCGATGTCTCAGCGCGTCATGGTCGACCGCACGAAACTCTACGAGCCCGTTCCCAAGATGCTACGTAGTCTTCAGGGGCGGGGCAGTCGCCTCGGCATCGTTTCCACCAAGTGGCGGCGGCCGATAGAGGAGGTGCTTGCTCGCCATCGCCTCCAGGAGCACTTTGAAACGATTGTCGGCGGCGACGACGTCGAGGATCACAAACCCAGCCCGGAGGGTCTGTTGCAGGCGCTGTCGACGATGGGCGCACAGGCCGACGAAGCGCTCTACGTGGGCGATAGCGTCATCGACGGCCAAACTGCCCGTCGGGCGGGAGTGAAATTCGTCGCCGTGCTGACCGGAGCCACGCCGCGGGCTGCGCTGGAGGAGTTTGATCCGGTCGGGGTGCTGGAGGATGTGGGCGAGATTCCCGGTTGGATTTAGGACGCCGCCTTCCAGGCGATCTTGCCGGCGACGATCGTGGCTGCGGGGCCGCCCTTGAAACTCCGCCCGTTGACCGGACTATTGCGACTCTTGGAGGCGGAATCAGCAATCTGGAACGTCCATTCTCGTTCGAGGTCCAGCAGCGTGAGATCGGCTGGCCCATCGATCCGCAAGCGGCCGAGGTCGTTGCGGCCGAGCGCAGCCGCGGGGCCCGTGGTGAAGACTTCGATCAGGCGCATCGTCGGCACGCTTTCGCTGAGCGCTTCGATGGTCAGCGATACCGCCGTCTCGAGTCCGCTTGCGCCGAAGGGGCAATCCTCGAACTCCTGCATCTTCACGTTGCCGGTGTGCGGCGCGTGATCGCTGATGACTGCGGCGAGGGTTTCGTCTGCGAGTCCCGCAATCAGCGCCTGACGGTCGTCCTCCGTGCGAAGCGGCGGCCGCAGCTTGAAATTCGAGTCGTAGTCGGGGACGTCGTCCACGGTGAGCGTGAGATGGTGCGCGGAAACCTCCGCCGTCACCGGGATTCCGTCGCCGTGAGCGCGGCGCACCATCTCTACCGCCTCTCGTGTTGAAAGATGGGCTAGGTGCGTGCGCGTTCCCGTTTCCTTCGCCAGAACAATTTCGCGCGCCACGATCGCCGTCTCCGCACTGCCGGGAATGCCGGTCAGCCCCAGTCGGGAAGCCTTCGGGCCGTCGGCGACCTGGCCTCCGGCGCCCAAGTAGGGGTCCTCGCAGTGGGCGATCACCGTCAGGTCAAAAGACCCCGCGTAGCGCATCGCACGTCGCATCAACCCCGAATCGTGTAATGAACGATCCCCGTCGGACACGGCGACCACGCCCGCCTCCTTCATCGATCCGATCTCCGCGAGTTGCTCGCCCTTGCACCCGTGGGTCAGCGCACCTACCGGCAGGACGCGGACCGACCCTTGTTCGGCGGCGCGACCACGGATATAGCGCGTCACGGTCGGGGAATCGTTGCACGGGCTCGTGTGAGGCATGGCGCAGACGGCCGTGAAACCGCCTGCTGCAGCCGCCCGCGTTCCGGTCTCGATGGTCTCAGCGTGCTCCAGTCCGGGCTCGCGCAAGCGTGCGCGGAGATCGATGAAGCCTGGCGCGACGATCTTGCCCGCGGCGTTCAGCACTTCCGCGCCCGGGGCCTCAATCGTCTCTTCAATCGCAACGATCCGTCCGCCGTCCAGCAGAACGTCGCGGGGCGCGTCCAGTTTGGTCGCGGGGTCGATGATGCGGCCGCCTTTGATCAAGAGCCGGCTCATTCCGTCTCTCCTCCGCAAGCGCGCTCCAGCACGGCCATCCGAATGGAGATACCGTTGGAGACTTGGTTGAGGATCACGGAGCTCTTGGAATCGGCGACCTCGTTGGAGAGTTCACGGCCGCGGTTGATCGGGCCGGGATGCATCACCAGCGCGTCCGGTTTAGCTGATTTGAGGTGCTCGACCTCGAGTCCGTAGAACTGGAAGTACTCGTTCTTCGGGAACACCGGCACGTTCTGCCGCTCCAGTTGGACGCGCAACATCATGATTACGTCGGCGTCGGCCACGGCTTCGTTCATCTTGGTCGTCAGCGTGATGCCCGGAGCCAATTCGCGCAGATTGCCGGAGACCATCGTCGCCGGGCCGCACAGCACCAAGTCCACGCCGAATTTGGCCAGGAGGTGGATGTTCGACCGTGCAACGCGGGAGTGGGACACGTCGCCGATGATGGCGACGCGGAGTCCGTCGAGCTTGCCGCGACGCTCCAGGATCGTCATGGCGTCGAGTAGCGCTTGCGTCGGGTGCTCGTGGCGTCCGTCGCCGCCGTTGATGATCGGCGTCGGAAGGAAACGCGATAGAAAGTGGGGGGCGCCGGATGCCGCGTGGCGCATCACGATCGCATCCGGCTGCATGGCCGAGAGCGTATTCAAGGTATCGACCAGCGACTCGCCCTTGGAAAGGCTGGAACCCTGCGTTTGAATCGACACCGTATGCGCTCCGAGGCGCTTCGCCGCGATCTCGAAACTCGTGCGCGTACGAGTGGAGGGTTCGAAGAAGAGATTGACGATCGTCTTGTGCTCGAGCTTTGCGGACAGTGCCGGGTCAAGCTCCCCGCGGCGGCGTTTGAACGTCAAGCCGCGATCGAGGAGCCGTTCGATCTCACTGCGATCGAGCTCTTCAATGCCCAGCAGGTTCCGACTCGCGAGGTCGGCCGGGGCTTCAAATTCGTTGCGGAAGGTGTTGGGAGTCAACCTCGATCCTTACCTCGGGCTAGACGGCGTCAAGCCAACGGCTAGGATATCGAACCCGCGCCTCTGGTTGGGGCTCTACCTCGGGATCGCACCTATTTAGGGATCGGGTGGAACAGGACCGAGACGCCCGCGTCCAGGACGATCTCGTCGCCCGTCGGCGTCAGCACGCCTGTCGCCTGGTCAATTGCGTGGACGACCACGTTGTCGGACTTCTGATGCGCCGCCACGACATACGCGCCCGTGGGGTCAATCGCGAAGCCGCGGGGCGTCTCGCCGCCGCTCTCGTAGATGCCGATCGGCGACAGCGCCCCGGTCGATCCGTCCACGGCGAACGCCGCGAGCGAGTCGTGTCCGCGATTGGACGCGTAGACGAACTTCCCTGACGGGTGCAGCATGATCTCGGCGGTCGTGGTGCGGTCCTCGTATCCCTCCGGCAGCGTCGTTACGGTTCCGAGCGGCTCCAGCTTGCCGTCCGCGAACGACATGGTCGTGATGGTGGAAGCCAACTCGCCCAGAGAGAAGCCGAACTTCTCGTCAGCCGAAAACGCGAAGTGGCGCGGACCGGAACCGGCGGGTGCGACGCCCTCGCTCGCCGGCGTCAGAGTCCCGTTCGCGATATCCGCCTGGTAAACGATAACGCGATCCTTGCCCAGGTCCGAGACCAGCACATAGCGGCCGTCCGCCGACCAGTCGACCGAGTGCGCGTGGGGGGACCGTTGACGATCGTGCGGGCCTGACCCCTCATGCTTCATAAAGGCGGTCGGCTCGCTCAGCGATCCGTCAGCATTGATGGTGTAAGCCGTCGTGTCGCCGCTCGTATAGTTGGCGACGACCAGCATCTTGCCTGACGGATCGACTTCCAGATCGCACGGCGCGTCGCCCTTCGCCGGTTGCGTGTTCAGCAGCGTGAGTGTGCCGGTCGCTTCGTCTAGCGCGTAGGCGCTGGTCGCTCCGTCGTTGGTCTCGACAACCGAGTAGAGATACTTCCCACTCGGGTGGACTGCGAGGTAGGACGGGTTCTCGATCTCGGCCGCAAGTTCGGCCTCTGCGAGCGCCCCGGAGTCCGCGTCGAATCGGCTGCGGTAGATGCCCTGGCTCTCTTCGACCGTGTAGGTCCCAAAAAAGACCCAGAACTCGTTCTTCGCGGTCGGAGGCTCTTCCGCAGCCTCCTCCGTCGGCGGGGTGCAGGCCATCAAGGTGGCGGCGAAGGCGACGGCAAGTAAACGCATCGCCGTCTAGTCTAGCGCCTAAGAAACCTCACAGTGTATCCGCACCGTCCGTCAGCCATTCGAGGTCAAACCGAGCCAGTGTGAGCGAGGCCGTGTGCGTGTCGCGTGTCGCCGCCGAGCCGCGCTCGTAGAACAGATAGATGGTTCCGTCCGGCCCCACCGCCATGTCGGAGTACCCGGAAATATCCGGCTCGACGACCTTATTACTCGCCCAGGTCTCCCCTTCGTCGTAGCTCAACTTCACCGCGATGTTCTGTCGCTTGTGATTGCCTTCCGGCTTCTCGGGATCGCGAGGCTCGTCCGAGTGCGGGTTCGCAAACAAGATTCGATTCTTTCCTCCGCTCTCGGCCAGACTCAGCCGGATCAGTGATCCCATACAGATCGGTTCCAGCAGTTCCTCGTCGAACACCGGGTCCGTCCACCCCGTTGCGCCGTCGTCGCTGTAACTGATCGCCCTGCGGTGCTCGGGATTTTCGTGTCGGATGTTGAGCATCACGCGCCCGTCGGCCAACTCCAGTGCGAGGGTTTCGGATGGGTTCTTCAACCTCGGGTGCGCGACGGTCATGTCGCCCCGCCGCCAGGTCGCACCGGCGTCGTCCGAGTAGACGACGGAGACAGCCGAAGGTCGGTGAGCGTGCCCGCCTGTGCCGTCGGACATCCACACCGGGACCACCAGCCGCCCGTCTTTCAACTGGATGCCGTGACCCGGGCCGGTTGCGATCACTCGCCAGTCGTAGTCGCCCCGGAACTCCTCGAACGTCGCGGTCACATCGACCGGGGTGCTCCACGTCAGGCCGTCGTCTTCGCTGCGCACGTAGTAGGCCCGCGCGTACTCGACACAGAAGAGGGCGTGGATGACGCCGTCCGCGGCCACGATTGGCGCGAAATTGTTGTAGGTGACCTCTCCCGGTTTCGCCAGGTCCTGGGCGAGCGCGACGGGGTTCTGTTGAATCTCGCCCTCGACTTGTACGATTTTGCGCGGTTCGTCGAACGTTTCGCCGCCGTCGGTCGAGCGTCGCATGAGAATGTCGATCGTCCCCCAATCGCCGCCCATGTTCATGCGCGCCTCGGTGAAGACGAGGACCGAGCCCTCGCCCGTGACCGCAACCGCGGGAATCCGGTAGTGTGCGTATCCTCCAGCCCCTGCCTCGAACAGGGCTTGTTGGGTGAATTGACCGCCGTTCGTCGTCTCAGACTCCTCCGCGACTTGGCCGGGGCCGCAGCCAATCGCCAGCAAAATTGTGAGCAGAAGGTATCGCATCGCCGTCGATGCTACAGCAGCTGCCGCGCCCCGCGCTACACTGCCACCGATGAAACGGGCACTCGCGCTCATGGCGCACCCTGACGACGCCGAGATTTTCGCGGGCGGTTCTCTCACCCTGCTCCAGGAGAGGGGCTGGGAGACGCACATCGCGTCCATGACTCCGGGCGACTGCGGCTCGAACGAGCACGGCGCGTCTGAGATATCCGGCATTCGCCGAGCGGAGGCGTCCAACGCCGCGTCTCTCATTCAGGCCTCCTATCACTGCCTTGATCGCCGAGATCTGCGCGTCTTCTACGACGAACCTACCCTCCAAGCCGCCGTCGAGTGCATCCGCTCCGTCGATCCGGACATCGTCTTCACCCATCCCCCGCACGACTACATGCCGGATCACGAGATGACCAGTCTCGTGACTCGATCCGCTTGCTTTGGGGCTCCCGCGCCGAATTTCGACACCGGCCGCCGTCCTTGCGCGCCGTCAACCAGCCGAATCCCCCACCTCTATTACGCCGCCCCGGCGGGCGGATCGGACATCTTCGGCGAGCCAGGAAAGTATTCGACCTTCGTCGATGTTTCCGGCGTCATCGGGCTCAAGGCGGACATGCTTGCCGCTCACAAGTCCCAGCGTCTCTGGTTGGAGCAACAGCACGGTATGGGGCACTACGTGGAGGAGATGAAACGCTGGGCCCGCAACCTCGGGGAGCAGGCCGGGGTCGAGTACGCCGAAGCGTTCCGTCAACACGTGGGCCACCCCTACCCTCAACGCGATTTGCTGTCTGAGGAACTCGCCCCGCCCCGCTTGGGTTAGCGGCTTCCGGCTCGGTATACTATTTGGTTTGAAGGATTTGCTTGAGGAGTAGAGTGAATCCGGCGTCGATCCGATCCGTTCGGCTTGGAAACCGCGCATCGCATCCACGAACTCCCAACAGCTCCCGAGACAGCGCAGCATGGTTCCTGACTTCATAAAAAAACTCGAAGAGAAGGTAAAGGAGCTCGAACATGAGCTGCAGCATGAACTCCCCAAAGAGATTCAGGCCGCTCGCGAACTGGGCGATTTGAGCGAGAACGCGGAATACGCGGCAGCCAAAGAGCGTCAGGATCTGGTGAGCGCCCAGATCGCTCGTCACAAGCAGCGCCTGGCGGATTTGCGCATGATCGACTTCACGAAGATCCGGCGCGACGCAATTGGACTTGGTTCTCTCGTCCAGGTGTACGATACTGGCGCTGACAAGAAAGTCGAGTACGAGCTTGTGGCTTCCGAGGATGCCGACGCCGCCAACGGAAAGATCTCGACGACCTCGCCCATTGGTCGAGCGCTCATGTCGAAGGCGGACGGCGATCTCGCCGAGGTCCACACGCCCGGCGGAGTCAAGGAACTAGAAATCATCGAGTTCACGACGGTGCACGATCGCCTCCAGGCCGAGTAGGGCAAAAAGCTTCAATGAGTTTCACCGGAGTCATAGGCGGCGCGGGAAATCGAATCCTCACGGGATTGGTTCACCTGCTGGCAATCACGCGGATTCATCCGAACGTGTTCACTTGCGTCGGCCTGTTCATCAACGGCGCGGCCGCCTGGTTGTTCGCGCAGGGCGAGTTCGCGAAAGCCGGAATCGTCGTCTTGCTCGGCGCCGTTTTCGATCTTGTCGACGGTCCTGTCGCCCGTCACTCGAATAAGGTGACCCGCTTCGGCGGTTTCCTCGATTCGGTGATCGACCGCTACTCGGACCTGATTCTGTTGATGGGCATGTTGGTTTGGTATGCGCGCATCGATCGCTTCAGCTACATCGTGCTGACTGCGGCCGCCATGACCGGATCCGTGCTGATCAGCTACGCCCGCGCCCGTTCCGAGAATGAGATTCCGAAGTGCAAGGTCGGCTTTCTGGAGCGGCCTGAGCGGATCGTATTGATCATCATCGGCGCCCTGTCCGACCACATGGCCGCGGTGTTGTGGGTGATCGCGGTCCTGGCGAACTGGACTGTGATTCAGCGCATCCTCTATACCTGGACCGAGACGACCCGGATCGACGCTGAGCAGCCTGCCGCCGAAGCGGTCCCCGTGGAAGCTTCGGATAAGAAGTCCTCCGGAAAACTTCAGCAGACCTATCGCTCGGTCTGATCGCGATAGGCGCGTTCGAGGAATACCGGCAGAATCGGTACGTCGCGCATCCGCCCGCGATTGCTCGTCTGCGCGCGAGCAATCCGGTCAACGACTTCCATCCCTTCGATCACACGCCCGAATACCGTGTAGCCGTAGTTGTGAGCCGTTCGATTCAGCTTCTCGTTGTCGCCCAGGTTGATAAAGAACTGCGAGGTTGCGGAGTTCTGCTTCCACTGTCGGGCCATCGCCACTGTGCCCCGGTCGTTGGTGAGTCCGTTCTTCGTTTCGATGGGTACAGGCTCCAGTGTCGGCTTCATTTCGAGTTCCGGCGTGAAGCCGCCTCCCTGCACGACGAATTTCTCGATGACTCGATGGAAGACGGTGTCGTCGTAGTAGGCCGTGTCGACGTAGGTTAGGAAGTTGGCGACCGTCTTCGGCGCCTGCTCCGGAAACAGCTCGATCTTGACCACGCCCTTCGAGGTCTCGAGCACGATCAGCGGCGACTCCGGACTCTGCGCCGTCGCCGGACCCGCCGCCAAGCACGCAGCGAGGAAAAGGTACGTTCTGTATCTGGAAGAAGACATCCGTCCCTATAAATTCTTCTTTAGAACTGGTCCGATTCGCCAAGTCATATCTTGATCTAACCGCCCTGATATTAACGATTTGGTCGCCCACATGTTCACTAGTAAGAGTCCTGTCGCCTTCGTTTGCTTCATAGTCTCCCGCGGGTTAGGGTGAAGGTGGTTTCCAATGGGAACTCGGTCCGGTTGACGCCCCTAACCCAGGCCTATGATCAACCGGACCGTCATCATTCTTAGAGCGAGTCTCCCTCCACCGGCAGCCCGTGCATCTTGCGATAGACCGGTCCGTCGTAGATTCGGGTGGACTTGAACAGCTCATGTCGCCCGTCGCCGGCTTCCGGGCGGGCGACGGCCAGAATCGCTGCCTTGTCGGCGGTCGAGAGCGGCTTGAAGTCGGTCGCGATCTTGAGATCCGCCTCCAATTGCTCTATGGTGATCCAGCCCCGAACGATCGATGAGACCGGCGTGCTGAGCGCGTAGCGCACGCACTGCTCAGCCGTGACCGCCGTCTCAGACGGGATCTTCGCCTCTCGCGGCCCGCCGCCGAGCGTCTTCATCCCGATCACGCCCACGTCTCTCGCCAGCGCCAGCGGAATGGTGTCGTTCTGGAACGAGCGGTAGAAGTTGTCCATCACGTTGATCGGCATCTGAGTCGACGCCCAGTCGTAGGGCATGTTGAGCATCTTGTTGTGGATGCGTGGATCCTTGTGTCCCGTGAAGCCGATGTAGCGGACTTTGCCTTCCTTTTGGGCCTGGAGCGCGTACTTCAATCCTCCCTTCTCAAAGACCCAGTCGGGATCGTTGTCGTAGTTCGTCTCATGGAACTGCCAAAGATCCAGGTAGTCGGTACGCAGCCGACGCAGACTGTCTTCCAGGCACTGCTTGGAGAAAGCCTCGTCGCGACCGGAATTCTTGGTCATCAAGAAGACCTTCTTTCGCCAACCGCCCTCCAAGCCTCGCCCCATCAACTCCTCGGCGTAGCCGTCGTGATAGACCCAGGCGTTGTCAAAGAAATTGACGCCGGCATCGATCGCGCGGTGCATCATGCGGATCGCCAGCTTCTCGTCTTCGCGGCCGGCTCTTCCGATGTGAGCGCCTCCGAGCGCCAGAATGGAGACCTGCTGGTCGGTTCGGCCCAGTCTTCTCGTGGGGACGCCCCCGGGCCGATCCTCCTGAGCGACGGCTCGCTGCGCCAGCGCTGCTAGGCCGGCGGCTGTTTGGAAGAAATTGCGGCGTGAGTGTGGCATGCGAGGCTCCGAGGTCGTCGCCATTGTATCGTCTTCATTCATCGAGTCCGGCTTCCCGTCGAAAGGCTCTTACCTTCTCTGAGTCAACGCGTCCCTCCAGGCTGTCCGGCGTGCGGGCCGCTCTGCCGATGTGATACTCGCGTACGATCGATTCCGCACGTAGGACCCGTACGCCCTCCGCCGCCATCCCCCCGCCAGCGAGAATGGAGAGCCGATCGCCGGCCGTTTGCTGCCATCGATCCATGCGTGCAGCGCGCTCCTCCCACGAACCCCCACCTCCGGAGGTCAAGATGTGGTCAATCTTGGGGAACTCCAGCAACTCGCCCAAGGCCGTCTCCCTCTGCTGATCCGACTCCAACGCGTCGAACGCACGGTGAAAGGTAATCGTCGTCTGGGGTGCTGCCTCAAGGACCGTCCGCAGAGCAGATCGATCGACTTGCCCGTTGCGTAGGAACCCGACCACCAAGCCGTCGATAGGCATCTCGGAGAACCTCCTCGCCAACTCGGCCAGTCCATCCAGATTCTCAGCAGCGAAATCGTTCTTTTCCCGCACCATCACGCGCAGAGGCAGCGGCACTTCCGCGGCAATCGATTGCACCAAGTCGAACGCAGGCGTCAAACCGTCCTGATCCAGCTCGCGTACCAACTCCAATCGGTCAGCGCCTCCTCTCCAGGCTTCTCGGGCGTCTTCGAGCGTCTCCGCAATCACTTCAAGCATTCTCATGATTTTCGCGCGAAACCAATCGATGAGGGAATCCGTCCCGCACCGTCGCCTTCCCAGGCAGAGAGGAGTTGACCAGATGCCCTACCCGCACCGCTGCAGCCTAGAGATCGACGGAACTGAAATCCACGCCGCTTCGGCGTGCGTGGAGATGAGAGCTCCCCGAGACGAAGACGGCCAGCCTGAGATCGGCGTCCTGGAAACTTCGATCGCAGTCTGCCTCGACCTACACGATCGTGCCAACGTCGGCTTCGACGTCGTCTCACGGCTTTTTGAGCTGGCTAACCGCGCCACCCAGGAAAAGATCGTCGACATGGCCGTCACCCTGTGGGACGACGAGGATCACGAAGACGTGATCGGGCGTTTCAATTTCCGCGGGTGGATTAGCCTGTGGCGCGCCGAAACGCCCAAGCGATATACCCAAGCCGAGGACCAAAATCACGAGCTCTACATCGAGCTCCAGCCCGAACTCGATCCTGAACAACTCCACCGGATTCAGCTATCGAACTAGCGGAGACGGGAGTATTCTGTTGGAGGAGAAGCATTCGATGGTTCGCGTCCCGCTATTCGCACTACTTGGCTGTTTGGCGCTCACCAGCGCCTCCGGCCAGACTCGTGATCTCGGCGTCGCGTCCGACAACGAGCGACGCGTCGCTCTCATCGTCGGGAACAACGACTACCTCTACGCTCCCGACCTGCGTAATGCGGCCAATGATGCGGAGGATCTCGCCGTCGCCCTCCATGAGGTCGGTTTTGAGGTGGAGAAGGTCCTCGACGCCGACCTGCGCGGGCTGGACGCCGCCGTCGACCGCTTTATCTCCAAGCTGTCTCCCGGCGACGTTGCGTTATTCCACTACTCCGGGCACGGCATGCAGGTGGACGGCGAAAACTATCTAATCCCCGTCGACTTCAAATTGAAGGACCCGGCGAGCGTTCGCTATGACGCCTACTCGGCCTCCAAGCTGCACGACCGGATGGCGGGCGCTTCGTCGCGGCTCAACATCATGATGCTGGATGCTTGTCGCAACAACGGCTTCCGCACTTCGCGAGCGACATCGGGCGGGTTGGCCATGATGAACGCCGCCGAGGGCAGTTTTATTGCCTTCGCGACCGGCCCGGGTTCGACGGCCGACGACAATCGCGATGGACGCAACGGCCTCTTTACCGCGCACCTACTCCAGACGCTCAACGAGCCAGGATTGACCTTGGACGAAATCTTCAACCAGGTTCGCGAACAAGTCTATGAGGACTCGGACAAGCGCCAACTCCCCTGGACGAGTTCCTCCGTGATTGGGGATTTCTTCTTCCGCTGGAAGACCCCGGACGCTGCACCCGTTACCGCCGAGCCGGTCCAGCGACCTTCAGGAAGCGAAGCGGAGATGGAACTCACCTTTTGGTCCTCCATCAAAGACGGCTCGAATCCCGCGATGTTCGAAGCGTACCTCCACAAGTATCCGGAAGGTCACTTCTCAGAGCTTGCGCGGATCCGCTTGGACGAACTGCGGCCGCCCGCACCGCCGCAGCCCAGGCCCTCCCAGCCTGCCCCGTCGCAGCCGAAGCCCGCGCCTCTGGCGAAGCCCACCGTCACCCTCACCACGTCTCCAGAGGCGGTCCGCCAGGGACTTTCGGCGACGCTGACTTGGCGCTCGACCGGAGCGGAGACGGCGCGCATTAGCGGCATCGGCCTGGTCCCGGCAAGCGGTTCCCGCGAAGTATTCCCCGAGCAGACGACCAGCTACACGGTTACGGTGCGGAACGCAGCCGGGGCCGCCTCGGCTACCGCGGTTGTGAACGTGACGCCCGCACCGGCGGCTTCCCCGACCGTCAGCCAGGCGCCTGCGGCGCCCAAGGTCGCGATAGAGCGGTTGCCCGTGGTGGTGGGAGATGCAGGACTCCAGACGCGCGTCGCTCGCGACGTCGACGAACTGCGCGCACTCGCCGATTCGCGCCTCGATCGGTCCTACTCGATGGTTACGATTCCGCTGCTCAACGAATTTCAACGCATCGGCCGATTCGGAGCCCAGGTGCATCTGCGCAAGATTGACGCCAAGAACGCCCGCGTGAGCCTGACTGTTCGCGAGGGCGAATCCAACGGTTCACGACCGGGCCCTGGGCCACGCCAAGGCGCCCCGTCGCTTCGGCCGGATGTATCGCTGGGGTCGGATGCCGGCAAACCGTCTGAGATTGAGAAAAAGCGCGTCGAGACGGGGCAGCCCGTCCAGTTTCACGTCGCGGGCGGAACGTCCGACGAACTGGTCATTTTGGAGATCCGCGACGACGCCATAGTAGCTTACCTCGCTGAAGCAGTTCGCTAGATCGCGGGCAGCGTTGTCGCCTCGTTAGGAGTCGGGAGGCGCGAAGGCCTTGGCAGACGCTAGAATCGTGCCCGTATGTGCCGTATTGCTCCCTTTGCTCTCGTCGCCGCTTTAGCGGCGTCCTCCTGCGCCCTTTTTGGCCCCTCGACGCCCGATCCTGCTGAAGGCTTCCGCGTCGTCGACGGACTCGAAGTCACGCTTTGGGCTGCCGAGCCAGATGTCGTCAACCCGACCAACATGGCCATCGACGAGCGTGGACGCATCTGGATCACTGAAGCGATCAACTATCGGCGCAAGCTTAAGAACGTCGAGGACATTACCGACCAAGGCGACCGAATCATCATCCTGGAGGACACCGACGGCGACGGCGTTTCTGATTCCCGCAAGGTCTTTGACCAGAGCATGGAACTCCGCTCGCCGCTCGGCATCGCCGTTTTCGGCGACAAGGTTTACGTCTCCCAATCGCCCGACGTGTGGGTCTATACCAAGGATTCCCAGGACAACGTCGTCAGTAAGGAAAAGCTTCTGACCGGCTTCGGCGGCTTCGACCACGACCACGGCGTGCATGCGTTCAAGTTTGGCCACGACGGTCGTCTCTGGTTCAACGCCGGCGATCAAGGCTTCGACATCACTACGCAAGACGGACGCCGGTTGACCAGCTCTCACGACGGTCCGTTCTATGCGGGCACGATCCTTTCAATGAACGAGGACGGCTCCGATCTCCAGGTCTACGCCCACAATTTTCGGAATCCCTACGAGATGACCATGGATTCCTACGGCTCCGTCTGGCAGACCGACAACGATGACGACGGCAACCAGTGGACGCGTCTCAACTACGTGATGGAGGGCGGCAACTACGGCTACTGGGGTCCCGGCGGGAAGCGCTGGCGGGAGGATCATGGATCTCATTTTCACCATGAACTGCCCGGCGTCGTACCCGATATCGCTCGGACAGGGCCCGGCTCCCCGACCGGCGTCACCGTATATGAAGGCGACCTCCTGCCGGAGAAGTACCGCGGCCAACTGATTCACTCCGAGCCGGGCAAACGACACATCTACGGCTTCCTGCTCTCGCCTTCCGGCGCGGGCTATTCGATGGAGGACGTGGAACTCGTATCCACCGACGATCGTCAGTTTCGGCCTTCCGACGTGGCTGTCGGCCCCGACGGCGCCGTCTATTTCTCCGATTGGTACGACAACGTCGTAGGCGGACACGACATGAAGGATTGGGAGAAAGGACGCATTTATCGGCTGGCCCCTCCCGATCACCTGCCGGCTCCGGTCCGCCTCGATCTCGAATCGCCGGAAGGGCTCGCGGCGGGCTTGGCGTCGCCGAATCCTTCGACGCACTATCTTGCTTACCGCAAGCTTGAATCCCAAGGCCAAGCCGCTGTTCCGACGCTCCTCTCGATTCATGAGAACGGCTCGGACATCGCGAAGGCGCGAGCGCTGTGGCTGCTCGCCAAGACGGGCGCCGAGGGGGCGGGCCCGGTGGAGGCCGCCCGAAAGAGCTCGGACCCGCGTGAGAAGATCCTCGGTTTCCGAGCGTCCGTGGCCGCGGGCGGCGATATCCTGTCGCTCGTCGATCCGCTTCTCTCCGACCCGGATCCGCAAGTCCGTCGCGAGGCTGCCGTGTCTCTCCAGCATGTGGACGGCGAGGCGGCCGTGGAGCCGCTTGTGACGCTCGCCAAGCAGTACGACGGCCAGGACCGTTGGTACCTGGAAGCGTGGGCCCTTGGGGCTCGGGGTAAGCAGCAATCTCTGGCGGCCCGGCTCGGTGAGGAGTTCTCCGGCGACTTCGATCCCAAGTACGCGGATTTTCTATGGCAACTGGAAGCGGAGCGCGCGCTGCCTTACCTATCTCGGGCCGCTCGCAGGTCGTCGCTCTCCGTCGACGATCGTCTGCGCGCCCTGCGGGCGATTGGCGATCGTGGGGAGAGGGCCGCCGCGCGTACGGTCGCGGGATTGGCGGCCGACTCGAATCCTGAGATCGCCTCCGCGGCGTTCGAGAAACTTTCTCGCCAGCTCTTCAGTCGCTGGATAGGCCACCGGAAGGACCCCGTCGTCGTCGGCGCAGTCCGGCGCGCCCTGGCGGATGAGCAACTGCAGACGACCGCTCTCGGGCTGGCGGAATCGTTGGGTGACGCAACTTACGGCGTCCAGCTTGCCGGAATCGTCCGCGATGCGCAGGCACCGGTCGAGAACCGCTCCCGCGCACTCACCGCTCTCGGCGCCACGCGTGACGCTCGCTATCTGCCGATCCTGAGCGCGGCCGCCGCGCAAGGCCCCATCGAGTTCCGCGCCGCCGCCGTCCGAGCGCTCGGCTTGGCTCAGCCGCCGGATCTCAGTGCGCGGATGGAGAAATTGCTGGCTGCATCGGACGCTCCCAACGAGGTCGGGGCCGAGGCGATCAAATTGCTCGGCCGGGATGTTGAAGGTCTCAATCGCATTCTCGATTTGGAGCAAGCCGGCAATCTGCCGGCGCAGGTCAAGACCGTTGCGACCAATCTGGTCCACCGTTCCGGCGACGAGGCGGTACTCGCACGTGCGAACGAGATCCTGCCGGCGCCGAAGGACAAGGCGAACAAGACTCTGCCGTCGAATCCCTACGCGATCGTCAACCGCCTGGGCGATCCCGAGAAGGGCCGCCTTGTTTTCAACGACACCCGCGGCGCCAAGTGTTCGAGCTGTCACTCGCTGGACGGCAAGATGGAGCTGGCCGGACCGACTCTCTCCGCCATCGCGTCGAAGTACGACAAGCGGGGGCTGCTGGACTCGATCCTCAATCCCAGCGCCGGCATCGCTCCCGAGTACTACGTGTATATCCTCGATACGACCAGCCAGGGCCTGGTCGTCGGCGTCGTTGCGGAGGATACGGAGGAGCAGGTGGTTGTGCGGAACGAGTTCGGCGACGAGATCCGACTCAAGCCTGAAGACATCGTCGAACGGCGCAAGTCCGACTTGTCGATGATGCCCGAGGACATCGTCAATACGATGACGGAGGAAGAGTTGATCAACCTCCTGGAGTTCCTAACCACTCTGAAGGCCGACGGGGATGTCACGGATTAACGTGCGCCTCCTTCTCCTGCTCACGCTCGCCGCCTCGCTGCAGGCGCAACCACGCTACTTCTCGAAAGTCACGGCTCACTACGATCGCCTGCTCGAGGTCGGCACGGACCAGTACGGGCCCATAGAGACCGCCCTGTGGCTTTCGTCTATTGACGTGCACAAGGGCGGCCAATTTGAGCCTGCACCGGCAACGAGCCGCCGAACCTACCGTGCGATCCACGCGCCTCACGGCTCCACCCTCTACTGGGATCAGCCGCTCGTCGCTCTCTCCTACTGGCTGAGCGTTCGCACTGGCGAACAGCGCTACAAAGAGGCCGCCGATGCCTACCTGCGCGACTTCTTGAAGACCTCCGTCGACCCCAAGGAAGGCTACTTCCTCTGGGGCAATCACCTCTACTACGACGTGTTTGCGGACGAGCAGGTCGAGATCCTCGCGCCTTACCACGAGATGCGTCCGCTCCCGGTCGCTTGGGAGATGCTGGAGCGCGTCGACGCCGCCGCGACCGTTCGGGCCGCCCGGGCTGCGGCTCGCGGCCACCTCGTCCAACCCTCCAGCGGGCTCTTCAACCGCCACGCGGTCGCCGGCGGCGAAAGGTCGGCCCTCCAACCGCCCATGCCGTTCCTCTCCGCCGGGGGAACGCTCGTCGAGACCCTGGCCTGGTTGGCGTCGCGCAAGCCCCGCGATCATGCCGACCTCATCCGCCAAGCCAAGCGCGTCGCGGCTTACAGCCACGGCGGTCGCAATACGCGCACGAGCCTGATGCCCGTTCAGCCCGTGGTCGACCGCTGGGATCGCTACGCGGCGACCACGGAAACCGGCCTGTGGGCGTCCTCGGTGCTGCGGGCCGCGGAATTGACCGGCAGTTCAAGCTTGGAGACGCGTGCCTGGGATTCGCTTCGCGCCTACCTGACCTTTGGCTTCTCGCCTGACGAAGGCCGCTACCACGGCATGCTCGACGTGGCCTCCGGCTTGCCGACTTGGGAACGTACGACGGAATGGCAGCCGGGTCGCTGGTCCGATGTCTGGGAACCTCTATTTCCCAGTCACGACCATCCGATGCCCCTCGCCGAAGCTTGTCTGACGCTGTACGAGAGGCGCGGCGACCGGGGCTTTCGCGAGTGTGCCGAGGACTGGGCGACTCACATCGAGAAGACTCTCCCGGCCGGCTTCCCGACTAAAGACATCACTGACTCGGACCGCACGCCCGGCGCCTACGCGGAGTCCTACGGCCGCGTGATCCACTTTCTCGTGCGGGCCTCGAAGGTGCTTAACGATCCGGAACTTCGAGCGCTCGCCCAGCGGATCGCCGACGACGCGATCGAGAAACTCTGGATTGAAGAGGTCGCCATGTTTCGCTCGCACCCCGGAGTGGATCGCATCGACTCGGTCGACGGGCTCGGCATCCTATTCGCCGCCCTCGTCTACTTCGATACCGGCGAAGACCCGGACCTGCTCGGTTTCCACTTTTAGGCGTCTACAGAATCAGGCCGTCGACCGGTTGCAGCGGCGGTGGTAGATCCTTTTCGCCCAAGACGTCCTGGAGTTCGATCTCGATGGTGCGGCAGATGGCCGACATCGGGACGTCGTTGACTCCGCCTTCGAACGGGTCCTCGCTCGCGTCGCCGACCTGCTCCATCGAATAGAAGACCCAACTGATCAGCGCTGCAAACGGAATGGTCAGCCACACTCGGTCGGGACCTAGCGCCGCCAGCTCGCGCAGCATTCCGAGGGGTAAGAGCGCGCTGAAGATGTTCACGTAAATCGCGCTGAAGTTCGCGTATTGGCGCGGGAATGGGAAGTTCTTGATGCGCTCCGCCTTGCCTTGATTCTCCACGCAGGCGACCACGTGTTTTGACAGGTCGGAATGTTCAAAGTCGTCGATCAGCCCCTGCTTCTTCAAGTCCGCGAGCTGCCTCAGGTGGAGTTCCAGCAATCTCGCGGCGGTATTTTTCACTCCAGCCAGGAACTCTTGGTCCTGGTCGTCGCAGAACTTGGCCAAGGCTTGGTCTGCGTCACGGATCTCACTCTCGCACTCAATGCCGCGCATCATTCGGATCTGAGGCAGGTTGGGCTCCGCGGTGTTCAACAGGGAAGGGCGACGGAGTTGAATCCGCAAGACGTGAATCCAAGCGATTTGCCGACGGATCAAGCGTCGGATCTCGCCGGGGGCGACCCCGGCTTCGTCCCCCTGATGGCCCACCAGCGCTCGCACCGCATAGGCCCAAGTCCTACTGGTGTTGACGATGCCGCCCCAAATCTTGCGAGACTCCCACAGTCGGTCGTAGGAGGAGTTGTTCTTAAAGCCGACGTAAAACGCGACGGCGGTGCCGATGGTCGCCACCGGTAAGAAGGGGATCGCGAGCCAACCGCAACCATAGAGCTCGTATGCAGCGGTGACTGCCGTCGACCACGCAAGTACGCGCAACAGATTGGGCCAAGCAAAGGTCCACAGCGACCCGAGTCGGAAACGGCGGCTGACAATCATCTCGTCGCCAATGCTAGCGAATCGTTCGTCAACGCACCCGCCGCATCGTCATCTCGAAGAACGGGAACCACTGACCGGCTCCCGTCGAGCGTTCGCCGGTCTCGTGCCAATCGCCGCTCTCTGTTTGTCTGATCCGATACCGAATTACGCCGGAGGGAGTCTCCATCGACCATACAAACGCTCCGCCATCGATGACTCCAGTCGTGTCTAGACTTGGACGGCCTACGGCGTGCGCCTGGAAGCGATAGACACTTTTTCGCGCGTCATAAGAGACCACCGCTAGGGCGTTGTGCACCGGGTGCTCCGAGTCATTCTTCTCATAGTGCCGACCTTCGATGACGAGGACGGTCCCTCCCAGTCGGCTCTCCACCGATTCCGTGCCTTGAAACTCGCTCCTCTGTCCTGGGCCGGTCATCGTCCAGCCCTCGCCTTTCCACTCGCCGATTAACCAGGCAATGGCCTCCATTGGATTGGAACCATCCTGCTGGTGGTGATCCGCCAGAGCGGAAGCCGGCGCAAATAGTGCGAGAAGTATCAGTGCCTTTGTGCAGTTCATGATTCGAGTCTAGAGAGGAAACGCGCGCAAGGATTGTAGGAAACGGTCATCCTTGATTGGCCGTCAGAGCCCCGTGTCGGATCGCTCGCAGTCGCCTCATGGCCTGCTGTGGAGGATCTCCCAACGCACGCTGGTATTCGCGGATCAAGTGCGCCTGATCCGCGAATCCATGCTCGGCCGCTAATTGCGCCCACTCCTCCCGAAAGAGAGCGTCCATCAGGCTTGTCCGGACCCGCGCAATGCGAGCCAGCTCCTTCGGGTTCAAGCCGGTCGCCGACCGGAATCGTCTTCGCAACTGCCGCGCCGAGATCTTGAGACTCGGCCCAAGCTCGGCGATTGTCAGCTTCCCGGCCAAGCGCAGAATCGTTGTGGAGGCTTCCGCGACGATGGGATCCACCGACTGTTTCTTGGACAGCGGCTCCGCCAACGCCTGCTCCCACAATTGCGCCGCATCGCTCTCGGAGGGATCGGCGATGAGCCCGTCGCGAACCGGCTCCAGCCAATCTCCGATTTCTGCAATCGAAGAAACCCTCATTCGGTTGCGCAACGTTTTCGGGTCGAACGGCAGGACGCAGCCCGCAGCGCCGGGCCAGAACCGCACGCCCCAGCAACGGTCTCCTCCGCGGCTCGGAACGCTCAACGGTTGTGTCTGGGGTCCCATGACCCCGAATCCGACCCCGTGGACAAACCACAGAGAGATGGAACCGTCTGGAGGGATCGAATGCGTAAACGGTCCGATGTCGGCTCGAACTCTCCAGTGCCAGTAGCAAGTCACGTAGTCGCCGGTCTCGCACGGAGCCGTCTCTCCGTAGTAGATGGGCGGCTTCGGCTGAGTCTGCATGGCGCTGCGCTCAGGCTGCCGGGCTACTCCCGTAGCCCGAATGTGTACAGGGAGTTCCCGCACGCCAGAGTCACGAGCTGCTTCTCGTCGGCGAGATAGGTGATCGGCGAGTTGACACAGCGCCCGCCCAGGTTCTTACGCCAGAGCAACTCGCCGTAGCCCGGATCGAAAGCCAAGAAATGACCCTCCAGACTCCCGGAGAACAGCACTCCGCCCGCTGTCGAGAGCAATCCGCTGTCGCTGATCGCCGTCATCTTGAACTCCCACACGGTTTCGCCCGTATCGGGATTGAGTGCGCGTAAGGCGCCATGCCCGGGGTCGTCGTCACGCATCACCTCCGGCCAGGCCGCGCGCGGTAGACTGCCGGCGTAGCGGTTGCCCCGCACGTAGGTCGCGTCGCCCATGTGGTAGATCGTGGCGAACTCCCACGCCGCCAAAAAGAATAGATCCACGTCGGGGTTGTAGCTCGGCGCGTACCAGTTAGTCGCCCCCTGGACCCCCGGCCAGACGCGCACCCCCTCGCGGCTTGGGAACGCTTCAGGCAGGTAGTTTGGGCGACCGTTTTCGTCCAAGCCGTCCGTCCAAGTGACCTTCGCGAAAGGAGTCCCGGAGAGGAACTCGCCGTTGGTTCGATCGAGAACATAGAAGAAGCCGTTGCGATTCCCCCACAACATCAGCTTGCGCATCGTTCCCTTCCACGGCCTATCGACCAGTACGGGGATCTGCACCGCGTCCCAATCCCAACGATCATGCGGCGTGAATTGGAAGTGCCACTTGAGCTTGCCGTCGTCCGGATCCAGCGCGACCACCGAGTCGGTGTAAAGGTTGTCTCCGGGGCGAACGTCGGCGTTCCAGTCCGGCGCCGGGTTGCCCACGCCCCAATACATCAAGTCCAGTTCGGCGTCGTAAGAGCCGGTCAGCCAGATGGAGCCGCCGCCTGTCTTCCACGCATCGTTCTCCCACGTCTCGTGTCCAGGCTCGCCGGGGCCGGGAATGGTGTTGAAGCGCCACAACTCGCTCCCGTCTTCAGGATCAAAAGCCCCGATCCAACCTCGTACGCCGTACTCGCCGCCCGCCGTGCCCAACACAATCTTGTCCTTGACGACCAACGGCGCGGTCGTCAGTGAATAGCCTCCCGTGGGGTCGACCAGCTGCTTGGTAAATCGGACCGCTCCGCTCTTCGCGTCCAGCGCCACGAGTTGTCCGTCGATCGTGCCCATGTAGAGCGTCTCGCCGAGGATCGCCAGTCCGCGGTTCACGCTTCCGCAGCAGGCGTTCTTGAAGCTCTCGATCACGTGCTCGTACTTCCAGAACTGGCGGCCGCTCACGGCATCCAAGGCCACGACGTTGTTCGGCATCTCGACGGTGTACATGACGCCGTCCACGACCAACGGAGTGGACTCGAATTTTTCGAGCGACTGCGCCTGATAAGCCCACTTCAACTCGAGTTCCCCCACGTTGTCCGCGCTGATCTGATCGAGTTTGCTGTAGTGATTTCCGTCGTAAGTTCCGTTGTAGGTCAGCCAGTTTCCGGGCTCGTCGGAGGCGTTGAGTATCCGCTCCGACGTTACCTGCGCGGAAGAGAAATGCAGCGATCCCAAGGCGAGCGCCGAGAATCCAAGAAGTAAGATATTGCGCATCGTCGGCGTCTCCTTAGCGGCGCAGTCCGGCCAGATAGGCCGTCAAGTCGTCGATCTCTTTTTCGCTCAACCGGTCTCCGTACGACGGCATCGCCGAGTCTCGCCGTACTTCGAACTTTTCCAGGTCTTCCTTGGCGAGCGAAAGCAAATTGCCGTCAATCTCCAGCACCTGCACCGTAAACGTGCCCTCGTTGAGCCGCAGTCCCGAGTACTCTGCGCCGTCGTGACCCGTCGCTCGGATCCAGCGGTCGCGTGGAAGGACCTTCGCGCCGGGGTCGACCATCGATTCCCGCAAATGCGTCAGCGAGCGAGATCCGCCCACGTCGTGCAAGTCTGGTCCCCCTCGACCACCCCGCCCCTCGGCGACGTGGCAGCTCGAACAACCGCCCTTGCCGAAGAACAGTGTTCGTCCGGCCGCTGGGTCGCCCGTCGCCTGCTCCGCTCCACGCCCTTCGCTCAGTGACCGCACGTAGGCCGTCAACTGCCAAACCTGCTTGCCCTGAAAGAAGGTTCCCGGCATCTCCGTTCCCGGAATACCGTTGGAGATCGTCGCAAACAGGTCCTCGTCGCTGGAACCGTGCCGGAACGCGCCGGTCTCTAAACTCGGCGCTCGATCGCCTTCGCCGGCTAACCCGTGGCATGCGGAGCAGTGCGAGCGAAAGAGTCGTGCTCCGGATGCGACGTCTTCTTCGGATCGATACGGATTGCGTTCGCCGTCGGCGCCGTGAATTGCCTGCGCTCTTGCGCCTGCGACCACCACCCCTAGGCAAACGATGATGCGGATGAGCGTCAAGGCTTCCTCCCTCGGCGAGCCGACAACCAGCTCGTTGCGCTAGAGTACGCCTGATCAGCCGCCAGAGGCAACTCAGCGCGCTAGAGCGGTCGGGCGAATACCCGGATAGTCGTATCTTTGAGCGCGACTGCGACATGTTCGCTGGATGCGGCCAGCGACTCGATGAATTGCCCAAACTGGTAACTTCGGATCTCTTCACCGGAAGCGAGATCGTAGACGTGCAGCACGCCGTTTTCGCCGCCCGCATAGAGCTGCTTCCCGTCAGGCGAGAGCGCCACGCCGCGCATCCAGTACGACGGGTCGGCGTCGACCTCCAGCAGCGGCTTGAACGTGTCCGTCGACCAAGCGCGAACCCCTGCTCTTCCGCCGCGTTGCGAGTCCGCCGCCAGCACCCGTCCGTCGGAGCTGAAGGCAACTCGCCAGACGCCTAGCAAGGGCTCGTCTGCGACGAACACGATTTCTCCCGTCGATGTATCCCAGACCTCCAGCCGAGTGCGGTGCCCCTCCTCGCGTTCATGGGTTCCCGTTGCGGCCGCCAGCAGTTTCCCGTCTGCAGACAGCGCGAAGCCGTTGCGGACCGGTAGGTCGGATTGGAAATCCCGGGTCGTGCCGTCGGCCAGCGCCAGCGTCAGCTTCCTCTCGCCGTGGCTGGACACCACGGGCGTGCCGTTCGCGCAATCGCTCAAGGTGTCGTCCGGGCGAGCCTGTAGGTCGTGGAAGAATGGTGCTCCGCTATGGAGGCGACCCGCCAAGCAGCGCCCCTCCTCGATGAACTCCATATGCGTGGCTGCGCCGTCCGGCTCAACTCGGTCCGAACTCAGCGTGGGCCTTCCAAACACCGCCACGGGGTCGGGCGGCGCCGGAGCTCCGCCGCACGTCGTCAAAAACAATAGAACGGAACTCGCGATCCCAACTCTCACCCTCCCAGAGTGACGCAGCTTCGGGAAGAGTCCTATCCGTCATTCGCCCTAGGTCCCGCGTCCCGCCGGGCTAGCTTACGAGCTGCGGGATGAGCTCCCCGTGGACGTCGGTCAGCCGCATGTGCCGACCGTTGAAGAAATACGTCAGCCGCTCATGGTCCATCCCGAGCAGATGCAGCATGGTGGCGTGTACGTCGTGATAGCTCAGTATCTGCTCTTCGGCCTTGTAGCCGAACTCGTCGGTGGCGCCGATCGACTGCCCGCCTTCAATTCCGGCACCCGCGAACCAGATCGTCATGGCGTGGGGGTTGTGATCGCGTCCGAGGCCCCGTTGAGAGATGGGCATGCGCCCGAACTCCGAGTGGAAGACGACCAGAGTGTCTTCGAGCAGCCCCCGGCTCTCCAGATCTTTGAGCAGACCGGCGATGGGCCGATCGACTTCCTTGGCATGCAGCGTGTGGTTCTCGACCAGATTGGAATGCGCGTCCCAGGTGTCGATGTTCTGCTGCCTCAGAGCGCCTGAATAGAGCTGCACGAAACGCACTCCGCGCTCCACCATCCGGCGGGCAAGAAGGCACTGTTTGCCAAACGGTTCCGTGACCGCCTCATCTAGCCCGTAAAGCTTCTTTGTGGCCTCCGTCTCCTGAGCCAGTTCCACGGCCTCCGGCGCGCAACTCTGCATGCGATAGGCCAGCTCGTAGGACGCGATTCGCGCGGCCAACTCCGTGGATCCCGGATGTCGAGCGGCGTGCTCCTCGTTCAAGGCGGCCAGATGATCCAAGCGCGCTCGCTGCTGTTCCGGGGAGACCAAGTCCCCCGGGGGGCGCAAGTCCAGGATCGGATCACCCTTCGCGCGAAACACCGTCCCTTGGTAGGCGGCCGGCAGGTACCCGCTGCTCCAGTTGGCCGGACCTGAGAACGGGCCGCCGCGATGGTCGTAGATCACCACGAAACCCGGCAGGCTCTGGTTCTCCGATCCGAGTCCGTAAGTTACCCAACTCCCCACGCTTGGACGACCCATCAGCAATGAGCCGGTATTCCATTCGTAGTGAGCGAGCACGTGATCGTTCGAGCGGCCTTGGCACGAATGCACGAAAGCGATCTTGTCGGCCATGGAGCCGACGTGCGGAAAGAGGCTTGAGACCGCTTTGCCGGACTCCCCGTAGCGTTGAAACTCGAATGGACTGCGCATCAGCGGCCCGGGGAATCCCTGTCGAACCTGTACCCGACCCTTGCCGGTCAACGGCTTGCCGTGCCACTTCTCCAACTCCGGCTTGTGGTCGAAGCTGTCGATGTGACTGACGCCGCCGCTCATGAACAGCGAGATTACACGCTTTGCGCGCGGCTTGAAGTGTGCCGGGCGAGGGGCCGTTGGAGACCGTAGTCCGTCCGTCTCGCACGGTCCATCGGCGGCCAGTAGACCGTCTTGCTGGAGCAGGGAAGCGAGTGCGAGACCGCTGATTCCCTCGCCCGCACGAAACAGGAAATCCCGCCGCGATACGATGCGTCCGCTATTGGATGTAGACGAACTCATTGAGGTTTAGAATCACGTCGCACAAATCCGTCAGCGCGTCCAACTCGGCCGACTGTGCAGACGAGTCGCCCTGATGATACGCTGTCTGCCGCTCCAGGAAAGCTTGATTCGCCGTAATCTCCGATGCAGTCGGCATTCGGCCTAGCGCAATCCTGTAGACGCGACGGATGCGCTCGCTCTCTGTGTCGGCCTCTCTTGCAACCCGCTCGGCGAATCCACGCGCCTGCTCCAGGGTGAATCGGTTGTTGAGCAGGGTCAGGGCCTGGGTCGGGACCGTCGTCGTGTTCCGTCGCTCGCAGACCACGTTGACGTTGGGCGCGTCGAATACTTCAAACATCGGGTAGCGCAAGCCGCGTTTCACGTAAGCGTATACGCTGCGCCGTCGCAAAGCGTCTTCGGGTTCTTCCATCAACCACTTGCCCTTCAGGAACGAGTCCCGCACTTCCTGAGGCACCGTCGGGAAGAAGCCCGGCCCGCCCGCCTGGCGATTCAATCGCCCCGCGGCGAACAGCGCTGCGTCCCGGATCGCCTCGGCTTCCAATCGACGTTGCTTGAAGCGCCACAGCAGCCGATTGTCCGGATCGGTTTCCTGAGATTGTTCGTCGCCGTGGGTCGAAGCCGCTTGATACGTCGCGGAACTCATCAGCAAGCGGTGCATCGCCTTTACGCTCCACCCTTGCCGCACGAACTCCGTCGCCAGCCAGTCGAGCAACTTGGGGTGCGAAGGCTTCGTACCCAGGCGTCCGAAATTGCCGGCGGTCGTCACAAGGCCCTCGCCAAAGTGATGCATCCAGATTCGATTCACCGCCACGCGAGCTGTGAGGGGGTTTTCCTCGGATGCGATCCACCGCGCGAGCCCGAGTCTCCGGCCGGTCGAAATCCTGTGGGTCGGCGGCGCGGGCTCGAACCCGCGTCCGCCAGCCGCAGCCTCGATGTAGCCCGGCTCCACCGCCTCCGCCTTGTTTCGATAGTCGGCGTTCGGCAGCAGGTGCGCCTGCGGCGGCCGATATCCCTTCGCCGGCAACCACGAGCCTTCCACGTTCGAGAAGTCCTCCCGGTTGCCCTTACCCGGTTGGACCTGGTCGCCCAGGCCATCAGGCGAGAAGCGATAGTCGCCGTCGCGTATCCCCATGGCCGTCGGCAGCGGCGCGGGCCTGTCGCGTTCGACCTCGGCGATCTGCGCTCTCAAGGCCTTGATGCGCAATCGATCTTCGTCGCTAAGCAGTCCGTCGATCGCTCCTCCGCCGACTGTACGGACCTGTGCCGCCAGCAATCGCTGGCCCGGGGTTCGCTCCGCTTCGGGCGTCGCCACGGCGTCCTGGATTTCCTGCGGAAACGTCTTTAGCTTCTCGGCCTTCTTCAGCTTGACGTAGGGCGATTCGACGGCCGCCAACTCCTTCTTGATAGGCGCCAGCCGTTTCTCGATCGCGGCCGTCGCCGCCTCGTGCCGCGCAATCTCTTCGTCCGACACCAGCGGGAATTCGTAGCGTATGTACGGGAAGAACACCGCCGACATCCGGTAGTAGTCCATCTGCCGAATGGGGTCGAACTTGTGGTCATGGCACCGCGCGCAGTCGACCGTGAGGCCCAGGAACGCTCGGCTGGTCACCGCGACCATGTCGTCCAGATACTCGTAGCGATACTGAGGATTGTCTTTTTCCCGGTAGAGTACGCGCGGCCCGATCCGGTGCAACCCTGTCGCGACCAGCGTCTCGAAGCTCCCGTCGGCCAGTTCGTCTCCGGCCAACTGCTCCTCAATGAACCGATCGAACGGCTTGTCCTTGTTGAATGAGTCGATGACGTAGTCTCGAAACCGCCAGGCGTTGGGGTAGTCGTAGTCGTGCTCGTACCCGGAAGAATCCGCATAGCGAACTACGTCCAACCAATGGCGTCCCCAACGCTCTCCATAGGCCGACGACCCCAGCAACTCGTCCACGACCTTCTCAAAGGCATCCTCGGACTTGTCTGCAAGGAATCGGTCCAGAGCTTCTGGCTCGGGAGGCAGGCCGGTCAGGTCTAGGTAAGCCCGCCGCAGCAGGGTCGGCTTGTCGGCCCGCGGCGCTTGGCTGAGCCCGGCTTCCCGCAGTCGGGCCAGAACGAAGGCGTCTACCGGGTGATCGGCGCCGGCGGGCGGTTCAGTTCGCTTGGGCGGAATAAATGACCACCAGGTCTCTTTCTCGCCCGATCGCCCTGCTTCGGCTTCTTCCCACTCGGCGCCGCCGGCGATCCAGCGCCTCAGCAGCGCAACCTCCTCCGCGGAGAGGGCGCCGCCCAGCGGCATCGCAGGCTCTTCCATCCCGGCCACGTGGCGGTAGAGCGGGCTCTGTTGGGGGTTGCCGGGAAGGACCGCCGGGCCTTTCTTGCCGCCCGAGATCATGGCCGCGCGCGAACTGAGATCCAATCCGGAGAGCTGCTGCTTCTCCCCGTGACACTGCGCGCAGCGCTGCTCAAGCAACGGCGCGATCTCTGTACGGAAATCGGGAGACGACTCCGCCCCAGCGAGAGCGATCACGCTCGCGCTCGTCAGACCCGCCAGCACGAAAGCTCGAAGGATCATACGTGCTCCCTGGAGGGAGTGTAGGCTCGCCGGCAGCGAGCGGTCAACCTGTCCGTTGCGTCCGTCGCAGCAGTCTGCCACCTTTTTAGCTATGGCTTCCTCCTGGACAGGCGTTTATCCCGCCGCGACCACTCAATTCCGAGCCGATGAATCGCTCGACCTTGCCGCTACGCTCGACCACGTCGACAAGATGATCGAAGCCGGTGTCCACGGGTTGATCATGCTCGGAACGGTCGGCGAGAACTGCTCGCTCGAATGGGAGGAGAAGTTGGAGGTTCTCCGCGCCACCGTGGTCCGAGTGGACGGGCGCGTACCCGTGCTCACCGGCGTCGCTGAGTACACGACGCGGTTAGCGAGTCGATTCGCCGTCGAAGCTCGCCAAGCCGGCGTCGACGGCCTGATGGTCCTGCCGGCGATGGTCTACGCCACCGATCCACGGGAGACAGCCGCGCACTTCCGCGCCGTCGCCGCCGCGACCGACTTGCCGATCATGGTCTACAACAACCCGGTCGCCTATAAAGTCGACATCCAGCCTGAACAATTCGTCGAACTCGCCGACGTCGAGACCATCGTGGCGATCAAGGAATCGTCGGAGGACCCGCGTCGGATCACCGACCTGCGCAACGCCTGCGGCGACCGCTACACGCTGCTTTGCGGCGTCGATGATCTCGTACTTGAAAGTCTGCTCCTCGGCGCGGAGGGGTGGGTGTCCGGCCTAGTCAACGCCTTCCCCCACGAGAACCGCCTGCTCTGGGATCTCGCGATGGCGGGCCAATGGGAAGAGGCGCGCGAGGTCTACCGCTGGTATACGCCGCTGCTGCACCTCGACACGATGCCCAAGCTTGTGCAATACATCAAGCTCGCCGCCGCCGAATGCGGCTACGGGACCGAGACCACCCGAGCCCCCAGGCTGCCGATCGCGGGTCAAGAACGTGAAGAGATCCTCGCCGTCATCCGCAAGGGCATCGAAACGCGCCCCCAAGCCGGCTGAGCGATGCAGCGCATCCAGGTCATTGACACCCATACCGGCGGCGAGCCTACTCGCGTCGTCGTCTCAGGCGGCCCCGATCTAGGCGACGGCCCCATCGCCGAGCGCCGACGCCGTTTTCGCGACGAGCACGACCGGTTCCGTTCGGCTCTCGTCAACGAACCCCGCGGGTCCAACGTGATGGTCGGCGCGCTCCTCTGCGATCCTGTCGACCCGGCCAATGCGTCCGGCGTCGTCTTCTTCAATGATGTGGGCGTGCTCAACATGTGTGGGCACGGGACGATCGGAGTCGCTGTCGCGCTCGCCCACCTCGGCCGCATCGCTGCAGGAGACCACCAACTGGAAACCTCCGCCGGCGTCGTCGGCTTCCGCCTCCATGACGACCTGCGACGGGTCACTATCGAGAACGTCCCCGCCTACCGTCACGCCGCTGCGGTCACCGTCGAGGTCGAAGGCTACGGTCGGGTTGCGGGAGACGTCGCCTGGGGCGGCAACTGGTTCTTTCTGATCTCCGAGCAAGGTCCCGCGCTCAAGCTCTCTCAAGTCGACGAACTTCTTGCCTTCACCAAGGCCGTTCGCGCCGCTCTGCGTCGCGAGAACATCGCGGGCGAAGACGGAGGCGAAATCGACCACATTGAGCTCGTCGGCCATTCGCGCGACGCCGACGGCCGCAGCTTCGTGCTCTGTCCCGGCGCCGAGTGGGACCGCTCTCCGTGCGGCACCGGCGCCTCTGCGAAGGTGGCCTGCCTTGCGGCTGACCAGCGCCTCGCCCCCGGTCAACTCTGGCGCCAAGAGAGTATCCTCGGCAGCGTTTTTGAGGCTACCTACCGCCTAGACGACCAAGGTCGCGTCGTTCCGTCCGTCACCGGATCGGCCTGGGTCAACGGCGAGGCGACTCTGCTGATCGACGAGAACGACCCGTTTGCCTGGGGCATTCGCGAATGAAGGTGGTCGTGATAGGCGGCGGCGTCATCGGCGTCTCCTCCGCCTACTACCTCTCCGAGGCGGGCCACGAGGTGACGGTCGTGGACAAAGGCACGATCGGCGGCGCATGTTCGCACGGGAACTGCGGCCTCGTCTGCCCCAGCCACGTGCTTCCGCTCGCTGAGCCCGGGGCGCTTCGCGACGCCTTCCGCGCCCTGCTCAACCCGGGAGGCGCATTTCGTATTCGGCCGCGATTCGACGCGAACCTCTGGCGGTGGCTGTGGAACTTCGCCCGTCGCTGCACGCAGGAGCGAATGCTCGAATCCGGCCGCGCCATCCAGCCGCTGCTGAGGTCCTCGCTGGAACTCTATCAGGCGCTCGTCAACGACCAGGACCTCGAGTGCGAGTGGCAAGAGCAGGGCCTGTTGTTCGTCTATCGCAACCACCGGGCCCTCGATGGGTACGAGCCTTCGGCTGAACTGCTCGCGTCGGAATTCGAGGAGAAGCCTCAAAAGCTGGTTGGAGACGCTCTGCTTGAGCGCGAACCCGCATTGAGCCGCGATGTCGCCGGCGCCTGGTACTTCGAGCACGACGCGCACCTGCGGCCCGACCGCCTGCTTGCCTCCTGGCGTCGCCTCTTGGAGCGGCGAGGCGTGAGCCTCATCGAAGACGCCGTGCTTGAATCCTTCGATTCCCGCTCCGGGCACGTCCAGGCCGCCTTGGCCGGCGGCCAGCGGTTGGATGCCGATCACTTCATCGTCGCCGCGGGCGCGTGGACGCCGCAGCTGGCCGAGATTCTCGGATGCCGCATCCCCATCGAACCGGGCAAGGGCTATTCCGTTACCGCTCCCGTCCCGGACGACGGCCCGCGCACTCCGATGATCTTTCCTGAAACGCACGTCGTTGTTACGCCGATGGACTCGGGGCTTCGCATCGGCTCCATGATGGAATTCTCCGGGTATGACGACAGTCTGCGCGCTGATCGTCTCCAGCTGCTTGCTGACGGCGCCGCTCCGTTTCTCCGCGATCCCTTGCCGACTCCTCAGTCGGAACACTGGTTTGGTTGGCGCCCCATGACTTGGGACAGCACGCCCGTCATCGGCCCTTGTCCCTGTCTCGGCAATGTTCACCTGGCCGTCGGTCACAATATGCTCGGGATCAGCATGGCGCCCGCCACGGGACGGCTCATCTCCGAGTTGGTCTCCGGAGCGCCGCCGCACCTGGACCCGACGCCCTATCGAGCTGAACGCCTAATCGGCTAGCCGTCCCTGTCCCAACTCTGCCATTCCACTACGCCGACGCGGTCCGCCCAAGCCTGCCAGCGAGCCGCCATCTCTTCGACGCGCTCGGGTTCCGCTGCGGAGAGGTCATGCATCTCCGTCCGGTCGGCCTCGAGATCATAGAGCTCCCAGCGGCCTTCCTCTGGCGGTCTGAACTTCGAGACCAGTTTCCACTTGCCGTCGCGGATCGCCCGGTTCCCTTCGTGTTCCCAATAAATCGCGTCGCGGCGCTCAAGCGCGCCGTTCTTGAAAAGGGGGGCCAACGATGCTCCTTCCATCGGCTGAATCGGCTTCCCGTTGAACTCGGCCGGGTAGGTCGCCTCAGAGAGATCCACGAACGTCGCCATCACGTCGATCAGGTGCGCAGGCGCATCCGTCCACTCGCCTGTCGCTTCCAACCCGTTCGGCCAATGCGCGATCAGCGGCGAGGAGATTCCGCCCTCATGCACCCAGTGCTTGTACAAGCGGAAGGGCGTATTCGACGCATTCGCCCAAGGCGGTCCGTAGGACTGGTAGTCGTCGTCCTGGCCCGGTACTTCGTTCGGGTCGTTGCCGATCTTCACGGGGCGCCCGTCGACGGTCTCGCGGGTGTAGTGGAAACCGCTGCTGCTGGAGCTGATGTTCTCCGCGCAGCCGCCGTTGTCGGCTAAGAACAAGATCAGGGTGTTGTCATAGGCCCCGGACGATTTCAACTGCTGGACGACGTGTCCGATCGCCCGATCCATGATCGAGATCTGCGCCGCGTAGACCTCCATCCGTCGGGACTCCCACTCTTTGTTCACTGCGTCTTCCCAGGCAGGCACGCCAGCGTCGCGGGGCGTCAGCTCCCACGCATCGTCAACGATTCCCATCTCCTTCATGCGCGCATGTCGCTCCGCCCGCAACGCGTCCCAGCCCCCGTCGTAGCGTCCGTAGTAGGGCTCCACGTCTTCTTCCGGCGCATGCAGCGGCCAGTGTGGAGATGTGAAGGGCATATAGAGAAAGAACGGACGGTCTTTCGGCGCTCCGGCGATGAAGTCCGCCGCGTGATTGCCGATCTCTGTCGTGTAGTAGAAGCTCGTGTCCTCCGGCTTCGTCGGCGTGTTTTCGTCGGTCAGCGAGTACGGATGGTAGAAGCTGCCGGCGCCGTGGATCGTTCCCCAAAAATGGTCAAATCCGCGCTGCCGCGGCCAATTCGATTTGTCTTCCGGCTCGCCTTCGCTGCGATCTACGGCCGGACTCACATGCCACTTGCCGGACATAAGAGTCGTATACCCGGCCGGCTTGAGGGCCTCGGCGATCGTGACGCAGCGGTCGTTGATCCGACCCTGGTAGGAGGGAATCGGCTCGCCGTCCTTCGAGTACTCCTCCATCATGTGACCCACGCCCGTCTGGTGGGCGTAGAGTCCGGTCAACAGAGAGGCTCGCGTGGGGCAGCAGCGCGCCCCGTTGTAGAACTGGCGGAATCGCAACCCACCTTCGGCCAGCGAGTCGAGTACAGGCGTGGAGACTTCACCGCCGTAGCAGCCGATGTCTGAATAGCCCATGTCGTCCGCCATGATCAACACCAAATTTGGACGGCCGGCCTCCATTGATTCCGGCTCGGGCCTGGAGCAAGCCAGCGCGCCGGCGGCAGCTCCGGCAGAGGCCAAACGCAAGAAATTTCGTCGATCGAGAGTCGCAGACATCGCGCGTCATCTTAGCAAGGCCACGTCCTTTCGGCGCGGAGCCGCCGCACCGGCCGCACGTAAATGAAGCTCCGAGCGACTCCCCCGCAACCTAGAATGCCTGGCCGATGGAGAAGAACACCGCCCCTCTAGGCTCGCCGTCTCTCCGGTCCAGCTTCAAACCGTAGTCCACTCTCAGTAGGAAAAACGGTGTTCGAACCCGAAGCCCGATCCCGGCCGCTTTGCGCAGGTCGCTCAAGCTGAAGTCGTCCCAGCGTTCATACACGTTGCCTACGTCCAGAAATCCCACGCCCTCGAACGGCCCGACCACGGGGAAACGCGCCTCTTGGTTCACCACGAACACCGCTTCGCCTCCAGCGGAATCGCCAAAGAAGTCTTTCGGCCCGACTCTGTCCTGGCGGAATCCTCGGATCGTCGTTCCCCCACCGGCAAAGAACCGTTCGCTGAAGACGATGTCCTGCCCGCCCAGCCCGTCCTGGAGGCCCGCGCGAACGCCCGAAGCCCAGATCAGGCGAGGCCGTCTCTGCGTACGCCGGAACGGATCTTCCTTGGGACGCAAGAACGACTGATATTCAAAGTACTGTCCGAAGTACTTTACGAACCGGACGTCCGAGCCAAGCGAAGCCGGCGCAAACTCAAGTGCGTTTGAGAAAAAGCGTCCCTGAGTCGCATCGAGTAGTGCGTCTCGAGAGTCGAAGCTGAGAGTCGTTTGCAGCGGGGCGATGTCAATCGTTTGATCAAACGGAATGAACACGTCCTCGGGATTGCGATCAAACGTGTGCGCTCGCTCATACCGCCAACCGTAGTTCAGCAGCCATTTGCGATTGAACTGAACCTCTTGCTGCAGCGAGACGCCGGTTCTGTCTGTGATGAACGATTCGCGCAACTCCCGGCTGCGGAACAGCGCGGCCGTCGAGTTGATTGGTCGGCCGACCATCAAGGGTTGGCCGAAATAAGCCCGAGCCTCACGAAAGTCGGCGTCGTAGCGAGCCCGGACTCCGGCGACCCTGGCTGCTCCCAGAGAGTTGCGATTCTCAAAGTCCGCGATAAAGCCCGGTCCCCGTTCCGTATCGAAGAAACCGCCGTAGCGCACTTTGAACGGCGACACTTCCCGGACCGTCGCCGTCAGCCTGACTGCATCCACGCCCGGCGCCGCTTCAATTCCTGGAATCGACTCGCTCTCTAAATCGACCAGCGCGAAGGCGCCCGTGTCGTAGAGTCTACGTCGCGACTTGTCGCTCTGCTCGTTCAGGAGCGGCTTGTCCTCTTCGGCCAGCAGCCGCCGTTCAATGAGCTTCTCGCTGACTTTTCGGTTGCCTGCAACGGAGATTTCCTTGACGATGTCTTGCTTGTTCTCCGTTAGCACGAACTCGATGTCTACGCGCGGATCGTCTTTCACTCGCGTTAAGCGGAACTCCACCAGCACGTCGTTGTAGCCGCGGTCCCAATAGAGATTCTCGATGTTCTGAAGCGCCTCATCGAGGAAGCGCGGCTCGTACGCGCGTGTCTCCTCGGCCGGCGTGGTCGCCTTGCGTAGGTCGTCTTCGCGGATCGCCTTCGCGCCTGTGAAAGTCAGCGTCCCGACGCGGTAGAGCTCCCCTTCGTGGATGACGATCGTCGCGCGCGCTTCCGCTGACCCCTTGTTCAGCGTGATCACCGGCGTCTCGACGTCTGCGTCCAAACGCCCCTTAAGCGCGTAGTAGCGCTTGAGCGTATCCGCCGCCTCGCGCCGCTCGGTCCGTAGGCGGTCGAGCAAAGCTGTTTGCTCAAGAACCAGTCGTAGGTCCTCGTCCGGGATCGCCTCGTTCCCTGAGAAGGTCAACTCCAACTCGCTGAATTGGGCTCCCGGCTGAACCTCGATCAAGACTCGTCGCTCGTTGTCGCCGCGGTCAGTGATTTCCGTACGCACCGTCGCAGCGAAGCGCCGCTCGTCGTCCAGCCAGCGCAGCATGCGCATCCGAGCATCCCGTGCGCGTTGCTCCCCGAAGACGCCTCGCGCCCAGAGACCGCGAACCTCCTCGCGGATGCCCGACGGCGGGTCCGCTCCTTCATAGATCAGCTCGACCCGGGGCCCTCCGTCGATCTCATATCGCAGATCCACGGCTTCGGCCGTTTCCTCCCGCCGTAGCCGAATGCGCGCCTCGAGTCGGCCGTCCGCGTGATAGAGCTTCAGCAGCCGATCGACCTGTTTGCGCGCCTTGAAGAAGTCGTACCGATCGCCCTCTTCTAGACCGATCCGTTCCCGTACAGACGCTTCAGGCAGCCGCAAGTCGCCGGCAAGGGTGATTCGCCTGATCCGTTTCTCCGTGCGCGCCTTCCGCGCCGGGCGTTGGTCGCCCAAACCGAACCGCATGTCATGTCGAAAATCGAACCGGTACTCATTGTCTGGATTGCGTACCGCGCGCGTCGAAAACATCCGCGTCACGTCGTACTCGGTGACGATGATCTGATCGCTCGAATCGGTCAAGTCCATCGAATAGATCAGCTCCAGCCTGCGCGTCAGTTGCTGACCCACAGTGAGCCGCGCCGTCGGGTTTTCCTCAGCTGCGATCAGGTTCGGCTCAATGCGTACGCGGCTCAGCCCCAAACTACGCTCGGCCGCGCCGGAGAGCCGTCCTCCCAGGCGGCCGGTCAAGTACGAAAGGGCTTGCTCACGAGCGACGTTGAAACCGGCTTCTTGCGCCTGCTCCAGGGTCCGCCCGGTCAGCAGTAACGAGAGAATGTCCGGTTCCGACAACCCGGTGTCGGATGTGAACTGCGTATCCAGTTCGTCGGGACTTCCCAATGCACGAAGCGTGATCTCATGCCCCGACACTTGGGTGCGCGCCGTGAGGTTCAACGACGGCCGCAGTC
>Ga0070726_10000184_pt1 | contig 97172 bp, 94 predicted proteins | sample tdAd471_FD_67275 | JGI IMG/M metagenome (GOLD analysis project Ga0070726, IMG submission 67275) | Marine sediment microbial communities from the Atlantic coast under amendment with organic carbon and nitrate - tdAd47.1 | ecosystem: Environmental > Aquatic > Marine > Coastal > Sediment | place...
CGATCTTTTCGGTACAGTATCCGGGGTGGCTGGCGTTCTCATATGCCATCGAAAACCGGTACCGGCCAAGGAACTGCGCCTTTGCCTGCGCTCCGGGCAGCTTTTGTTCCAACTGCATCAACGCATCGGTATTGCGCAGATGCCTGCCCCCCGAAGCAACCCCGCGGGCAGCATCAAATGCCGCAAAAGCATCACCGCGATGGGGCGCGCTATGGGTCGAGGCCGACACGACATAACCACAGAACCCGTCGCGCGCATCAAGATCCTGTCGGGTCAACGCAGCGCGCGGTTCGCAGATCTGCTGATACTCGTCATAGATCGTATACAAAGGACACCTGAGGTAGCGATCCCCAAACACGATCGGATCAAAACCAATCGCATAATCGCAGTGGTTGAAATTGGCCGAGATATTCTCTCCGGTGAAGAAAACCTTAATACAATCTTCGCCCATGAAGGCAAAATGCCCATCGGGCCGGTAAGGCTTGCGACCAAAGTTCGAGAAGAAGCACAAATCGGGACGCTCAGTCACGACCTTGATGCTTGCGTGGCGGCGCATCAGCTTTGTAAACAGATTGGTCTCGGGCTTAAAACTGCCCCAGAAATCTGTGAAAGCCACTCGAACAGTCATCTATGCGCTCTTTCGAAAATTTGGGCTGCTACTGCGCTGGCTATCAGGCATCCGGGAAAAGAAAAACCGCGCCGTTTGCACGACGCGGTAATCTCGATTCATATCTCTGGCGTTGATCCCGTCGGGGATCAGCCTTCGACGTTCAGTGCCTTGCGCACGGTTTCGATCGCAGCGTCCAGCAGCGGACCACTTTCAGGGGCCGCGTCCACCAGTGATTTCAGGCCGGTTTTGCGCAGCGGGTTCAGATCGGATGCGTCAATCGCTTCGCTGACCTTGGCCGCGTCCCAACCTTCGCTGGTCAGCAGAACGTTCAGATCCGGCGTCATCGCATCGCCATGGGCCGCATCGGCCATCGGTTCGGCGGCGTCTTCTGCCATTGCGACGGCTTCACCGGCCGCATCTTCAGTCGATTCCATGGCATCATCAGCCAACTCTGTCGCGGCCTCAGTGGTGTCCTCAGCCATCTCCGTCGCGGCTTCAGCGGTGTCGTCAGCCATCTCAGTCGCGGCTTCAGCGGTATCCCCAGCCATCTCAGTCGCGGCCTCAGTGGTATCCTCAGCCATCTCGGTCGCAGCCTCGGCGGTATCCTCAGCCATCTCCGTCGCGGCTTCAGCAGTGTCCTCAGCCATCTCCGTCGCGGCTTCAGCGGTATCCTCAGCCATCTCGGTCGCGGCCTCAGTGGTATCCTCAGCCATCTCTTCGGCCATCTCTGTCGCCGTGCCTGTCGTTTCTGCTGCGTCTTCGCTGGCATCGCTCACGGCGTCCGAAACGGCATCTGCTGCATTCTCGGCACTTTCGACGGCACCCTCAACCGCGCCTTCGACGGCATCAGCTGCATTCTCCAGCCCTTCCGAGACTGCATCCGCAGCCCCCTCAGCCGCTTCCGTCACAGCTTCGGCGACTTCTTCGGTTGCCGTTTCCACAGCCTCTGCCGCGGAGTCCGTCGCCTCTTCCACCTCAACGGCAGCTTCAGCAGCCACCGACTCAGCCGTATCTTCGACCTCGGTCGTGGCCACCGGCGCCGGATCGTCGTTGCGCACAATAAGCAGCACGGCCCCGATAACGGCGGCGGCAGCAATGATATAAATGATCGTTCTGTTCATGGGTCCCACCCTTGGCTGGCTGAATTTCGCCCGACGTAGTCCTGTCCGGGGCAAAGTTCCAGCCCCGATGCGCGGCTTCTTGCCGTATTGGCCCTTGAATGCCCCTCGTCCGCGCCCTAATTTGCGCGCTCAGGACGACGACAACCATAAAAGGAAGACCTGCCATCGCTCGCAGACCTCACAACGCGCCTCCGGTGCGTGAAACCGGCCCCCGCGTCAATGATCGCATCCGGGCCACAGAAATCCGCCTTATCGGCGCTGACGGTGAAAACGTGGGTGTCGTGACGCCCGAACGCGGAATGCAGCTGGCTGACGAAGCCGGGCTCGACCTCGTTGAAATCTCGCCCAACGCCACGCCGCCTGTCGTCAAGATCATGGACTTCGGCAAGTTCAAGTACGAGACGCAGAAACGCGAAAGCGAAGCGCGCAAGAAACAGAAGATCATCGAGGTGAAAGAGGTCAAGTTCCGGCCCAACACCGATGTGCATGACTATGATGTCAAAATGCGCAACGTGACCAAGTTTCTGGAAAACGGCGACAAGGTAAAGGTCACCCTGCGCTTCCGGGGTCGCGAGATGGCACACCTGAACCTTGGGCGTGAACTGCTTGAACGGGTCGCCGATGATGTCGAAGCGGCCGCGCTGGGCAAGATCGAGAATATGCCCAAGATGGAAGGCCGGCAGATGGTCATGATGATCGGCCCAACCAAATAACGCCGTTAAAGCAGCTTTCCAAACTGCGAGAGACAGTCGACAGAAAGGCCCCCACTCGGGGCCTTTTTCATGCCCGGCAGTAAAAAAATCTGCCCCCCTGTCTTTTCGCCAAAAATATTCCGGGGGGTCTGGGGGGCTGGCCCCCCAGCTATCGTTTGGTCTGGCGATCTGGCCGCAATCTCCGGCGTCGCACGAAGGCGCGGCGCACTCCCTCAGCGTCCCGCGACCGCCCGATCCCCGCGCAGCCAATGCCACCCGTCCCGCAAATCAAACCCCAAGGACACCAGGTTCACCCCAAGAAGCAGCCACAGATACCACCGCGGCACCTCGGACCCTCCATTTCCCAACCAGATCGCCAGCACCACGATCAGAATCGGCCAAACCGCCAGATGCGCAAATGCCAGCGCCTTGGACAAACCGCGTTCGCGAACCAGAATAACCGTGTTGGGCATTATGCCCCCGACCGCCAGGATCGCGACTACCGCGCCCCCGGCAACGCCGATCCAGAAAAGTGAGGCGAAATTGACCGGAACCAGCACAAACGCCAGCCACAGCTGCACCCAGCCTGGCAGGGCGCGATAGCTTGCCCAAATGTCGCCGATCAGGCGCAAGCAGCCACGGCGCGACGGGTCATCACGCCAACCAGATGCGCGCGGTAGTCGGGCGCGCCATGGATATCGCCCAACATCCCCGAAGCCTCAGGCGCCATGCCGTCCAGCGCCTCAACGCTGAAATCACCGCCCAGCGCCGCCTCAGCCTCGCTCCAGCGGAACACGCCGTCTTCCGAAGCACCTGTGACAGCCACCCGTACCCCGCTGGCGAATCGCGCAACGAACACTCCGACCAACGCGAAGCGCGATGCCGGCTGGTCGAATTTCGCATAGGCACTGACCTCGGGCACCGGAAACTTGACCTCGACAATCAACTCACCCTCGTCCAGCGCCGTGGTGAACATGCCTTCAAAGAAGTCATCGGCTGCAACCTCTCGTGCGTTGGTCCGCACGGTTGCGCCGCAGCCCAGTGCCGCCGCAGGCCAGCACGCTGCCGGATCATTGTTGGCCAGTGACCCGCCGATGGTGCCACGATTGCGCACAGCCGGGTCGCCAATCTCACCCGCCAGATAGGCCACTCCGTCCAATTTACCGCTGAGCGCCTCGGCCACATCTGCGTGCGTTGTCATCGCGCCGATGCAAATGCGCCCCTGATCGTCGCTGCAAATCCCGCGCAACTCATCAATACCGCTCAGACTGACCAGGGCAGAGGGCATCGCCAGGCGCGCCTTCAGCGTCGGGATCAGCGTCTGCCCACCCGCCAACGCCTGCGCATCCTCGGCCCCCAGCGCTGCAACGGCATCTTCCAGCGAGGCGGGTTTCTGAAATTCGAACTCATACATCCGCCCTACTCCACCGAAGTGACAGGGACATCCTGTCCGCTGGCGGCCATCACGGCCTTGACGATATTATGATAGCCGGTGCAGCGACAAAAATTCCCCTTCAACCCGTCGCGCACCTCGGCCTCACTCGGGGTTGCGTTGCCTTCCAACAGCTTGAGCGCGGTCATCACCATCCCCGGCGTGCAGAACCCGCATTGCAGCCCGTGATGGTCGCGAAATGCCTGCTGCAAGGGCGACAAAGTCCCGTCCGGCGCTGCGATCCCTTCGATCGTCGTCACCTCGGCGCCCGCAGCCTCCAGCGCCAGCATCGTACAGGATTTCACCGCACGCCCGTCCACATGCACCACGCAGGCCCCGCATTGCGAGGTATCGCACCCCACATGCGTCCCGGTCAGCCCCAGCCCTTCGCGCAGGAAATCCACCAGCAGGGTCCGTCCTTCAACCGCGCCCTGCCGGGTCTGGCCATTCACCACTATCGTCACGTCGGGCATCGCAGTCTCCGTTCTTGGCTAAGGCGTAGCACCCCGCACGACGTATGAGAACCGCCGATTGCACGCGCCGATTTCACGAACTGCGGCATTCATTCACCCTAATGGTTGACTCACAACGCGACTCATCCTAAATCACCCATATGGTTGAACGAGCCGATCCAAATCTGAACGACATCCTGAAAGCCGCCAGTGACCCCACACGGCGCGAAGTGCTGACCCTTCTGGCCCAGCACGGACCGACCCGCGTGACCGACATTGCCCGGCAGTTCGATATGTCGCTCAACTCCGTCTCCAAGCACATCAAAGTGCTGGAACGGGCCGGGCTCGTCAGCCGCCGTACCGAGTGGCGCGAACACATCATCGCGGTCGAAATGGGGCCACTGTCCCAGGTCGACGCGTGGTTCGCGCAGCTTCGGTCCATCTGGGACATGCGCCTTGAAGCGCTTGAGAATATCTTAACGGAGGACGACCAATGACCGACCTATCCCTGACCACATCCCGCACCATCGCTGCCCCGCGCCAGCGCGTGTTCGACGCCTGGCTTGATGCGAACATGCTGGCGAAATTCATGAAACCCATGGCCGACATGCCGGATTCGAAATCCGAAACCGACGCGCGCGAAGGCGGCCGCTTTTCGATCATCATGATGGCAGGCGATCAGGCCCTGCCCCACGGCGGCACCTACAAGGAAATCAGCCCCCATGACCGCATCGTCTTCACCTGGGAATCCCCCTATTCTGTCGACGACAGCACTGTAACGCTCGATTTTGCCGACGAAGGCGACGGCACAAAAGTCACCCTGACCCACGTCAAATTCCCTGATGAGGAAACCCGCGACCGCCACGAAGGTGGCTGGGGCGGCATCCTTGCCGCATTGGACGGCGTCGTGTCATGACCGCGCATCCCGTCGCGACCCGCGAAGACTGGCTGGAAGCGCGCCGCGCGCTTCTGGCAGCTGAAAAGGCGCACACCAAGGAACGGGACGCGCTGGCCGAGCAACGCCGCGCCCTGCCCTGGGTTCATGTCGAAAAACCATATGAGTTTGACGGCCCGGACGGTCGTGAAACCCTGTCCGATCTGTTCGCCGGGCGCAGCCAATTGGCCGTCTATCACTTCATGTATGGCAAGGATTGGGAGGCTGGCTGCCCCTCCTGCTCCTACTGGGCCGACAACCTCAACGGCGTGCAAGACCATCTGGCGCATCGCGACACGACACTGGTGCTCGCTTCAACCGCGCCGCTGGCCACACTCGACGTCTATAAGGCGCGCATGGGCTGGAGCTTGAAGTGGGTCTCCTCGGGCGCATCCGACTTCAATGCCGATTTCGGGGTGACCTTCACGCCAGAACAATTAGAGTCCAAGGAATTCCACTACAACTACAAACCCGGTGGATTTGGCGGCCCCGAAGCACCGGGCCTGTCCATGTTCATCAAACAGGACGGACAGGTCTACCACAGCTACTCCACCTATGGGCGGGGTCTGGATCACTTTAACGGCGCCTACCAACTTCTTGATCTGACGGCAAAAGGCCGGGATGAGGGTGACTTGTCCTTCACCATGGCCTGGCTGAAACGCCACGACGAATACTGACACCAAACGAAAAGGGGAATTCTCCATGGAACCGGAAGCCTTCAATTGGATTTCTGTCATCGCGGGAACCATCGCCGCCTTCCTGCTGGGTTGGGCGGTCTACAGCCCGATGCTGTTCGGCAAACGCTGGGCCGAAGGGTCGGGGGTCGAACTCGGCGCGGCCAGCGCCATGCCCGTCGGCGCAATGCTATTACAACTCGCCGCGCTGTTCGGCCTCGCCTGCCTTGTCAGCCGCACGGCGATGACCCACGACCTCTATACTGCGATCATCGGCATCCTGACGGCGGCGGCTTTCGTCACCTCAACCGGCAAGTTCAGCGGCAAATCAACCTACGCATTGGTCGTCGACGGCGGCTACATCATCGCCGCGGGCGCCCTGATGATCGTGATTCGGGGCATCGCCGGCGCAATGTGAGGCTGCCCTGGCCCATCATTGACCCTAAAATATCCCCGCCGGAGGCTCGCCACCCGTGCCGCCAATCCGACGGTGAGGGGGTTCACGCGCTTCGTCGCAACCCCGCCGCGCCCGACCGCCAGTCGCGCGCGGCATCGCCGAACGCCTCAAACAGTTTGCGCGACACCGGATCAGCAGCGGCGTTATACTCTGGGTGCCACTGCACCCCGAGTGAGAATCCCCGCGCATCACGCACATAAACCGCCTCGGGCGTGCCATCATCGGCGCGCCCGTCAATCACCAGACGCGGACCCGGCATATCAATCCCCTGCCCGTGCAGCGTATTGGTGCGCACCACATCGCTGCCCATCAGCGTCGCGAACGGCCCGCCGGGCGTGAAGTGCACATCATGACGCAGGGCGAATTTCTCCTCCAGCGTGCCATCAGGTGGCATGCGGTGGTTCATCCGCCCCGGCAGATCGCGAATTTCCGGATGCAGGGTGGCGCCAAATGCGACGCTCAGCTCCTGAAAGCCCAGACACACCGCAAAAATCGGCTGCGCCCGCTCAACACAGGCCCGGATCAACGGCAGTGCCAGCCGATCCCGCGAGCGGTTGAAATCGCCGTGCGCAGGCGTCGCCGCCTGCCCGTATTCTTCCGGGTGCACATTGGGCCGCCCGCCGGTGAACAGAAACCCGTCACAAGCCGCCATCAGATCGTCCAGATCGACCAGGTCAGGATCCGGCGGCACCAGCAAAGGCAAACAATCCGACACGCCCGAGATCGCCTCGGACAACATCGTCCCGACCCCGTGCACCAGATAATCATCATTGATCAGATGCTGATTGCCGATAATTCCAATGACCGCGCGCGCCATGCAATTCTCCGTCGAAGATCCGGCACTTTATAAGCGCTCGCCATGTCCGGGGCCACCATCTTTCACAGATGCGATGCCGCGCTCATATCTTTTCGCCAAAAATACTCCGGGGGGTCTGGGGGGCTGGTCCCCCAGCCATCGCCCGCGGCCACGAACCGGCGGATTTTCAATCCGACGGCCCCTGCCCCTTCAGCTCCAGCCGCCGCGCATGCAGCACCGGCTCGGTATAGCCAGATGGCTGCGCACGCCCTTCAAACACCAGATCGCAGGCCGCCTTGAACGCAACCCCATCGAACCCCGGTCCCATTGGCTGATAGAACGGATCATCGGCGTTCTGCCGATCCACCACAGCAGCCATTTTCTTCATCCCCGCCATCACCTGATCTGCGCTGATCACCCCGTGATGCAACCAGTTCGCCAGCGCTTGCGAGGATATCCGGCAGGTCGCGCGATCCTCCATCAACCCGACATCATGGATATCGGGCACCTTCGAACACCCCACCCCCTGATCGACCCAGCGCACCACGTAGCCCAGGATGCCCTGCGCGTTGTTGTCGATCTCGTCAGAAATTTCAGCGTCCGACCAGTTGCGCCCCTCGGCCAGCGGGATCGCCAACAGATCGTCCAGCGTATCGCGCGGGCCGCCTGCCGCCAGCTCGGCCTGTCGCGCAGGCACATCGACGGCGTGATAATGCGTCGCGTGCAGCGTCGCAGCGGTCGGTGACGGCACCCAGGCGCAATTCGCACCCTCCATGGGGTGGCCGATCTTTTCGTCCAGCATCGCCGCCATCCGGTCCGGCGCCGCCCACATCCCCTTGCCGATCTGCGCCTTCCCGGCCAGCCCACAGGCGAGCCCAATGTCGACATTGCGATCCTCATACGCCGCGATCCAGGGCGTCGATTTCATCTGCCCCTTGCGGATCATCGGCCCGGCCTCCATCGAGGTATGAATCTCATCCCCCGTCCGATCCAGAAAGCCCGTGTTGATAAACGCCACCCGGTGCCGCGCCGCGCGGATGCATTCCTTAAGGTTGACCGAGGTTCGCCGCTCCTCATCCATGATCCCCAGTTTTACTGTGTATTGCGGCAAGCCAAGCGCCGCCTCGACCGCCGTGAACAGATCATCCGTGAAGGCAACCTCATCCGGCCCATGCATCTTCGGCTTCACGACATAGATCGACCCTTCGTCCGAGTTTCCGCCCTCCCGCGCCAAGTCATGCATCCCGATCAGCACGGTGATCATCGCGTCCAGCAACCCCTCGAACACCTCGTTCCCGTCGCCGTCCAGCACCGCCGGATTGGTCATCAGATGCCCGACATTCCGAACCAGCATCAGCGCGCGGCCTTTCAGCGTGATCTCTCCGCCGCCGGGCCATTGGTAGATGTGATCGGGGTTTAGCGCGCGGGTGAAAGTCTTGCCGCCCTTGGTCACGCTTTCCTCAAGATCGCCCCGCATCAGACCCAGCCAGTTGCGATAGGCGACGACCTTGTCTTCGGCATCGACACAGGCCACCGAATCTTCCAGATCCATGATCACGGTGATCGCGGCCTCCAACCGGATGTCGTTGACGCCAGCCGGATCCGTTGCGCCAATTCTGCCTTCGCGTGACACATCAACCTCAATGTGCAACCCATTGTTCAGCAGCAATATTGAGTCTGGCAAAGATGGTTCACCCGTGAACCCCACAAACTGATCGGGATCCGCCAGCGCGGGCACCAACGCCCCCGCCACAACCGTGTACCCCGCACAATCCGCATGGCGGCCCGATGCCAGCGGCGCGGCCCGATCCAGGAAATCCTTCGCCCAACCCACAACACGCGCACCGCGCTCGGGTTCGAACGCCTTGCCACTCGGACTATCGCCCAAAGCATCGGTGCCGTACAGCGCATCATAGAGCGACCCCCACCGCGCGTTCGCCGCGTTCAGCGCATAGCGCGCGTTGGTGATCGGAACCACCAGCTGAGGGCCCGGAATGGTCGCAATCTCTGCGTCGATATTGTCCGTACCAATCGCGAAGTCCGCCCCTTCGGGAACCAGATACCCAATGTCGCGCAAGAAGCGCTGATAGGCGTCCGCGTCATGGGGCTGGCCCAACCGCTGACGATGCCAGTCGTCGATCTTTGACTGTAACGCTTCACGTTCATCTAATAACTCTCTGTTTCGAGATGAAAACTTAGAAACGATGCCTGCCAGAGACGACCAGAAATGCGCCGCGTCGATCCCGGTGCCGGGCAGCGCTTCGCCCTCGACAAAAGCGGCCAGATCGCTTGCCACCTGTAGCCCGTCACGTTCCGTTCGATCCGTCATATCCGGCCCTTCAACTGTCTGGTTCAGCGCAAAATCCGGCGGACCCTAGAACCATGGCAAGCAAGTCGCAAGCGCACCCCTCGGCGCAGGTGGACGCCCTGCCGCCGCGCCGCTAGGGTGCGGCGAACCCTGCGACGAAAGCCCCGAAATGACCGACCCAAAATCAGCCGAAGTCCGATTGGCGGACTATGCCCCGTTCAGCCATCTGATCGACGGGGTTCACCTGACTTTTCACCTGTCACCCAATGCCACCCGCGTCGAATCCCGGATCGCGTTCCGACCAAACCCAAACGCTGAATCGGTATCCGATATATTTCTTCATGGCGAAGGTCTTAAAACTCTTTCTTCAACCATCAATGGAATTCCGGTCGCGCAGACCCCAGCCGACCAGGGCGTGCTGATCCCGGTCCCCGATGGCCCCTTCACATTTGAATCCGAGGTTGAAATCGACCCCGCCGCCAACACCGCGCTGGACGGGCTTTACATGTCGAACGGCATGTATTGCACGCAGTGCGAAGCGGAAGGGTTTCGCAAGATCACCTGGTACCCCGACCGCCCCGACGTCATGGCCACCTTCTCGGTGCGGATCGAAGGCGATCTGCCGGTGCTGCTGTCCAATGGCAACCCCACCGACAGCGGCCCCGGCTGGGCCGAATGGCACGACCCCTGGCCCAAGCCGGCCTATCTGTTTGCGCTCGTCGCCGGTGATCTGGTTGCCGAGGCAGATCACCTTACTACATCCGAAGGCCGCGACGTGGCCCTGAACATCTGGACCCGCCCCAATGACGCGGGCAAGGCGACCTATGCGATGGACGCGTTGAAACGGTCGATGCGCTGGGATGAACAGACATATGGGCGCGCTTACGACTTGGACGTTTTCAACATTGTCGCCGTGGATGAATTCAATATGGGCGCGATGGAGAACAAGGGCTTGAACATTTTCAACTCCAGCTATGTTCTGGCTTCGGCCCAAACGGCGACCGATCGTGACTATGAATTTGTCGAGACGATCATTGCGCATGAGTATTTTCACAACTGGACCGGCAACCGGATCACCTGCCGCGACTGGTTTCAGCTGTGCCTGAAAGAGGGGCTGACCGTGTTCCGCGACCAGCAGTTCACCCAGGACATGCGCTCGGCCCCGGTCAAGCGGATCGAAGATGTGGTCAAACTGCGCGCGCGCCAGTTTACCGAAGATGCCGGACCGCTGGCGCACCCCGTGCGCCCGGAAAGCTTTATTGAGATCAATAACTTCTACACCGCGACCGTCTATGAAAAGGGCGCCGAAGTCATCCGCATGTTGCACCGTCTGGTGGGCGAGGATGATTACGCCAAGGCATTGGATCTCTATTTTGAGCGTCACGACGGCGATGCGGCGACTATCGAAGACTGGCTTGCCGTCTTTCAGGACGCCACCGGGCGCGACCTGACACAGTTCAAACGCTGGTATTCACAGGCCGGGACGCCGCGCCTGACCTTCACTGATGACTTCAAGGATGGCACCTATACTGCTACTTTTGAACAGGAAACCCGCCCAACACCTGGCCAGCCCGACAAGCAACCACAGGTCATCCCCATCGCCATGGGCTTGCTTGGCCCGAACGGGGACGAGGTTGCCGAAACCCGCGTGCTCGAGATGACCGAGGCCAAGCAAAGCTTCACCTTTGACGGCCTCGGCGCAAAGCCGGTTCCGTCGATCCTGCGCGGGTTTTCAGCGCCTGTGATCCTTGAGCGCAAATCCGACCCGGACGAACGCGCATTCCTGCTGGCCCATGACACCGATCCCTTCAACAAGTGGGAGGCTGGCCGCGCCCTGGCGCGCGAAACTCTGATGGCGCTGGCCGCCCATGGCACCGCGCCCGGCACCGCCTTCCTCGACGGTATTGCAACAGTCGCCGCCGACAGCGCGCTCGACCCGGCGTTTCGTGCCCTGGTTCTGCGCCTGCCTTCCGAAGACGACATCGCTCAGGGTCTGTTTGACGCCGGGCTGACGCCCGACCCGCTGGCGATTCACCACGCCGGGCAAAGCCTGCGCCACGCGATCGCCGCGCATCTGAACCCGGACCTGCCCGATCTGCTGGCCGCCGCCCGTGTCGATGGACCCTATTCGCCGGATGCGGCCCCCGCCGGGCGGCGCAGCTGGTTCTTGGCGTTGCTTGACCTTGCCGCGCGCCTTGATGGCGGCAGCGCAGCGGTCTCGGTATATGACGGCGCGGACAACATGACCCTGAAACAGGGCGCATTGGCGATTCTTCTGTCGGTCGGGCAAGGCGCGGATCAGCTTGCCGCATTTCACGATGAATGGCACCAGGATCGTCTGGTGATGGACAAATGGCTGGCGCTTCAGGCCGGATTTGCAGCGCCCGAAACTGCGGTCGAAACGGTCACCGGCCTGACCAACCACGCGCTGTTCGAATGGAAGAACCCCAATCGTTTCCGGGCACTTATCGGCGCTTTTTCAGGCAATGCAGCAGCGTTTCACCGCGCCGATGGCGCAGGCTATGATCTGTTGGCCGACTGGCTGATCCGTCTGGACCCGGTGAACCCGCAGACGACCGCGCGGATGACGACGGCGTTCCAGAACTGGCGGCGCTATGACGCGGATCGGCAGGGCATGATGCGCGCGGCGCTGGGTCGGATTGCCGCAACGCCAAACCTCAGCGGAGACACCAGCGAAATGGTCACTCGCCTGTTGGGTGGCTGAGGGTTCTGACCCGCAACGAACAGGCCACTCCACTGGCACGAGGCAATCCAGGGCCTTCTGCCTTCACCGGCCATCATTGACCCATAAATATCCCCGCCGGAGGCATAATTCTCTCTACTCGGCCCGGCAAAAGCTCTGCGCGTTGGTCCATTGCTTCATCTCCGCCACCATGTGGGGCTTGCGCATCGGCGTCCAATCCGCCGCGACCCCGCGCCATTTGCGATCCCGCCCCTCGATCACCCCGTCGCGCGGCACGGTCACGGCCATGATCCGCAAACCGCACGACAAATTGTCGCCGCCATCCTTCAGGTGATCCCGGCTGATCGAACGGCAGCCATAGCCGCGCGCGGTTGCCGGGGCGATCTGGACCAGCCCGAACCACTTGCCGCCCCGCCCGCCAACGGCATTAGGCTTCCATGTGCTTTCGTATTTCGCCAGCGCCGAGATCAGCCCGACCCAGAATGACCGGCGATCATGCGCCTCGGCCTCTGGATAATCCGGGCACCAGGCGTCAATGTCGCGCGGCACAAAGGCAACCAGCGGGGCGGCGTGATCGTAAAGCGCCGCACGGCTGGCACGGGACCAATAGTCGGCTTCGGGGTGAAAATCCCAGCGGGCGGCGGGATCCGGTTCGGGCGCTGGCGCCACAAAGACCGGGGCGGGTGCCGGGGGCGGCGACAGCGGGATCAGCGGTGCGCAGGCAAACAGGAATGGCGCAAGAAAACTCAGGCTCAGGCAGGCACGCAGCATGGTCAGACTTCCTTGGGCACACACAATCGCCCGTGTTAAGGCCCTGTTCCCGCCCACGCAACATCTCAGCGCGTCGCGCACGCGGCCCTCGCCGTGCTTGCCCACGCCGACGCGACGCCCTAGAACGCGGCCCGGAACCAAAGGATACGGACCTATGCTGGACCTGACATTTGAAACCCCGAAACCCAAGGTCATTCAGGGGGCCAAGCACGACTGGGAACTTGTGATCGGGATGGAGGTTCACGCCCAGGTCTCATCGAACGCCAAACTGTTTTCGGGCGCCTCGACCACCTTCGGAGCCGAACCGAACAGCAACGTGGCCTTTGTGGATGCCGCGATGCCCGGCATGCTGCCGGTGATCAACGAATTCTGCGTTGAACAGGCGGTGCGAACCGGGTTGGGGCTGAAGGCGGCGATCAATCTTAAATCGGCATTTGACCGCAAGAACTATTTCTACCCCGACCTGCCGCAGGGGTATCAGATTTCGCAGCTTTACCACCCCATCGTCGGTGAAGGCGAAGTGCTGGTTGAACTTGGCAGCGGCGTCGCCCGGATGGTTCGCATCGAACGCATTCATCTGGAACAGGACGCTGGCAAATCGATCCACGACATGGATCCCACCATGTCCTTCGTCGATCTGAACCGCACCGGCGTGGCCCTGATGGAGATCGTCAGCCGCCCCGATATTCGCGGCCCGGAAGAAGCCGCCGCCTATGTGGTCAAACTGCGCCAGATCCTGCGCTATCTGGGCACCTGCGACGGCAACATGCAGAATGGCAACCTGCGGGCCGACGTGAACGTCAGCGTCTGCCGCCCCGGCGACTACGAACGCTATTGGGAAACTCAGGATTTCAGCCACCTGGGCACACGTTGCGAGATCAAGAACATGAACTCAATGCGCTTCATCCAGCAAGCCATTGATGTGGAAGCCAAACGCCAAATTGCGATTCTTGAGGATGGCGGCACCGTCGATCAGGAAACCCGGCTATACGATCCCGACAAGGGGGAAACACGGTCCATGCGCTCCAAGGAAGAGGCGCATGATTACCGCTATTTCCCCTGCCCTGACCTGCTGCCGCTGGAGATCGAGCAAGCCTGGGTCGACGATATCAAAGCCTCTCTTCCCGAATTGCCGGACGCCAAGAAGGCGCGTTTTGTCGCCGATTTCGGGATGACCGATTATGACGCCGGGGTTCTGACCGCCGACGTCGTCTCGGCCGATTTTTTCGAGGGCGTCGCCAAGGGTCGCGACGGCAAGCAGGCGGCGAACTGGGTCATCAATGAACTGTTCGGACGCCTCAACAAGGAAGACATCGCGATAACTAACAGCCCCGTCAGCGCCGACCAGCTGGGCGGTATCCTCGACCTGATGGGCAAGGGTGACATTTCCGGCAAGATCGCCAAGGAGTTGTTCGAGGTTGTCTGGACCGAAGGCGGCGACCCGGCCGAAATTGTCGAGGCACGCGGCATGCGCCAGGTCACCGACACCGGCGCCATCGAAGCCGCAGTCGATCAGATCATCGCCGACAACCCCGCCCAGGTCGCGAAGGCGCAGGAAAACCCGAAACTGGCCGGCTGGTTCGTTGGCCAGGTGATGAAGGCCACCGGGGGCAAGGCGAATCCCAAGGCCGTGAATGAGGTCGTGGCCAAGAAACTCGATCTCTGATACAATACACGCGGGGCAGGATCGGGACATCACGCAAGCACGGCGAATTTTCGCCTAGTTTTGACATAGCGCAGGGCATATATCGCTTTGCAGTCAGGGTTTGCGACCTGTTATAAGATCGGCTCGTTACGTAGGGACAGAGCATGGCACGTTACGAATACAAGGTTGTTCCGGCACCGTCGAAGACACGGCGCATCAAGGGCATGAAGACGGTCGAAGATCGCTTCGCCTTTGGCATGGAAATGCTGATGAACGATCTTGGGGCTGAAGGATGGGAATATCTGCGCGCCGAGACGCTGCCGTGCGAGGAACGCAGCGGTATTCGCGGGCGCACGACCGAATCGATCAAGCACATGCTGATCTTCCGTCGCAGCCTGGACGATGCCGCCGAACAGCCGCGCGCCCTGCTGCGCGATTATTCGTCCGAGCCACCGCCCGCACAGATGTCGACCGCAGCGCCGCCGCCGCCGATGCGCGCACCCGTGCCTGCACCGGCACCGATTTCTGCGCCGCGCACCGCGCCGCCGCCATCGCGCTTTGCGCCGCCGCCAATGCGACCCGCGCCCGAGATTCAGCCACCCGAACGCGCGCCCGAGCGTGGATACGACAACGGGTATTCCAACGGCTATGATGAACGTGGCGCTTATGACGATCGCGGATCGTCGTTCAGCGAACGCCCTCCATTCGAGCCGGAATACAGAGAGCGCGGCGGCTATGGCGAACGTAGCAACGGGCAGTATGCCGACGCCGGACCGGCCTATGACAATGACGACGACGGCTACGATTATGAACCTTCGGAGTTTCAGCGCCCCGCTCGTGGGTCGTCCCGCCGTCGCCCGCCGTCGGATGCGCCCTGGAAGATGGCGCAGGATTGGGAAGACGACCGCTAGGCCTGATCCCGATTCTCAGCCGTTGACGATCAACTCCAGAGCGTGAATGCGTCCGATCAGGTCTTTGCCCAGACAGTCGTGGATTGCCCGGTGGCGTTGCAGCCGCGACATTGCGGTAAAGGCGTCAGCGGTGATCGTCACACGAAAATGGGTCTGACCGCCTTCACGCCAGCCCGCATGACCACGATGCCCTTCGCTGGTGTCGGCAACTTCCAGCACCGAGGTATCAAATCCATCCGCCAGCATTGCGTGAATTTCGTCGCTAATCTGCATTTTTTCCGCCCGCCCCCTTTTGGTTTCCGTCCGAAACACTAAACTCACCCGTCTTGAACGGAAAGCCGTGTGCGCACGAAGGACGATCTGATGAAAAAAGACGACCCGTTTGGTTTTGATCTGAGCGTCAAATCCGACAAGAAAAAGCGAACACGCGGACGGCGTGGGATGTCGGGGGCGTTCGAAACCTCGACCCGGCGGTGCGAGGCACCCAATTGTGAAGAAGCCGGGCAATACCGCGCGCCCAAGTCCCCCGATGACCTGGAGGAGTTCTATTGGTTCTGCAAGGATCACGTGCGCGAATACAATCTGAAGTGGAACTTCTTCAACGGCACGACCGAGGAGGAGTTTGAGGAGTTCATCGACAAGGATCGCGTCTGGGGCCGCGAAACCAAGCCATTCGCCAAGCCGGGTGTCGAAGGAAAGGCCTGGTCACGGCTGGGCGTTGACGACCCGCATCAGATCCTGGGCGCGAATGCGACGCAGAACCCCGGGCGCGGCACCACAGGCGCGCGCAAACTGCCCCCGACCGAGCGGCGCGCGCTGGATATTCTCGAAGCCAAGGACCATTGGTCAAAGCCGGAAATTCGCAAGCAATACAAATCACTTGTGAAGGATCTGCACCCGGATATGAACGGCGGAAACCGCGAAGACGAAGACCGCCTTCAGGAGGTTGTCTGGGCCTGGGATCAGATCAAGGAAAGCCGGAATTTCGCCAGTTAACGACATACCCTCACGCGACAGGCTGAACGGATGGTGCGCCGCAATGCCAGCCGCAACCCATGGCGTGCAATGGGGTAGTGCAGATGTCTGGAAAGTCGGCGGAAAGGTCTTTGCAATCATCGGCTGGAATGACGGAAACCCGGCCATCACCTTCAAGACCGGCGAGATCGGGTTTGAAGTACTCTCGAATCAACCCGGATTGCGTCCGGCACCCTATATGGCGTCCCGTGGCCTTAAATGGATTCAGGCGTTCGATTCAAACAGCCTGTCCGACGATGACCTGCATGCCTATGTAAAGACATCCTACGACATGATCGCCCGCGCGCTGACGAAAGCGCGCAGAGCAGAGATCGGGCTGACGCGCGACTGAACCGTCGGCTGTCATTTGTCAGAGTTGAACGCCGGGTTTACGCCGCCTTGAACACCAGGCTAACCCCGTTCAGGCAGTGCCGCTTGCCGGTTGGCGCCGGGCCATCGTCAAAGATGTGACCAAGATGCGAACCACAGCGGCGGCAATGAACCTCGGTGCGGACACTCAACAGTTTACGATCCGGCTTGGTGCGCACGGCGTTCGGCAGGCTCTGCCAGAATGACGGCCAGCCGGTGCCGCTGTCGAATTTGGTGCTCGACGGGTAAACCGGCAGATCGCAGCCACGGCAATGATAGGTGCCGGCCGCATAGTTCTTGTCCAGCGGCGACGATCCGGCACGCTCGGTCCCGTTCTGGCGCATGACCTTGAACTGGGTCTTGGTCAGCATCTTGCGCCACTCGGCCTCGGTCCGTTCAATTTCGAATGCGTTTGCCGGGCCTGCGATGGCCAGGGCGGCGGCTCCGGCGGCGGTGGTGGTCAGAAAGGTGCGACGGTCCATTGATCTCTCCCGTTAAATTTCGCGGTGCCGCCCGGATCCGAGGGACTGGACCCGGGCGACGTTCCGATGCCGTTACGGCGAAGTTCTCCCGGATGAAGGCGGGGGGACCCACCATCACCCTTCGCCGGCGACACTAGCAAACACGCGCATGCCGGCGCGATAGTTTCACGGGGCTGTTCAATCAAACGTGTGCAACTGTCATCACGGCGCGAGCGGCACCGACGTCTTGCACCGCCCTGCGATTTGTTGCACCACGGCCACCGGGCGGCACAGGGGTGCCGCGCCTTGGCAAAAAGGGCATGTTATGGCGGACGGAACGCGCGACGCATCGGCGAAACCAACCGAGGATATCTCGGTCAGTGAAGTGTTTGGCATCGACAGCGAGATGCCCGTCAAAGGATTTGCCGAGCGCACCGACCGCGTTCCCGAAGTGGATACGACCTATAAATTCGATCCTGAAACGACGCTGGCGATCCTGGCCGGGTTTGCCCACAACCGGCGGGTGATGATCCAGGGCTATCACGGAACGGGCAAATCGACGCATATCGAACAGGTCGCAGCGCGGCTGAACTGGCCCTGCGTTCGGGTGAACCTCGATTCGCACATCAGCCGGATCGACCTGATCGGCAAGGATGCGATCAAGCTGGTCGATGGCAAGCAGATCACCCAGTTTCAGGAAGGCATCCTGCCCTGGGCACTGCGCAATCCGACCGCGATCGTGTTTGATGAATATGATGCAGGCCGCGCCGACGTGATGTTCGTGATCCAGCGGGTGCTGGAAACGGACGGCAAGCTGACGCTGCTGGACCAGAACGAGGTTATCACCCCGCACCCGTCTTTCCGCCTGTTCGCAACCGCGAACACCGTCGGCCTGGGCGACACCACGGGCCTGTACCACGGCACCCAGCAGATCAACCAGGGCCAGATGGACCGCTGGTCGCTGGTCGCGACGCTGAATTACCTGTCCCACGATGCCGAAGCCGCCATCGTCCTGTCCAAGGCGCCGACCTATAACAATGACAAGGGTCGCAAGATCATCAGCCAGATGGTCACCGTGGCCGATCTGACCCGCGTGGCCTTCATGAACGGCGACCTCAGCACCGTGATGAGCCCCCGAACCGTCATCGCCTGGGCCGAAAACGCCCGCATCTTCCGCGATGTTGGCTATGCCTTCCGCCTGAGCTTCCTCAATAAGTGTGATGAGCTGGAACGCCAGACCGTAGCAGAGTTCTATCAACGGTGTTTTGATGAGGAACTGCCGGAGAGTGCCGCGAGCGTGGCGTTGGGGTGATGACTAGATATCATTCGTTCCCGCTCGGCAAAAACGCGAAGGATCGCGTCCGGTCGTGGGGTGGGAGCATCGCTCCCGCCCCGGGGGGACGGGCGGGCGCGATCCGGCCCACGGGGGCCGGCTTCTCCGTCGCTGGTCGCACGCTTGGTGTCATTTCCATTGGCGCACGCAAATGAACAAACCCACCGACAACCCAGCCGATCCGTTCAAAAAGGCCCTGGCCGAGGCGACGAAGGTTATGGCGGACGATGCCGAATTGTCGGTCAGCTTTACGGTGGACCCGCCGGGCCTGTCCAACGACTCGGTGCGCTTGCCACAGGTGTCCCGCCGGATGACGCGGGATGAGGTGTTGCTGGCGCGCGGCACTGCCGATGCCTATGCCCTGCGCCACAAGTTCCACGACCCCGCCACCTTCAACCGCTATTCCCCCGACGGACAGATGGCCCGCGATCTGTACGAAGCGATGGAGGAAGCCCGATGTGAGGCGATGGGCGCGCGCGAGATGCCGGGAACCGCCGGCAACATCGACGCCAAGATCGCGAGCGAGGCGGCCAAAAAAGGCTTCGGAGAGATTACCGAGGCCGCGCAGGCCCCTCTGGCCACTGCCGCCGGATATCTGGTCCGCCATCTGGCCACAGGCCGCGATCTGCCGCCTGATGCGGCGAATGTTATGGAATTGTGGCGCGGGTTCATGGAATCCCAGGCGGCCGAAAACTTTGACAGCATCGACGACGCGCTGGCCGATCAGGCGTCTTTCGCGCGCCTCGCCCGGCAGATCATTTCCGACCTTGGCTATGGCGACCAACTGGGCGACGACCCGGATGCGGATGAAGACAGCGACGACGCGGGCGAGGAAACGGACGAGGCCGAAGACAACCCCGACAGCCAGAATGATGGAGATGACGAAGGCGAAGACGACGAAGACGCCAGCCCCGAGCGATCCCAGGACGACATGGACGATGCTGCGCAGGCGCAGGTCTCGATGGAGGATATGGAGGATCAGGAACAAGGCGATGAGGCCGAATTGCCCGAAGGCGATCAGCCGCTCGAACCACCGCCCCCTGCCCCGGTCAGCGAGGCTGACCCGAACTACGCCGTCTTCTGTGACGAATTTGACGAAGAAATCTTGGCCGAAGACCTGGCCGAACCGGCGGAACTGGAGCGTTTGCGCGCCTATCTCGACCAGCAGCTGGAACCGCTGAAAGGCGCGGTCAGCCGCTTGGCCAACAAGTTGCAGCGCCGGTTGCAGGCACAACAAAACCGCAGCTGGCTGTTCGATCTTGAGGAAGGCACGCTGGATGCGGGGCGTCTGGCCCGCGTGGTGGCAAACCCCACCACACCGCTGAGCTTCAAGCAGGAAAAGGACACCGAGTTCCGCGACACGGTCGTGACGCTATTGCTGGATAACTCAGGCTCGATGCGGGGCCGCCCGATTTCCATCGCGGCGATTTGCGCTGACGTGCTGGCGCGCACGTTGGAGCGCTGTCAGGTCAAGGTCGAAATCCTGGGCTTCACCACCCGCGCCTGGAAAGGCGGGCAAGCGCGCGAGAAATGGCTGAACGACGGGCGCGTGCAACTGCCCGGACGCCTGAACGATCTGCGCCACATCGTCTATAAATCCGCCGATGCCCCCTGGCGGCGGACCCGGCCAAATCTGGGTCTGATGATGAAAGAAGGGTTGCTGAAGGAAAACATCGACGGCGAGGCACTGGAATGGGCGCACCGACGCACCGCGCGCCGGGCCGAGGCGCGCAAAATCCTGATGGTAATTTCAGATGGCGCGCCGGTGGATGATTCAACGCTGTCCGTGAACCCAGCGAACTACCTTGAAAAGCACCTGCGCGATGTGATTGCCATGGTCGAGAAAAAGCGTGCCGTCGAATTGATCGCCATCGGCATCGGCCACGATGTGACGCGGTATTACGACCGGGCGGTCACGATCACCGATGTGGAACAGCTTGCCGGGGCGATGACGGAACAGCTTGCCAGCCTGTTTGACAATGACCCGCGTGCCAAGGCGCGGATGGTGGGTATCAAGCGCGCAAGCTGAGGTTTGCCGCGTCTGGCAGCGACACAAACGCCGCTGTATACCACCTCTGGGGAAACCGGGGGTGCGGGTGGCGTTCAGGCTGGAAAAGATACTGCGCGAATTTGAATTCGCGGATACCAGCGTCACGCGCAAAGGCAACCACGTCTTTGACGCCGTCGCCATGGACCCTGCGGGACACGCGACCCATTTCACCCGTCGCATTATGTCTGTTGAGGAACCCTGGACAGGCTCGGTCATCGTGATGAATGACACCAGGGTGATCGGCAGCGGCGAAGACCCCCGCCCGTTCTACTGGTCCGGCAGCCCCTGCATCAGCGCGGTGACCTTCAACCCCGGTCATGGCTATATCAACAAAATCTACATCCAGGCGCAGGACCGTTGGCTTCCGGTCATCTTTCGCGATGGCAAGAGCGGCGGAAAGAACTGGATGCCATTTGTGCGGGATGATGACTTGTTTTTCGTGCACGAATTCTCTCCGTTTCGGATCCTGAAGGCCGAGTACATTCACGAAAACGATGGCTTCCTGGTCGCCAGAACCGTGGCCGAGCACAAAGTCCGCCTGCCGAGGTCGCATGACAAATACCCGTGGCTGCGCGGTGGCAGTAATGCCGTTCAGATCGGCAAAGTGATTCTTGGAATGGGCCACACCAACGAACAGCCGGGAAAGACATTCGCGGATATCCGTCACCGGCCATTCCTCTTTGTCTACAGGCCCGGCGAAAGCCTTGACTATCTGACCATGGAATACCCCTTCGACGACACCTTTCGCATCATCGACCCGACCTCGCTTTACATCCGCGACGGAATGCTTTTCCTGATCACGTCTGAAACCGAACGGGCCTGGTCCGTCGCCCCACAGAAAGGTCGCACGTGCCTGTATTCCATCGACATTTCGGCAGAGCCCGATGAAAGCGGTTTTGGTTTTGGGGGCCGGCGGCTTCATCGGTGGACATCTGGTCAGGACGCTCAAGGCCGAGGGGTGCTGGGTGCGTGGCGTCGACATAAAGGCGCATGAGTTCCGCCCCGAGGCGGCTGATGATACCCGGCTTGGCGACCTGAGGGATCGCGACTTTGTACGCGGCGTTTTCGATCAGCCGTTTGACGAGGTTTATCAGCTGGCCGCCGACATGGGCGGCGCGGGGTATCTTTTTACCGGCGCCAATGACGCGAGCATCGTCCACAACTCGGCCCAGATAAACCTCAACGTGGCTGACGCGGCGCGGCGCAGTGCTGTGCGGCGCCTGTTCTATTCATCGTCGGCCTGCATCTATCCGCTGCACAATCAGCTTGATCCCGACACCCCGAATTGCGCCGAAGACAGCGCCTATCCTGCCAACCCCGACAGCGAATACGGATGGGAGAAACTGTTCTCTGAGCGGCTGTTTCAAAGCTATGGCCAGCAATTCGGACTAACCTGCCGGATTGCGCGGTATCACAACGTTTTCGGCCCCTTTGGCACCTGGTCCGGCGGCAAGGAAAAAGCCCCGGCGGCGATCTGCCGCAAAGTGGCCGAGGCCGAAGACGGGGCCGAGATCGAGATTTGGGGCGATGGGCTGCAGACCCGCTCGTTCCTGCATGTCGATGCTTGTATCGAGGGGACATTGCGCCTGATGCGGTCGGGTTTTGATGCACCGGTCAACATCGGCTCGGACGAGATGGTGTCGATCAACGATCTTGCCCGGATGGTCATCGACATCTCGGGCAAGTCGCTGCGGCTGAAGCACATTGACGGGCCGCTTGGGGTCCGGGGGCGGACGTCTGACAACCGGCTGATTTCCAAGGCGCTGGGATGGGCACCATCGGCGGATCTGCGCAGGGGAATGGCGCAGACATACGCCTGGATATCCGAACAGGTCGAAGCCCAGCGGCGGATGTGAGGCGGCGAAATGACCTGCTGATCACGGGGTTGTTGCGCGGCCCAACGGAAAGGGGCCGGACGATGAACGCCCGGCCCCTTCTGTTTCAAGTCAGCTACGACTAGTGGAATTTGCGGATTTCACCCGACTTCAGACGCGCCTGATAGCTTTGAAGCTCTGCCTTCACGATCGGCATCAACACGTAAAGTGCTGCGATGTTGACAACCGCCATGGCAAAGATCGCCGCATCCGAGAAGTCGATGACCGGGCCAAGGCTGGCCGCAGCGCCGATCACGACGAAGATGCAGAAGATCACCTTGAACACCAGCTCTTTCGTGTCGCCCTCACCAAACAGGAAAGTCCAGGCCTTCAGACCATAGTAGGACCAGCTGATCATGGTTGAGAATGCGAACAGGATCACCGCAATCGCCAGGATGTACTGGAAGAACGGCACCGCGGAAGAAAACGCCGCAGATGTCAGCGCCACGCCTTTGTTGCCATCGACCGTCTGGATCGTGCTTGCGCCTTCGTCCAGCAGATACAGGCCGGTGTTGGGATCGGTGATCAGCTGACCGGTGATGATGATCACCAGCGCCGTCATCGTGCAGATCACAACTGTGTCGATGAACGGCTCCAGCAGGGAAACGAAGCCTTCGGTAATCGGCTCTTTCGTTTTCACGGCCGAGTGGGCGATCGCCGCCGAGCCAACGCCAGCCTCGTTCGAGAATGCCGCCCGCTTGAAGCCCTGGATCAGCGCACCGACCATACCACCGGCAACACCTGCACCGGTGAAGGCACCGCTGAAGATCTCACCAAAGGCCCAGCCGATCAGGTTGAAGTTCATCAGCAGAATGACCAGCGCGGTCAGAACGTACAGAACGCCCATGAACGGCACGACCTTTTCGGTCACTTTCGCGATGGATTTCAGACCGCCGACAATTACCGCAAACACGATCACGGCGAAGATGATGCCGGTGATCCAGCCCGGAAAATCACCAACGACATTGGTGATCTGCGCGTGGGCCTGATTGGCCTGGAACATGTTGCCGCCACCGAAGGCGCCAAGGATACAGAAGATCGAAAACAGGACCGCCATGAACTTGCCCGCCGGCAGGCCGCGTTCTTCGAAACCCTTGGTCATATAATACATCGGACCACCCGAGACGGTGCCGTTTTCATACTCATTCCGGTATTTCACACCCAACGTACATTCGGTGAATTTCGAGGCCATGCCCATCAGGCCCGCCAGGATCATCCAGAATGTCGCGCCCGGGCCACCGATGCCGACCGCAACCGCCACACCGGCGATGTTGCCCAGCCCGACGGTTCCCGACAGCGCCGTTGCCAGCGCCTGGAAATGGCTGACCTCGCCCGCGTCATTGGGGTCGGAATAGTCGCCCTTGACCAGCGAGATCGAGTGCGGGAAGGCCTTGAACTGGATCAGGCCGAAGTAGACCGTAAAGATTGTCGCCGCGACCACCAGCCAGGCCACGATCCAAGGGAAGCTGGTTCCCGGAAACGGGCTGAAGATCAGATTGACAAACCAGCCAGTCGAACTTGCGAATATCTGGTTTACCTTTTCGTCGATGGATTGCGCAATTGCGGGGACCGCGGACGCCATAAGCGCCGGGGCCGCCAGCCCTGTTATTTTCAGATTTTTATACATCTCTATCCCTCTTTTTATTTTTTTATGGAACGATGGTGACCGGCACTGGCGACGCTTGCGCCAGGGTGCCTGCGACCGAACCGAAAAGACGCGATGTCAGCGAAGAGTGGCCCGTTCGGCCGATCACGATCTGCGCGGCATTCGCGGATTTCGCGACGTCGCAGATCGTATCGGCAATATGGCCGTATTTAATCTCGGATCGCGTTTCGACGCCTGCGGCGGAAAGCTTCTTCAGAACCGGCGCGACGACCATTTCCTCGGCGCGTTTCAGTTCTTCGGTCCGGCGCGCGTGGCGCTCTTCGATTTCCTGGGGCGTCAGGAACGAATACGGCGACCATTCCAGCACATGCGCAACGGTTACTGAGACACCTTGCGATTTTGCGCGCTCTGTCGCGAAGTCGATTGCGCGATCTGCGCTTTCGCTTCCGTCGTAACCCACGACGATTGTTTTTGTCATGTCCTCTCCTCCAACGTTTTTATGTTTCTCTGGACAGTGTGAGTTTTACACAATCTCGTGAAGAAAAATCGCTCGATATGGTCGCAATTTCGGAAATTTTCTGTAAGAATTGGGTTTATCACCCATTGATACAGGAAATTTTCCGATGGACAGCATAGATAAGAAAATCATGCAGACCCTTCAGACCGACGGCCAGATCTCGATGTCGCGGCTGTCCGAACACGTCGGACTGTCGCTGTCAGCCTGCCACCGGCGGGTGAAACTTCTGGAAGCATCCGGCATGATCGCAGGCTATGCGGCGCGGCTGGACCGCCTGAAAATCGGGCTGGAATTGCAGATATTTATCGAGATCAAGATCACCAATATGCGCCAGGAACATATCGAGGCGTTTGAGGCTGCGATCGCGATCATGCCCGAGATTCTGGAATGCCACCTGATTTCGGGCGAATTCGACTACCTCGTCCGGGTCGCTGCACGCGATACGCGGGCCTACGAAAACCTGTACCGCAATCGACTGTCGCGCATCCCCTCGGTGGCAGAGATGAAGACCCTGATGACGGTGTCGACGGTCAAGGAGTTTTCCGGCTACCACATTGATTGATTAAGGCACCTTGGGCGATGCATCCCTCCCCCGGCGCCGTGCAGGCCCCGAGGCCGCCTGCGTCAGGAACTGGCCGCCAGCAACTCGGCATTGCCGCCCGAAGCCGTGGTATCCACACAGATCGTTTGCTCGACCAGCAGATCGCGATCCAGCGTTCGCGCGGTCACCAGCCTGACGATTGGCCCGTCCAGCGCCGCGCAGGCGCGCGCAAAATCCTGCGGCGCATTCCCCCAGTAGATCAGGGCCGAAACCCCCTTTAGCTGTGCAACGTCGCCCGGCGTCAACTGTGGTTTGACCAGAACGTTCTGACAGCCCAAAGCGCGCGCAGTATCGGCCTGCTGCGCCGCATCCTCGGCCCCCGGACCGGCGCATATGACGCCGTGTCTGGGTTTCTGCGCATAGGAATTGTCCTCTCCCGTAGGTCCGGGCAATCGGGAACTGGTTACTGCGCTAGGGATCGCACCGACATTGCTGCCGCGTGTGAACGCCTCTAAGTATCTGGGGCCCCCAGCCTTCGGCCCCGTGCCAGACAGCCCGTGCCCGCCAAAGGGTTGAGAGCCCACAATCGCCCCGATCTGGTTGCGGTTGACATAGATGTTGCCCACGTCGACCCGATCCACGATGTGCTGAACCCGCCCGTCGATGCGGGTATGCACCCCGAAGGTCAGGCCATAGCCTGCGGCGTTGATGTCATCGACCACGCGGTCAATCTGATCCGCCTCGAACCGTGCGATATGCAGCACGGGGCCGAAAACCTCGCGCGTCACCTGCCCGATACCGCTGACCCGGATCAGGCTGGGGCCAACGAAATGCCCCGCGTCCGGGGCGGGCCATAGGCGGATCAGCTTGCCGTCTGCCTGCATCGCCGCGACGTAGTCATTGATCGAGGTTCTTGCCGCCGCATCAATGACAGGCCCGATATCAACGCTCGGGTCGCTGGGATCGCCGATTTTCAGGGCGTCCACTGCCCCGATCAGCATCTCCAACAGCGCGTCATGAATACCCGATTGCACATAGAGGACCCGCAGCGCCGAACAACGCTGCCCGGCGGATTGAAATGCCGAAGCGACGATGTCCTGCACCGCTTGTTCCAGCAGCGCAGTGGAATCCACGATCATCGCATTGATCCCGCCAGTTTCCGCGATCAGCGGCACCGGCGCATCTGATCGTTCAGCCAGCGCACGGTTGATCGCCTGACCGGTTGCGGTCGACCCGGTAAAAGCCACCCCGGCGGTTGCAGGATGCGCGCACAGCGCTGGCCCCACCTCGGCCCCACTGCCGGGGACCAGCGCCAGAACATCCGTCGGCACGCCCGCTTCATGCAACAGCGCGACGGCGCGGGTTGCGATCAGGCTTGTGGCCTCGGCCGGTTTGGCAATGACCGCGTTGCCAGCGGCAAGTGCCGCCGCGACCTGGCCGGTGAAGATCGCCAGCGGAAAGTTCCAGGGCGAGATACAAAGGACGGTGCCAAGGGGACGCCCCGAAAGCCCGGAAATACCGCCTGAGTAATAGCGCAGGAAATCCACCGCCTCGCGCAGTTCGCCAATGCAATCCAGCAGGGTCTTGCCAGCCTCCTGCGCCAGCAGGGCAAAAAGCGCGGGGCGATCGCGTTCAAAAAGCTCCGCAGCCCGGTTCAGCACTTCTGCCCGGTGATCCGGGTCCGCATCCCAGATGCGAAGACGATCGGCGATTGCGACAGCCCCGGCGGCGCTGTGGAATTCAACATGGCCAATCGTTGCCCCGGTCGCCGGGTTGGTGACCACTTGAGCGGTCGGCGAAGGCGCGCCCCATGGTCCGCGACAGGCATCGCGGGCCCCAAGAACAGAAGCCAGCGCATCCGGGTCCGATACATCCAGCCCTGCCGAGTTCACCCGCGGCGCGAACAGGTCCGCAGGCAGGGCGATTTTTGGCGTCGGTTTATCCAGATCCGCAAGCGGATCGCCGGCCACCACCTCGGCTGGAACCTCTTCATCGACGATCTGGTTCACGAAGGATGAATTCGCCCCGTTTTCCAGCAATCGCCGCACCAGATAGGCCAGCAGATCACGATGCTTGCCCACCGGGGCATAAATCCGGCAGGCGGTTCCATGGGCGTCCAGCACCTGCTGATGCAGCGCTTCGCCCATCCCGTGCAGGCGCTGAAACTCGTACCGCGCGTCCGGCGCAGCCATTTCCAGCACCGCTGCCACCGTATGCGCGTTATGGGTGGCGAATTGCGGGTATATCCGGTCGTTGTAGCCCAGCAACTTGCGCGCGCAGGCAAGATAGCTGGCGTCAGTCGCAGGTTTTTTCGTGAACACAGGGAATCCGGGCAGGCCTTCGGTCTGGGCGATCTTGATCTCGGTATCCCAATAGGCGCCCTTCACAAGGCGCACCATGATCCGGCGATCCAGATCCTGCGCCCGCTGGTACAGCCAGTCGATGACAGCGCCAGCGCGTTTGGAATAGGCCTGAACAACTACACCAAATCCGTCCCACCCCGCCAGTGCGGGGTCGGACAAAAGCGCGTCGATAATGTCCAGCGACAGATCCAGCCGGGCGGCTTCCTCTGCGTCGATGTTCAGCCCGATCCCTGCCGACCTGGCCAATGAAACCAGTGCGGCAACCCGCGGCACCAGCTCATCCAGAATCTGGTCACGCTTCAGCAGTTCATAACCTGGATGCAGCGCCGACAGCTTGATTGAAATGCCGGGGTTCTGGGCGATATCGTCCGACTTGGCAGCCCGCGCGATCTGGGCAATGGCGCGGGCGTAGGCCAGATGGTAACGCGCCGCGTCCGCTTCGGTGCAGGCCGCTTCACCCAACATATCATAGGAATAGGTGTAGCCCTTCGCCTCCATCGGGCGGACGCGGGTCATGGCTTTTTCGATATCCTCGCCCACGACAAACTGGCGGCCCATTTCGCCCATTGCCTGACCAACGGCGGCGCGGATCACCGGTTCCCCAAGCCGCTTGACCGCCCCGTGCAGGGTGCCGATCAGACCATTCCCTTTGTCATCCAGCACCTTGCCCGTCAGCATCAGCGCCCAGGTCGAGGCGTTGATAAGCGGCGAATGTGACCGCCCCAGATGGCTTCCCCAAGCGCTTGGCACGATCTTGTCCTCGATCAGATCGTCAATGGTTTCGGTGTCGGGAACACGCAGCAAAGCCTCGGCCAGGCACATCAGCGCGACGCCTTCTTCCGATGACAGCCCGTATTCGCCCAGAAACAGCTCCATCATCGACGGGTTCGCGCTGTCGCGGATCAGCCGGACTAGATCGGCCCCCCGCCGCGCGAAGTCGTCGCGTTCAGCTTGTGAAAACGCCGCATGTTTCAGCAGCCGGTCCAGAAGATCGGCTTCATCCGCATAGGCATCCGCCCGGATTTTGTGGCGCAATTCCATCACACATCACCCTTTGCGCGCATCACCATGCCAAACAGATCCCTCGGGTCGTCCGGATCGGCGATCATGTCGAGCTTTTGATAATCGCCGTAGTCTTCCAGCCGTGCATGAACGTATTTTAGCGCAGAAAAATCCTCGGTCGCAAATCCGACGCTGTCAAACAGGGTCACCTGCCGGTCCGATTCCCGCCCTGGCACCTGGCCAGAGACCACTTGCCAGATCTCGGTCACCGGGTGATCGTCGGGCAGTTGCTGAATCTCACCCTCGATCCGGGTCTGTGGCGGGTATTCCACGAAGATGTCCGAGCGCTTCAGGATATCGCGGTGCAACTCGGTCTTGCCGGGACAATCCCCACCGATGGCATTTATGTGCTGGCCTGCGCCGACCATGTTGTCGGTCAGGATCGTGGCGCATTGCTTGTCGGCGGTGCAGGTGGTGATGATGTCGACGCCAGTGACAGCCTGTTCCTGGGTGCTGCATTCAACCACCTGCAACCCGCTTTCCCGCAGATTGCGCGCGGCCTTGCTGGTGGCTGCCGGATCAATATCGAACAGATGTACCGTGTCGATGCCGATGATCTTCTGGAAACCCAGCGCCTGGAATTCACATTGCGCGCCGTTGCCGATCATCGCCATGGTCCGTGCGCCCGCTGGTGCCAGGTACTTGGCCGCCACGGCCGAGGTTGCGGCCGTCCTTAGGGCTGTCAGAACGGTCATTTCCGACAGCAGGATCGGGTAACCGTTATCCACCCGCGCCAACAGGCCAAAGGCCGTCACCGTCTGATATCCCCGCGCCATATTGGCGGGGTGTCCGTTGACGTATTTGAACCCATAGGTGATCCCGTCTGATGTCGGCATCAGCTCGATCACGCCTTCTTCGGAATGGGCCGGAATCCGGGGTGTCTTGTCGAACTCGGGCCAGCGGCGGAAATCGTCTTCGATCACCTCGGCGATGCCTGCAATCATCTCGGGCACGCCGATGCGGGTGACCAGCTTCATCATGTTTTCGACACTGACAAATGGCACCATGGCAAGGGGGGATGGCTGCGGGATCATGTAGGTATACCTTTCAGTGTTGGTTCGTCGGACGGTCGAGCACGGCATTCCCCATCAGCGAGGCCGTCAGATCCACAATCAGCTGCGCAGTGCGGCCGCGTTCGTCCAGAAACGGGTTCAGTTCGGCCAGGTCCAGCGATGTGACCAGGCCGCTTTCATGCAGCAGTTCCATGACCAGATGCGCCTCGCGGAAGGTCGCGCCGCCCGGAACGGTTGTCCCGACGGCGCAGGCAATGCCCGGATCCAGAAAGTCCACATCCAGGCTGACATGGATGCAGCCGTTGGCCGCGCGGACGCGGTCCAGAAATGCGCTCAGCGGGGCTTTGATGCCGTTTTCGTCGATGGCGCGCATGTCGTGGGATTCGATCCCGAGATCGGCCAGCAGGGTCTTTTCCGCCGCATCGACCGAGCGCAGCCCCATCATGCAGATATTCTCAGGCTGCACCTTTGCCGGCAGGTCGGGGTAATGACCGTCGAAACCATCACAGCCGGTGACATAGGCGACCGGGGTGCCGTGCAGATTGCCGCTTTGGGTCGTTGACAGGCGATGCAGATCGGGGTGCGCATCCAGCCAAAGGACAAAGAACGGACGCCCGATGGACGCTGCATGACTTGCCAGTGCCGGGATCAACCCAGCGGCCACCGAATGATCACCGCCCAGAATAATCGGCATATCCACCTTCTGCGCGGCCCGGGCGGTGGCCTCGGAAACCTCGGCAATCCAGGCCGACGTCTCGGCAAGGGCGTGGATGTTTGCGTTCTCATGCGCTGTCGGGTGGCAAGCAGGCGGGATCAGATTGCCCCAGTCCGTGGTCGCAATGTTGAGGTTTGACAAAGCCTCGACCAGCCCGGCAGAGCGATAGGCATCCGGCCCCATCGCACAGCCCCGCTGGCGCGTTCCCGATTGCGCCGGAACACCGATAAGGGCGCAGGTTTTCTGATGTGTGACCGTTTGCATGGGAAAAACGATAGTGGGTGCGCATCGACCATCGCAGGCCAAAAAATGATCATAAGGGAAAATTGATTTGCCATTCTGATCAAAATTTGTTCAATTCGGGCAATGCGTATGTTGGACAACACCGACCGCGACTTGCTGAAACTGCTGCGGCACAATGCGCGCGCGACAGTGACCGAGCTGGCCGCGACGCTGTCGCTGACCCGCGCAACCGTCAAATCCCGCATGTCGGCACTGCTCGACGACGGTGTCATCCATCGCTTCACGATCGAAACCGCAGATGCGGCGGATGAGGATCACATCAACGCCATTTCGATGCTGGAAATCGAACTGGCCAAGGTTGAAAAAGTGCACCGCACCCTCAAGCGCCTGCCCGAGATTACGAGCTTGCACACGACAAACGGGAAATGGGCGCTGGTCGCCCGGTCCGAAACCCGGAACCTGACGGCGTTTGACCGCCTTCTGAACCAGATCGGCCGGGTCGACGGGGTGGCAAATGTGGAAACCTGCCTGCTGTTGACCCGTCTAAGCTGATGCGCCCGGATTGTGCTGGCTGATCTGGCCTGACTGATCTGGCTTGACTGATCTGGCCGAGTTCGGCCAACCGCCTCAGCCGACCAGCACGTCCTTCAGGCTGCGCCCCGGCATTTTGCGTTCATTAAGGTCAAGTGCCGTGTGCAGATGCTTCAGATGCTCAAGCATCAGATCCGCCGCTTGCGCGCCGTGACCGTCTGCAATCGCCTCTACCAGGGCTTCGTGGGCGTTCTGTTCACACAGCGCACTTTCGCGTCGCCAGTAAAGCGCGATGATCAGTGACGACCGGGCGATCAGGGCTTCGACAATTCCGGCAATGGTGGTCTGATCGGCGATCCGGGCAACCTCTACATGGAACTGGCCTGAAAAATGCAGCGCTTTGCCGCTGTCGGATTTGGCCAGGGCCGCGTGTTCCTTCTTGATATGCGTCCGAAGCCGCCTAATGTCGGCCTTGGTGGCGCGGTCCGCAGCGTATTCGGCCATGCGCGGTTCGACCAGTTCGCGCGCCTCGAAAACCTCGTTTGCTTCGCGCACCGTCGGCTGCGCCACAAAGGCACCGCGGTTCCTGCGAACCTCGACCAATTGGGAATGGGCAAGCGAGTGCAGCGCCGCCCGGATGATCGTCCGCGACACGCCGAAAATCTCGCTCAGCTCATCCTCGCCCAGCTTGGTGCCGGGCAGGATGCGATGCTGGTGAATCGCGACGGTCAGCGCCCCGGTCACCTCATCAGTTTGAAGTTTGCGATCCGCGTTCGGCGATTTTTCAGCGGTGCTTTGCATCTGAATAATCCTGGGCAAAGGCCAAATCCCGTAGGCAGCACAGGTTAATTGTCCGCAATCCGCCACAGGTTGTATACAACATTTCGCATCAATCTTTATCAATTTTGCTTGTAAGTGAAGCCATATCCGGCAAGACTTCCTGTATCGGAGTAACGCTGGGGCTGCTTTTCGTACAAAAAGCCCGGCGATCTCGTATACATGCGTGAGTGGGGAGAACGCGTGACAGCAAATAATACCGACCTTGAATTGGTGAATGTTACCAAGCGCTATGGAACCGCCGTGGCCGTGGATGCGATCAGCCACAAATTCCAGCCGAATTCGTATACCTGCCTGCTTGGTCCGTCCGGCTGTGGCAAATCCTCGACGTTGCGCATGATCGCGGGGCACGAGATTGTCACCGAAGGATCGATCCTGCTGGGCGGCAAAGATATCTCGGACCTGCCGCCCGCCAGGCGCGGAACGGCGATGATGTTCCAGAACTACGCACTGTTTCCGCACCTGAGCGTTGCCGAAAACGTCGCCTTCAGCCTGAAGATGAAGGGCGTCGGCAAAGAAGAACGCATGGCCCAGGGCGGCAAGATGCTAGAGCTTGTTGATCTGTCCGACCTGTCGGACCGGCTGCCCGCGCAATTGTCGGGCGGTCAGCAACAGCGGGTCGCGCTGGCGCGCGCCCTGATCACCAGCCCGCAGGCCCTGCTGCTGGACGAACCGCTGTCCGCACTTGATCCGTTCCTGCGCCTGCGCATGCGCGGAGAGTTGAAGAAGCTGCAGCGCGAACTGAACATCGGGTTCCTGCATGTGACCCACGGCCAGGACGAAGCCCTGGCCCTGGCGGACGAGATTGTGGTGATGAATGACGCTGTGATTGAACAGGCTGGCCCGGCGCGCGAGGTTTTCAACGCCCCAAAAACCAAATTCGTCGCGCAATTCATCGGCGGGCATAACGTCATCGTCCTGCCCGAAGGCGACGTTGCCGTGCGCACCGATGCCGTTACGACCACCACCGTGAAAGACGGCCGTTTCGAAGCCAGCGTGCTGGCGGTCGAATATCAGGGCAATCACGTGTCCCTGCTGGCAAAAATGGCCGGCGACCAGGAAGTGACCGCCCTGATCCCCGACGCCGAATTCTTCGGCAACCCGCATAATCCCGGCGATCAGATCGGACTGAACTGGGATCAGAAGAACCAACACCAACTGACTGCATGACCGACGACCCCTAATCACCGAGAAGGAGAGACGAATGTCACGTTACACCAAGCGAAATGGACTAAGCCGGCGAACGCTGCTGAAAACCGGCGTTGCGGCAGCGGCGGGAACCGTTGCGGCACCGATGGTCTGGGCGCAGTCCAACATCGTTCTTCGCCAGGCAGGCACCGGCGTTTCAGCGTTCAACGAGATTGCCGCGAAGGCCCAGGAAGATCTTGGCATCACGCTGGAAATGACGGCGCTCGATTCCGACAGTGTGACCCAGCGGGTCGCCACCCAGCCTGACAGCTTTGACATTGCAGACATCGAATACTGGATCTGCAAAAAGGTCTGGCCGACGGGCAACCTGCAGGCGATGGATACCTCGCGGATCGCGAATTACGACAAGATCGCCGGGACGTTCCGGTCAGGCAAACTGACCCCCACCAGCGAGATTGCGCAGGGCACCGCGCCGCACACGGTCGGCTTTGTGGAAGGCGTGGACGGCAAGCAGTTCGTCGACAATGAATCCGGTTGGATGACCCTGATCCCGACGATCTATAATGCCGATACGCTGGGCATCCGCCCTGACCTGATCGGTCGCCCTATCGCCAACTGGTCCGAGTTGCTGAACCCCGAGTTCAAGGGCAAAGCCTCGATCCTCGACATCTCGTCAATCGGCATCATGGACATGTCGATGGTTGTCGAGTCGATGGGTGAATACACCTATCCAGACAAAGGCAACATGACCAAGGAAGAGATCGACCTGACGCTTGGCATCTTCACCGAAGCCAAGAAGAATGGCCAGTTCCGCGCCTTCTGGAAATCCTTCGATGAAAGCGTGAACCTGATGGCCTCGGGCGAGGTTGTGATCCAGTCGATGTGGTCGCCCGCGATCACGGCTGTGCGCAGCCAGGGTATCCCGTGCGTCTATCAGCCGCTTGAGGAAGGCTATCGTTCCTGGGGTGGCGGCATGGGTCTTGCGGCCAGCCTGGAAGGTGCCAAGCTGGATGCGGCTTATGAGTACATCAACTGGTACCTGTCCGGTTGGGTCGGCGGCTTCCTGATGCGCCAGGGCTATTACTCGGCTGTGCCCGAAACCTCCAAGCTGTTCATGTCGGACGACGAATGGGGCTTCTGGTACGAAGGCAAGGAAAGCCAGGGCGACATCGTCAGCCCCAGCGGTCAGAAGCTGGAAGGCCCGGGCGTCATCCGTGACGGCGGTTCATTCTTCGACCGGATGGGCAAGGTTGCCTGCTGGAACTCGGTCATGGACGAGAACCAGTACATGGTCCGCAAATGGAACGAGTTCATCGCGGCCTAAACATTTGGCGGGGGTGCAGCGATGCGCCCCCGCACACCCACCTGAATATCGGCCGGATCCCATGAAGAACCTGTTCACGAAAAACAACGCTGCCGGCTGGCTGATGGTATCCCCGCTGGCGCTGGTGCTGTCGATATTTCTGGTCCTGCCGATCATCATGATCATCATCGTCAGCTTCTGGCAGGCGACCGAGTTTTCGATCATCCCGGCGTTCCAGTTCGACAATTACGAATTCCTGTTCGGCTCTCCCGTTACCTACACCGTATTCGTTAATACCTTTAAATACGCGATCCTTACGTGGATTTTCACCTTCCTGATCGGCTTTACGGTCGCCTATTATCTGGCCTTTCACATCCGCAGTCTGACTTGGCAGGTCGCGCTGTTTCTGCTGTGTACGATCCCGTTCCTGACCTCGAACATCATCCGCATGATCAGCTGGATTCCGTTTCTGGGCCGCAACGGCATCGCCAATTCGACGCTGATGTCCTGGGGCGTGATTGACGAACCGGTGGAGTGGTTGCTGTTCAGCGATTTCTCGGTCGTGCTGTCGTTTGTGCATATTTACACGCTGTTCATGGTGGTGCCGATCTTCAACACGATGATGCGGATCGACAAATCCCTGATCGAGGCGGCGCGCGATGGCGGCGCGAACGGTTTCCAGACCCTGTGGAACGTGATCCTGCCGCTGACCAAGCCGGGCATCATGATCGGCACGATCTTCGTGGTCACACTGGTGATGGGTGATTTCTTCACGGTGCGGATCATGTCGGGCAGCCAGTCGGCGAACGTCGGGCGGCTGATCTCGAACGATATCGCGCTGCTGCAATACCCGTCTGCTTCGGCCACGGCGATTGTTCTGCTGGTCACTGTGCTGATTGTAATCGGCATTCTGTTGAAGTTCGTCGATATCCGGAAGGAGCTGTAGTGATGCCCGTTGAAGCAGCCCGCACCGTTGGCAAAGTCCCGGTTATTCAGCAAAAGGACGTGATCTGATGGAACCGCGCCCCCGCTCATTCTACATTCTGACCGCGTTCTTTGTACTATTCATTCTGTTCCTTTACGGGCCGACGCTGACCATCGGTATCCTGTCGTTTCAGGGACCGGGCGGCGGGCTGACCTTCCCGATGCGCGGCGTGTCGCTGTTCTGGTTCTATGACCTGTTCGAACAACAGGCGGTGGGGGATATCTGGGGCAGCTTCCGGCGTAGCCTGGTGCTGGGCTTCATGGTCATGGTGACCACCATCGTGGTGTCGGTCATGGGCGGGCTGGCGTTCCGCAAGAAATTCCCCGGCTCGACCATCCTGTTCTACCTGATCGTCACGGCGCTGGTGATCCCGTCGATCCTGATCTCCCTGGGCGTTGGGCTGCTGTTCAGCCAGGCGGGGATCAATGTGCATTGGGCGACGTCGGGATATGGCGCACAGCTGACCTGGACCCTGCCCTTCGGCCTGCTGATCATGTTCGCGGTCTTCAACCGCTTCGACAAAAGCTATGAGGAAGCCGCGCGCGATCAGGGCGCAACCGCCTGGCAGACGATCCGATATGTCGTTTTACCGATCATCGCGCCGTCACTGATCGGCGTGGCGCTGTTCGGATTTACGCTCAGCTATGATGAATTTGCGCGCACGCTGCTGACTTCGGGCAGTCGCAATACCCTGCCGCTTGAGATCTACGGGATGACAACCAACGTCACCTCGCCGATCCTCTATGCGCTTGGGACGTTGACGACTGCGTTTTCGCTGATCGTCATTGCGATATTCCTGACCGTGACGATCTGGTCCACGCGGCGACGCGCACGGGCCGGGAATGATGCGGGCAAAGGCATGGTATGATCGTCCTGATCAACCCAAACTCGACCGAGTCGATGACCGCGGCCATGCTGGCCACCGCAAAAGCCGCCTGCCCGGATATCACGATCGAAGCCTGGACATCGCACGACGGCCCGCCCGCCATTCAGGGCCCCGAGGATGGGGCCGCTTGCGTCCCGCCGATGCTGAAGCTGGTGCAAAAGGCCTCGGACCTTGGGGCGCGGGCGATCATCCTTGGATGCTTCGACGACACCGGGCTGGATGACGCGCGCGACATCGCCGCCTGCCCCGTCATCGGCATCGGTCAGGCCGGTTATCATCTGGCCGCACTGGCAGGATCGCGGTTTTCGGTTGTCACCACGCTTGACGTTGCGATGCCGATTCTGGAAGGCAACATCAACTCCTACGGGCTTGGCAATCGTCTGGGCAAAGTCCGCGCATCCGGCGTGCCGGTGCTTGCATTGGAAACCGACATCGACGCCTCAGCCGACCGGGTCCTGCAAGAAATCCGACTGGCGCAGGATGAAGATGACATTCAGACCGTCGTGCTGGGCTGTGCAGGCATGTCCCATATCCCCGACCGCGCAGGCCCCGAGATCAAGGTGCGCCTTGTCGATGGCGTGAAAGCTGCCGTTCAGATCGGCGCGCTGTTATGAGCGATGAGCGCTTGTCCAAGGCCTGCGCCGTGGTTGCGGCCTACCTTGAACGTTCGATGGTGCCCGATCCCGACGGGGCGGCGAAATACATGGCCCCTGGCGTCAGCATCACCTTCACCGGCGGGCGGCAATTCACCGCCCCGGCGCAGACCAGCGGCTTCAACGCCAAGCGATACGCCTGGGTGAAGAAGCGCCCGGGGCGGATGCATGCCGCGCTGGATGCGGACAGCGGCGATATCCATGTCTACAACTCGGGCCATCTGTACGGTGCCTGGCCGGATGGCACCGAATTTGACGGCAACAGATACATCGACGCCTTCGTGATCCGCGACGGGCTGATTGTTGAAACCCAGGTCTGGAATGACAGCGCCGAATGGATACTGGACCGCGCGGGCCTGGCCGAGGCACCGTTGTGATCCCGGCCACACATGGCCGTTATGACTACGCGCCAATCACGGCGCGCCCGAAATTCGACTGGCCCCGGGGGAACGGTCTGGCCGTCTATCTTGGCGTCAATCTGGAGCATTTTTCCTTTGGTGAGGGGTTGGGCGCGGAACTCGCCCCCGGCGGCCCGCAGCCTGACGTGCTGAATCATGCCTGGCGCGACTATGGCAACCGGGTTGGAGCGTGGCGAATGCTCGACTTGCTGGATACGCTGGACCTGCCGGCCACCGTTCTGGTGAATTCGACGATGTATGATTATGCGCCGGATTTGCTGGCAGCGCACCGGTCGCGTGGCGACGAGGTCGCAGGCCACGGTCGCAGCAATTCGGAACGCCAAAGCACGATGGACGAAGGCGACGAACGCGCCCTAATCGCTGAAGCAACTGCCGCCATCAGCAGCGCAGAGGGGGCCGCACCGGCAGGCTGGCTCAGCCCCTGGATCGCGGAAAGCCACACGACCCCGGATCTGCTGGTTGAGGCTGGGTACACCTATACGCTGAACTGGTGCATGGATGATCAGCCGATCTGGATGCACACCCGCAGCGGCCCCCTGCTGTCTGTCCCCTACCCGCAGGAAGTCAACGACATCCCCGCCGTGATTGCCCGCAAAGACAACCCCGCAGAATTCGCCGATCTGATTACCTATACCTTCGATGAGATGCTGGAACAGGCCTCGGCGCAGCCGCTGGTCATGGGCATCGCCCTGCATCCCTATATCGTCGGCCAGCCCGCCCGCCTGCGCCATCTGCGCCGGGCGCTGCGCCATATCACCGACCAACGCGAGGGCATCTGGCTGACCAAAGCGGGCGATATCGCCGCGCGTTTCGCCGCCCAGGTGCCGCCCCCAACCACAGAAAGGCAGGATCAATGACACGCAAACTGAACACCGCCGCCGCCCAGATGGGCCCAATCGCCAAATCCGAAACCCGCGCCGACGCGGTGAACCGATTGCTTGCGATGATGCGCGAGGCCAAGGGCCGTGGCTGTGAACTCGTGGTCTTCACCGAACTTGCCCTGACCACCTTTTTCCCACGCTGGCTGATCGAAGATGAAGACGAACTCGACAGCTATTACGAGACAGACATGCCAAGCGCGGCCACCCAGCCGCTGTTTGATGAGGCGAAGAAACTGGGGATCGGGTTTTACCTCGGCTACGCCGAACTGACGGTCGAAAACGGGGGCAAGCGGCGCTATAACACCTCGGTTCTGGTGGATCAGCAGGCCCGGATCATCGGTAAATACCGCAAGATCCACCTGCCGGGACACGCCGAACCGCAACCAAATCGCGACTTCCAGCACCTCGAAAAACGCTATTTCGAACCCGGCGATCTGGGCTTCAACGTGTGGAAAGGCTTCGGCGGCCACATGGGCATGGCGATCTGCAACGACCGCCGCTGGCCTGAAACCTATCGCGTGATGGGTCTGCAAGACGTGGAAATGGTGATGCTGGGCTATAACACGCCCTTCGGCCATGTCGGCGAACAGGCGATGGACAGTCTGACCCTGTTTCACAACACGCTCTCGATGCAGGCCGGGGCCTATCAGAACGCCACCTGGGTCGTCGGCACCGCCAAATGCGGCAATGAAGAAGGCTCAAAAATGGGCGGGCAAAGCGTGATCGTCGCCCCCTCGGGCGAGATTGTCGCCCAGGCCGTCACCGTCGAGGACGAGGTGATCACCGCCAGTTGTGACCTCGACATGGGGCGGCGCTATAAGGAGACTGTGTTCGACTTCGCCGCGCATCGCCGCCCGGAACATTATGGCCTGATCGTTGAGCGCACCGGCCCCATTCCCCCCACCTGATCGGAGAGGACCCCATGTCAAAAGTCATCAAAGGCGGCACCATCCTGACCGCAGACCGCAGCTACGACGCCGACGTCCTGATCGAAGGCGGTGTGATCGCCGCCATTGGCGACAACCTGTCAGGCGACACGGTGATCGACGCCTCGGGCTGCCACATCATGCCCGGCGGCATCGACCCGCACACCCATCTGGAAATGCCGTTCATGTCGACTCGCACGGCGGAAACCTGGGAAAGCGGCACCTTCGCCGCCGCCTCGGGCGGGACGACCATGGTGGTGGATTACGTGATCCCCGGCGAAGACGGCATCGTTGCGGCGCTGGACGAATGGGAAGAACGCGCCGCGCGCCAGGCCTCGGCCGATTACGGATTCCACATGGCGATCACCGGCTGGTCGGAACAGATTTTTAACGACATGGCTACGGTGGTTGATCGCGGCGTGAACACCTTCAAGCACTTCATGGCCTACAAGGGCGCGCTGATGGTGAACGATGATGAGATGTTCGCCTCCTTCTCGCGTTGTGCCGCCCTCGGCGCGATCCCCTTCGTACACGCCGAAAACGGCGATCTGGTGGCCTTGTTGCAGGAAAAACTGATGGCCGAGGGCAACACCGGCCCCGAGGCGCACGCCTATTCGCGCCCGCCTTCGGTCGAGGGCGAGGCAACCAACCGCGCCATCACCATTGCCGACAATGCGGGCGTGCCGGTCTATATCGTCCACACCAGCAGCGAGGACGCCCATGAAGCGATCCGCCGCGCCCGCCAGAACGGGCAGCGCGTCTGGGGCGAGCCGCTAATCCAGCACCTGCTGTTGGACGAAAGCGAATATGCCCACCCGGATTGGGACCACGCGGCGCGCCGCGTGATGTCGCCGCCGTTCCGCGACAAGAAGCATCAAGATGGCCTCTGGGCCGGGCTTGCCGCCGGGTCGTTGCAGGTCGTCGCAACGGACCACTGCGCGTTCACCACAGAACAGAAACGCACCGGTTTCGGCGATTTCACCAAGATCCCGAACGGCACCGGCGGGCTGGAAGACCGGATGTCGCTGCTGTGGACCCATGGCGTTGCAACCGGCCGCCTGACCCCGCATGAGTTTGTGGCGCTGACCTCGACCAACATCGCCAAGATCCTCAACATTTTCCCGCGAAAAGGGGCTGTGCTGCCCGGCGCAGACGCCGATCTGGTGGTGTGGGATCCCAAGGCCTCCAAGACGATCAGCGCAAAAACACAGAAATCCGCGATTGATTACAACGTCTTCGAAGGATTCGAAGTGACGGGAATGCCCCGCTACACCCTGTCGCGCGGCGACATCCTGTGGGAAGCCGGGGCCAACAGTCAGCCGCAACCCGGACGCGGCCAGCACATCAAGCGCCCCGCCAACCCGTCGACCAGCCGCGCATTGTCCACATGGAAAGACCTTGTCGCGCCGCGCCCCGTCGCGCGCGATCCGAAACACATGCCAATCGGCGTCTGACGCCAGCTAAGGGAGACCACAATGACCAAGAAAATAATGTGTTCCATCGGAACAGACATCGATTCTGTCGCCGGCTGGATCGGGTCCTATGGCGGCGGCGACAGCCCCTCGGACATCCAGCGCGGTATCTTCGCCACCGAAGTCGGCATCCCGCGCCTGCTAAAACTGTTCAAGAAATACGATATGCCGACGAGTTTCTTCATCCCCGGCCACTCTCTGGAAACCTTCCCCAAGGAAATGCAGATGATCGTGGATCACGGGCACGAGATCGGCGCGCATGGCTATTCGCATGAAAACCCCGTCGCGATGACCCCGACCCAGGAAGAAGACGTGCTGGTCAAGTCAATCGAGTTGATCGACAAGCTGACCGGCAAGCCCCCGACGGGATATGTCGCACCCTGGTGGGAAATGTCGAATTCCACCGCCGCGCTGCTGCTGAAGCACGGGTTTTCCTACGACCACAGCCAGATGTACCGCGATCATCAACCCTATTACGCCCGCACCGGCGATGAATGGACGCTGATCGACTATACCAAAACGGCGGGCGAATGGATGAAGCCGCTAAAGCACGGGCACGAGATCGACTTGGTCGATATCTCGGCCAACTGGTACCTCGACGATCTGCCGCCGATGATGTTCATCAAGAAATCGCCCAACAGCCACGGCTTTGTCAGCCCGCGCGATGTGGAACAGCTGTGGAAGGATCAGTTCGACTGGGTCTACCGCGAAATGGATTACGCCTGCTACGCGATCACCATCCACCCCGATGTTTCGGGCCGTCCGCAGGTGCTGCTGATGCTGGAACGGTTGATCGAGTACATCAATGGCCATGAGGGGTGCGAGTGGATGACTTTTGATTCCATCGCCAACGATTTCCGCGCCCGCTTCCCCTTTGACGGTGATGCCCGGCCCGAGGTGATCTGATGTGTTCCAGTTGCGGCTTTCCGGCGGCACCCGGCCATTGGACCGAGGCCGGGGCCGCAACGCCGCATGACCGGATGCGCGAAAGATTTCGGCGGGTGCAGGTGCTTCAGAAGGTTCTGAAAGGCACCGGAGTGACGGCCCATGATGGCGGTGTTGTGCCGGGGATACAGGTGATCTCGCTCAACGGGGCGCAGACCATCGTGCGCAACCTCGAAGGCTTGTGGGCCGAGGTGGAAGCCATGCGTGGCCGCCCGTTTGACCCGCTTGAGTGAGGGTGGCGAAAACCGCCTGCGACTGACCATCCTCGGCGGGTTCCTCGGGTCCGGCAAGACCACCTGGCTGCGCCATCAGCTGCACGAAAATGCCTATGGCCGTGTGCATGTCATCGTGAATGAGGCTGCCGAGGCCCCAGTGGACGATGCGTTGCTGCGCGGCGCAGATGACATCTCGCTGCTTGCAGGGGCCTGCGTCTGTTGTGAAGGGCAGGACAACCTGCGCCGGACCTTGCGCGGTTTATGTGATCGGCGCAGTGCCATTGCCGACCCCGCGCAGCGCCTGGAAAACATCGTTCTGGAAACCAGCGGGCTGGCAGATCCGGCGGCAATTCTTGCGCTGATCCAGGGCGATCAGATCCTGATCCGCCAGATCGTTGTAGTCGAGGTTGTGGTGATCGTTGATGCGTTGAATGCGCTGGAACAATTGCGCCACGAAGCGCTAAGCCGCGCGCAGATCGAAGCGGCGGACCGGCTGATCCTGACCAAGACCGACACTGCCGCGCCGGATCAACTCGGGCAACTGCGTGCAACCCTGGCCGCTTTGGCCCCCGGCGCTGCGCAATCGGCGGCCATGTTCGGCAGCGCGGTCGACCTGCCCGCACGCGACGTGAATACAGCGCCCGCAGCCCTTCCTGCCCTCGACAATCAGGGCGACACACCGATCCACGCCAGTCGGCTTGATCTTGGCGATGCGCCAGACTGGACCGCCTTCACGGTTTGGCTGTCGGCCCTGCTGCATGCCAGGGGCGATCAGATCGTGCGCGTCAAAGGTGTCGTGCGCACGCCCGCAGGCCGATTGCTGCTGCAAACCGTGCGCCACGCGGTTCAGTCACCGGAAATCCTGCCCGAACAACCCGGAGACGCGCGTTCCGATAATGAGATCGCCGTGATCGGGCGCGGGTTTACACAAGACCAGCTCGTCACCTCACTGGCACGATTTTCACCCTGAGCGTCCGCCCGGTGCGCGCCGAAGGCGCGGGGCGCACGCCGGACCGGCCCCACCGGTCTGGCGTCGGTTCGAGGTAGCACTCCGGTCAGAGTTGACGGCTAACACGGCACCATAAATCGTGTCTGCCAGCCGTCGCTGCGCCAGCCCGCCGGTCCGCAGCGCGCCATGCTACCGATGGGCGTTCATCCTTGGACGTTGTTGCAGATCAAGTGGATCATGCTGTCGACCAAACGGCACCAGACAATCCGCTTCGCCGTGCGCAATCCGGTCTATAGTTTCGAGAACCGCTTTTCCTGCCGGGCGGTCATGCGGACGGACATGCGATAGCCGTCTTCGCCGGCCTGCTCATCCTCGACCACGCCCTGTTCGTGCAACCAGGCGCGGCGGCGTCCGTCAGCATAGGGCAGATCCAGCACCTGTTCGCGACGCTCGGCGTCCAGCGTTCCGGCAACGGCCGCAAGCAGGTCGTCCACCCCCTCACCCGTGATTGCCGACATCGGAAACGTCGTGTCACTGCGAGCGGCGCGGGTGGTCACGACCTCGCGCGCATCGGCGTCCAACAGGTCGATTTTGTTCCAAACCTCAAACTGCGGCGTCTCTTCGTCGACGCCCAGCCCGTCCATGATCGTGGCCACGTCGCTGGCCTGTTCGCCACTCTGGGGGTGGGCGATGTCGCGGACGTGCAGGATCAGATCGGCGTCCAGAACCTCTTCCAAAGTTGCACGAAACGCGGCGACCAACTCGGTCGGCAGATCCGAGATGAAGCCAACTGTGTCCGACAGGATCACCTCGGCCCCGTTGGGCAGCTCAATCGAGCGCATGGTCGGGTCGAGCGTTGCAAACAGCATGTCCTTTGCGAAGACCTTTGCGCCGGTCAGCCGGTTGAACAGCGTCGATTTCCCGGCATTGGTATAGCCGACCAGCGCCACCACCGGAAACGGCACCTTGGCGCGGGCATCGCGGTGCAACGTGCGGGTTTTCACCACTTTGGCCAGTTGCCGACGCAGGCGGGTCAGCTGCGTATCAATGGCGCGGCGGTCCGATTCAATCTGTGTCTCGCCCGGTCCACCGACGAAGCCCAGGCCGCCGCGCTGGCGCTCCAAGTGCGTCCAGGCCCGTACCAGCCGGGTGCGCTGATAGGACAAAGCCGCCATTTCAACCTGCAACACGCCTTCGCGGGTCCGCGCGCGGTCGCTGAAAATTTCCAGGATCAGCCCGGTGCGATCCAGAAGTTTGACCTTCCAGTCGCGTTCCAGATTGCGTTGCTGAACCGGCGTGACGGGGCCGTCGATCAGAACCAGATCCACCTCGGCCGCTTCGAACATTGCGCCAAGCTCGGCCAGTTTGCCGGTGCCGAACAGGCTGCTTGGGCGTGCCTCGCGCAGGCGCACGACCTGTTCGCCGACGACCTCAATCTCGGGCAGGGCATTGGCAAGGGCCACGCCTTCGGCCAGCGCCGCGTCCGGATCCCGGCCACCAGCGCCCTGAATTTCGGGGTGGATTACAAACGCACGGGTCGCGCCCAAGGCTTACTCTTCACCGTCATAAAGGCTGATCGGTTGCGACGGCATGATGGTCGAAATCGCGTGTTTGTACACAAGCTGTGATTGACCGTCGCGCCGAAGGAGCACGCAGAAGTTGTCAAACCAGGTGATGACACCCTGTAATTTGACCCCGTTGATCAGGAAGATTGTCACCGGAACTTTGGTCTTGCGGACGTGGTTCAGAAACGCGTCCTGCAAGTTCTGTTTATTCTCAGCCATTGTATTCAGGCCCTTTTTTTCTTTTTGCCGTCCCTGTTGGGCCGGATTTTATCCAACCATATGCGCGACTATGGGACGCGCCGGGCGCGGTGACCAGCAGAAAAGTTGCCAAAATCCAGATGCGTGGCCTAGCTGCGCCAGTAGTCCGGGTTCAAAAGCGCGATCAGCGCCAGCGTTTCCAGCCGCCCAAGGATCATCGCCGCGCTGAGGATCGCCTTGGCCCAGGGCGACAGCAGCGCATAGCTAATTGGCGCTTCGGTGGCGATATTGGCCAGTGGGCCGGTGGTGGACAGGCTGGCGATGGTCAGCACCAGCGCGGGTTCGAACTCCAGCCCGCTCAGCGACAGGGCCAGCATCACCACGGCGATGGACATGGCGAACAGCATGAAGAATATCCAGGCGTAATAGGCCCCGTTGCGGCGCATGCGCCGGGCAATCTGACCGTCGCCGCCGACCGAGGCCGGAATGGCGAGGCGCTCCATCTCGCGCACCCCGTGTTTGTACAGCGCATAGACCCGCAGCAGCTTGACCCCGCCCGCCGTGGTCGCGACACCGCCGCCGACCAGCGCCAGCCCCATCAGGATCAGCCCCGGCGTTGCAAGGCCCGACCAGTTGCGCGCAGCACCCCAGCTGGCGCTTTCGAATCCGGTGGTTGTCAGAAACGACATTACCGTGAACACGCCGCCCCACAATGCCGCGCTTGCTGTTTGCAGATCGCCTGCGGCGTCCACCTCTAACGCGCCGACCCAGTGGCGCAGGAACAGACCGACGGGCACCAAAGCGACCACGGCCAGACCCATGCGCAGCTCCGGGTCGCGTATCAATTGCGCCGCGTCGCCGCCCAGAACGTCCCGGCTGAACGTCAGGCGGGTGATGGCAAAGAACAGGAAAGCGAAAATCGCCAGCTCTCCGATGCCGCCAGAACCCGCCTCGGATGGCCCGCTGATGGCCGAGATGCCGCTGGTCGCCAGCGTCGACATGGCATGGGTGACCGCAACCAGCGGCCTGTCACCGGCAACCATCAGGATGATCCACAACACCAGCGTCAGCGCGCCATAGACCGGCGCCAGCCGCAAGGCATAGCGGCGCATGCGGTGCGAGGTTTCGGCCCCCTCGATATTCTGCAACGCGGACTGCCACTTGTTGTGATCATCACTCTGACCCGCCGCGCGGACTTCGAACCCGCCCAGTTTCAGCGGCGCCAGGATCGCCGCCGCCGTCACCCAGATCAGAAACCCGCCCAACCAGCCGACCAGCGCGCGCCACAGGTGCACGGTATCGGGCAGGCGTTCGGGCTGATCAAACAGAGTCGCGCCGGTTGTGGTTAGCGCCGACACCATCTCAACATAAGCATTCAGATAGCGGGTGTCGGGCACAGCCTCGGCAAAGGGGACCGCCAGCACCAGCGGCAGCAAAACATAGGCCAGCACCAGCGATGCAAGATGCCCGACCGAGCGGCGCCTGGGCGAATAACTGGCCGTGGCAAACCCCATCAGGATGAACACGACCGCGAAAATCGCCGCACCGAACAGGAAATCACGCGCCGGGCCGAGGTCCCCCACCGACCAGCCGAACAGTGCCGGTATCAGCATCGCAACAGCCGCGATCCCGATCAGCAACACCAACAGCGGCAGATCACCAATGCGGCGCCACATCTTAGAAGAAGTCTATCGAGACTTGCAGCAAACGCTCGACCTCGGGGACATCGGCGGTCAGGGCGAAGATCACGATGACATCGCCCTCTTCGATCCTTGTGCTACCGGCCGGGCGCACCACCTTTTCGCCCTTCTGAAGCGCCCCGACAATCACGCCTTCGGGGAAGCCGACGTCGCCCAACAACTGCCCTGCAATGGGCGAGGTTGACAGGACCTGCGCCTCGATCAACTCACCCTCGGCGTCACCGATCGAGTAAACACCGCGCACACGCCCGTGGCGGATGTGGCGCAGGATGCTGCTTACCGTGGTGGCGCGCGGGCTGATGTAGGCATCCACGTCCAGCGGATCCAGCAACGGCACCAACGTCGGGTCATTGACCAGACAGATGGCCATTTTGGTGCCAGCAGATTTCGCCCGCACCGCGGTCAGCAGGTTGGTCTTGTCATCATCCGTCACCGCCAGGATCGCGTCGGCCTTGGCGACATTCGCCTCGGTCAGCAGGTCCATGTTCATGCCGTCGCCGTTCAGCACAATGGTGCGTTCCAGCGCGTCGGCGGCCAGTTCCGCGCAGGTGCGGTTCTTTTCGATCACCTTGGCGCGAATGCGTTCGGGGCGCGCCTCCAGCGCTTTGGCCACCGCCAGACCGACATTGCCGCCGCCAACGATGATCACCCGATCTTGCCGGGTCTGAGATTTGCCAAAAATCTCAAGCGTCCGGTTCACGTCATCGGTATGGGCGCAGACATAGATCTGATCGCGCGCATAAAGCTGGTCACCGGGGCTTGGCACGAACAAACGCCCGTCGCGCCGGACCCCAACGACGATGGTGCGCAGGGTGGAAAACAGATCCGTCAACTGGCGCAGCGGCGTGTCGAGCACCGGGCAATCGTCGTCCAGCGCAATCCCCAGCAGCTGCGCGCGCCCTTCCAGAAAGCTTTCCGTATCAAACGCGTTTGGCGCGGCAAGTCGGCGCAACGCCGCTTCGGCGACTTCGCGTTCAGGGCTGATCACCACGTCGATGGGCAGGTGGTCGCGCCGGTAAAGATCGGAATAGATCGCGGTAAGGTAGCTTTGCGCGCGCAGCCGGGCAATCTTGCGCGGGATCGAAAACACCGAGTGTGCCACCTGACAGGTGACCATGTTCACCTCGTCACTGTGGGTGGCGGCGATGATCATATCGGCGTCCTGCGCCCCCGCCCGCTCTAGCACATCCGGATAGCTGGCAAAGCCGGCGACGCCCTGCACGTCCAGCGTGTCGGTGGCACGACGCACCAGTTCGGCGTTGTTGTCCACCACGGTCACGTCGTTCTTCTCACCCGACAGGTGACGCGCGATTTGCCAGCCGACCTGGCCTGCACCGCAGATAATGACCTTCATACTGGCTTCCCTTGCCGGTCAGTGGCTCTGCTTGGCATGGGCGGACGCGCGGTTCAACAGCCTGTTCAGCTATCTGCGCCCTCGGGCTCAGCCTCAAGCCGCGCCACACGCGCCCCGCCTTTGGCCGTTGTGACCACGCCCAGGCTTTTGAGTTTTCGGTGCAGGGCCGAACGTTCCATCCCCACAAACGTCGCCGTGCGGCTGATGTTTCCGCCAAATCGGTTGATCTGGGTCAGCAGGTATTCGCGTTCGAACAATTCGCGCGCCTCGCGCAGGGGCAGTGTCGCCAGACTGCCCGACAGGACGATCCGTTCGTCGCCGTCACCGGGCTGATCGTTTTGCGGCAACTCACTGGCAAGAATCTCGCCCTTGTCGGGACCAAGGATCAGCACCCGTTCGATCACGTTCTTCAGCTGGCGCACATTGCCCGGCCAGATCATCGTTTGCAGCAGCGCCTGCGCATCGGCGGCGACCCCGCGCAGCGGCAGGCCCTGATCGCGGTTGAACCCTTCGATGAAATGGCTGGCGAGTTCGGGGATATCCTCTCGACGATCTTCAAGCGAGGGGACGTCTACCGGCACCACGTTCAGGCGGTGGAACAGTTCTTCGCGGAAGCGCCCGGCCTCAATCTCGTCGCTCAGGTTCTTGTTTGTGCTGGATATAACCCGGATATCCACCTTGATGTTGTCGCTGCCGCCAACGCGCGCAAACTGCTGATCGACCAGCACCCGCAGGATTTTTGACTGGGTCCCGGCAGGCATATCGGCAACCTCGTCAAAGTAGAGGATACCGCCATGGGCCTGTTCCAGCAGCCCCTGTTCAATGCCCTTGTCACCTTCGCGGCCAAACAGAACCTCTTCCATCCGATCCGATTCGATCGACGCGGAATTGACCGACACAAACGGCCCGTTGGCGCGGTTGGAATTGGCGTGGATAAAGCGGGCGGCAACCTCTTTCCCGACACCGGCGGGGCCGCTCAGCATCACGCGACCGTTGGATTTTGTGACCTTGTCCAGCTGCGATTTCAATGCCTTGAACGGAGAACTTGATCCGATCATTTCAGTTTGGACGACATCTTTGCGCTTCAGCGCAACATTTTCGTGACGCAACCGGCTGGTTTCCATCGCGCGCCCGATGACCACCATCAGCTGGTCGATGTTGAACGGCTTTTCGATGAAATCGTAAGCCCCCTGCTTGATCGCGGCGACGGCAATTTCGATGTTGCCGTGGCCCGAAATGATGACGATGGGAATTTCCGGATGGTCGCGTTTAACCGCCTTCAGAATGTCGATCCCATCCATCCGGCTGTCCTTCAGCCAGATATCCAGAATCATCAGCGCCGGGGTTTCCTTGGCAATCTGCGCCATACATTCATCGGCGTTCGAGGCCAGCCGCGTCGAATACCCGTCGTCCCCCAGGATGTCCGAGATCAGCTCTCGGATATCGCGTTCATCATCAACGATCAGAATGTCAGCCATCGTTACTTATCCTTCTTTTCCGGTCGCAAGCGGCAACCGCACCTCGGCGCGCGCCCCGATCTGACCGGATTGATCCAAGGGATCAGCGTCAGTCAGGATCAGGCTGCCGCCATGCTCCTCAATAATTTTCTTGACGATCGACAGGCCCAGTCCGGTGCCCTTTTCGCGCGTCGTGACATAGGGTTCGAACAGGCGCGCGCGGTCTTCGGGAAGACCGATGCCATTGTCCGAGATCGTGATCAGCAGCTGCTTATCCGCCGCATGCAAGGCCACATGAACCGACGGTTCGTGCCCATCTGGCGCACCCTTTTCATTCAGGCTTTCAATGGCTTCCCCGGCGTTCTTGATCAGATTGGTAAGCGCCTGCGAGATCATGGTCGCATCCACGTCAACACGCACCGGCCCACCACCAATGTCCGAGGTCAGCGGCACGCCAAGCGCCTCTTCTTGCAAGGTCACGGCATCGCGCAGGATCACCACCATATCCTGTTCGGCGATCACAGGTTCGGGCATGCGTGCGAACTTGGAAAACTCATCAACAATGCGCCGCAAGTCCCCGGTTTGCCTGACAATTACGTCCGTTAGCTGTTCCAGCGTATCGGACTCTTCGCCCACAAGAGGGGCGTATTTGCGCCGGATGCGTTCCGCACTCAGCTGGATCGGGGTCAGCGGGTTCTTGATCTCATGCGCGATGCGGCGCGCCACATCGCCCCAGGCGGCCATTCGCTGCGCGCTGACCAGATCGGTGACGTCGTCAAAGGCCACAACAAAGCCTTCGCGCTTGCCATCCGCCCCCTTTCGGGTCGCCATGCGGACCAGCAGGTTTTCCTGGGTTCCGCCGCGGGTGACTTTGATTTCCTCTTGCGCGACCTGTGACCGGCTGCGGCGTAACTTGTTGAAAAGATCACCGAATTCGGGCACCAGGACCGACAGGCTGACCGCCTGATCTTTGCCTTCGTCCACCTGCAAAAGACGCTCGGCCGAGGTATTCACGAACATCACCCGCCCTTCGGCGTCCAGCCCGACGACCCCGGCTGTGACCGAGGACAGCACCGAATCAAACAGCCGCCGGCGCCGTTCGACTTGCTGCGTATTCTCGACCAGGGCCTCTCGCTGGCCTTTCAACTGATGTGTCATCTGGTTGAAAACGCGGCCAAGCATGGCGATCTCATCGTCCCCGGGTTCAGCGGGAACCTGCACGTCCAGATCACCCGATCCGACCCTCTGCGCCGCCGCCGCCAGCCGCCCGACAGGGCGCGACAAACGCTCGGCAAACCACAGGCCCAGCCAGACAGCCGCAAGGATCAGGATGAAGGCGAAGGCTAGGTAAAGCAGGCCGAATTCAAGCACCAGCCGCCCACGTTCACTTTCCAATTGATTATAAAGATCAACGGTTTCGCGGGTGTCATCCAGCAGCGACAGGATCTGGCCGTCAACATCACGCGACACATAGAGGAAGGTATTCGGCAGCGTTCGCAAAGGCACCAAAGCGCGAAATTCGTTCTGATCCCAATCCTTGATGATCTGGGTTTCGCCACTGCGCGCCGCGTCAATCACCTCGGCCGCGGGACGTTCGAAATCGAATAGATAGCTGCGTTCCCCGCGCGATATGATCTCGCCCGTTCCATCAATCACATAGGCTTCGCGCAGCCCACGCTGGATCAGGCTTTGCCCTTCGCCCAGCACCTGACGCAGATCGCCGATAGTGGACCGAGCCTGATCACGGCGACTGTTGTCGATGAACCCGGCCAGCGCGACGGCGTCGGTGCGCAGGCCCTTACGCTCATTCTCCTCATAGGCTTCGGCGGCCACGCGAGAGGCCGAGACGACTTCGCGCACCCGATCCGAAAACCAGCCCTCCAACCCGATATTCACGGTCAGTCCGGCGAATATGGCGACGGTAACGGTGGGGATCAGCGCGACCAGACCGAAGACTCCGGTCAGGCGCAGGTGCAGGCGGGAACCCGCCGATTGCGCGCGCCGGGCGGCGATCATCCGGGCGATGGTGGCGATAATCAGGGCGGCCAGAACCAGCACATAGACCAGATCGGCCAGAATCACGGCCCGCAATGTCGTGCTGTCGGCACCTTTGTTCAGCGGCCCCAGAACCAGCAGTGTCAGCAGGCCCAGAACCGGGCCCAGCACGACCATCGCCAACCGCCCGAACAGCATCAAACGCCGCCGGGACGGCCATTTTGCGAATGCGAACGCCGGTGTTGCCTGTGTTCCGTCGGCCACGCCCAAGGCCCCTACTTCCTGTGCCGCCCATCGGGCCGCACGCCGCCATTACCCGGTCGCCGTTTCATTTCGGCCACTCTCTGTTGCCGTTTTACATCAATTTGCGACGGCGTGTCACGCGGATATCCAACTCCGTCAGCTTCTTCCTGAGGGTATTGCGGTTGATGCCCAGAAGGTCGGCGCATTTGGCCTGATTGCCGCCTGTCGCATCCAACGCGATTTCCAACAGCGGCACTTCGACTTCGCGCAGAATCCGCTGATAAACGCCGGGCGGCGGCAGCACCCCGCCGTGCATGTCGAAATAGCGTTGCAGGTGGCGGGCAACAGACGCGCCCAGGCGATCCCCGTCCGGCGACGATTGCAGCGGTTCGGCGGCGGGCTGACCGGCCAGGGCGCCCTCAACCTCGGCCTGGGAAATCTCGGGCTCGGTTCCGGTGACCGACAGCTGGCGCATCGTGTGTTCCAGCTGGCGCACATTTCCTGGCCAGCTGTAGGTCCGAAGCAGTTTCAGCGCCTGCGCCGACAGGGCCCGCACCGCGCCGCCGTCGCGGTCTGCGCGGGCCAGGAAATGCTCGGCCAGAAGCGGCACATCGTCGATCCGGTCGCGCAGGCTGGGCGTCAGAAGCGTTGCCCCGGCAAGGCGATAGAACAGGTCTTCGCGAAACGCCGCAACCTCGATCTTCGGGGCCAGATCGACGCGGCTGGTTGCCATGATCCGGGGCGCGTTGTCGCCCAGATCGTCCAGCAACCGCACCACACGGGCCTGCGCATCCGCGTCCAGATCGCCAACCTCGTCCAGAAGCAGCGTTCCGGCGCGCGCGCGTGACAGCAGGCTGGCCCCCGAATCGACATCTTGCAGATCACTGGCCGAGGCTGTGATGAACGGCAAGTTCCGGCGATCCGACAGATCGTGAATAATGCTGGATATCAGTGATTTACCCACACCACTTTCACCCGTCACCATAACCGGGATATCGGTGTTCATCACCCGCGCGATCAACCGGTAGAGCGCTTGCATTGCCGGCGTCCGACCGACCAGCGGCAGATCATTGACCGCGGCCACGGGCCCCGGCGGTGTGGTCACCTTTTGGCGGCGCGCCAGGGCGCGGCCTGTGCGTTTCATCAGATCCGGCAGGTCAAACGGCTTGGGCAGATAGTCATAGGCGTCCGCCTCGGCCGCCTGAATCGCGGTCATGATCGTGTTCTGGGCCGAGATCACGATCACCGGCAGGCCGGGCCGCAACTCAGCAATTTTCGGCAATGTTTCCAGACCATTACCATCCGGCATGACGACGTCCGAGATCACCAGATCGCCGCGCCCCTCGGCGACCCAGCGCATCAGTGTCACCAGCGAGGATGTGGCATGCACCCGGCATCCCGCACGGGTCAGCGCCTGGGTCAGGACGGTGCGAATTGTGCGGTCGTCGTCTGCGACCAGAATGGTTCCATCCATGGGGTTACTCCTTACTGGCGACGGGCAGCGACAGGCGGAAAACGGTCCGCCCCGGGGTCGAAGTGACGCTGATCCAGCCATCGTGATCGGCGACGATCTTGCTGACCAGCGCCAGCCCCAGACCGGTACCGTTTTCGCGCCCTGATACGAAGGGATCAAAGGCGTTGGCGGCAATCTCGGGCGGCAGGCCGGGGCCGTCGTCTTCGATTTCTACCTGAAGCGGCAAGGCGGCGCCGGTTCCGTCTGTGCGGCGCAGGCGCAGGGTCATGTCGTAAAACGTTCTTATCCTGATAACTCCGCCTTCGTTATCAGCGGCTTGTGCGGCGTTCTTCAACAGATTTAGTAACACTTGCAGCACCTGATCCCCATCGACCCAGGTTGCGGGCAGTGAGGGATCATAGAGCTTTTCGATCCGCATATGCGCCGCAAAACCGACGGATGCCGAGGCGCAGGCGCGGTCCAGCAGGTCGTGGATATTGGTTGCGGCGCGCTGCGGCGGGCGCTGGTTGCCGAAGTGTTCGACCTGATCCAGCAACGCAACGATGCGGCGACTTTCCGCGACGATCAGGTCGGTCAGTTCGGCGTCTTCCCCGCTGAGCCCCATTGACAGAAGCTGCGCCGCACCGGTGATCCCGGCCAGCGGGTTCTTGATCTCATGCGCCAGCATCTCGGCCATGCCGATCGCCGATCGCGCCGCCGTCTTCACGGAATGGGCGCGCCCCAGTTGATCGGCGATCTGGCGCGGCGTCAGCAGCATCAGCAATTGCCCGGCGCCGGTCGGCATCGGGGCAATCTGGATGTTGCAGACCACAGGGGCGCCATTGCCGCCGCTGACGTCTACAGTATTGATAAACAACGGGGATTGATCCGCGCGAACACGGGCCAGCGCACCGCCCAGCGGGGCATCTATGGCAAAACGATCCAGCACCGGCGCGCCAGAAACCGATCTGGCCGAGGCGTTTAAAAACCCCTCGGCCGCAGGGTTGATATCGGCAATCGCATCGTCCGCGCCGATCAGAACCGCGGGGATCGGCAGCGCCGCCCAAAGGATCGCATCGCCGGTCATGCGGCGTCACGGTGGTTTGTCAGCGCATCACTCAGCAGCGCGTTCATCCGGTGCGGGTTCGTTTCCGTCAGAACCTCGCGCCGCAAATCCGGGGGGGTCTGGGCGCGGTCCATGTACCAGCCCAGGTGTTTGCGAATGACCCTTCCGCCAAGGGGCTGGCCATAGAATTTCAGCGTATCTTCATAATGTTGCATGGCTAGGTCAAAGTATTGCATCGCGCCTGGAACCGCTTTCACCGGGTCACCTGCCAGTTGCGCCGCAACCTCGGCCAGCCTCCAGGGGGCGCCTTGTGATCCACGCCCGATCATCACGCCCGCCGCCCCGGATTGGCGCAGCGCGTTTGTCGCATCTTGCGGCGTCACAATATCCCCGTTGGCGATCACCGGGATTGACACCGCCTGCACCACCGCGCGGATCGCTGCCCAATCGGCGCGGCCTTTGTAGAACTGGCACCGAGTGCGCCCGTGGATGGTGATCATCGCAATGCCAGCCGCCTCGGCCCGGCGGGCCAGTTCCGGCGCGTTCAGCAGGTCGTTGTCCCAGCCCAGGCGGGTTTTCAGGGTCACCGGCACCTTCACCGCCGCGACGACAGCTTCGATCAGGTGCAGGGCGTGATCCAGATCGCGCAGCAGGGCCGAACCTGACCAGCCGTTGACGATCTTCTTGGCCGGGCAGCCCATGTTGATGTCGATGATCCGCGCGCCGCTGGCTTCGACCATCCGCGCCGCCTCGGCCATCCAATGCGCCTCACGCCCAGCGATCTGGACGGCGGTGTTTTCGACACCAAAGCCCAGCTCGGCACGTTCGCGCACACCCGGTTTGGCCTGCACCATTTCCTGGCTGGCGACCATTTCACTGACCACCAGCCCCGCCCCAAAGGACGAGACCAGGCGACGGAACGGCAGGTCGGTGATCCCGGCCATCGGGGCCAGGAAAACGGGCGCGCTCAACTTCACATTTGCCACTTGAATGGTCATTTGCCTAATCCTTGGGCATTCGGGCGCTGGTTAGCGGTTCGCGACGACCCCGGCAAGCCGGTTGGAAAGGCTGTCCGCCGCGCGGATCGGACATCGGTGCCGATTGCTCTGCCGGCGGGCAATGCCTAGACAGGCCGGGATTTCACCCTTGCGGAGGCGTCATGCCCATCACAGCCGCCATCATCGTCGCCGCCGGGCGCGGCACCCGCGCCGGGGGCGATGTTCCCAAACAGTGGCAGATGCTGGCCGGGCGTCCGGTGATCGAGCACACGATTGCCGCGTTCAGCGCCGCGCCGGGGGTCGGGCCGATCGTTGTCGTGTTGCACCCGGACGATATGGCGCGCGCGGCGGATCTGGGGGCGGTTACCTGCATATCCGGCGGGGCCAGCCGCAAGGACAGCGTCCTTGCCGGGCTGCACGCGGTGCCGCGCGACGTTACAAATGTGCTGATCCATGACGCAGCGCGCCCGATGGTCAGCGGTGACCTGATCGCGCGGGTTGTGGCGGCGCTTGACACCCATCGCGGCGCGGCACCCGGTCTGGCAATCACCGATGCGCTGTGGCGGGGCGATGGTGGCCGGGTCAGCGGGGTACAGCCGCGCGACGATCTGTTTGCCGCGCAGACCCCGCAGGGATTTCGGCTGGATGCGATTCTGGCCGCGCACCGCGCCTATCTGGCTCCGGCAAGTGACGATGTCGAAGTTGCCCGTGCCTTCGGGATCGAGGTTGCGATTGTCGAGGGCGAGGCGAACAATTTCAAGATCACTCACCATCAGGATTTCGCCCGCGCAAAGGCCGTGCTAGGCGGGCACATGGATGTGCGGGTTGGCAACGGGTTTGATGTGCATCGCTTTTGTGAGGGCGATCAGGTGACACTCTGCGGTGTCCCGGTGCCGCATCCACAGGCGTTGGAGGGGCATTCGGACGCCGACGTTGCGATGCACGCGATCACCGATGCGATCTATGGCGCGTTGAGTGCGGGCGACATCGGGCGACATTTCCCGCCCAGCGATCCGCAGTGGAAGGGCGCCGACAGCGCGGTATTTTTGCGACACGCCGCCGGGATGGCAAGCGAGCGCGGCTATCAGATCAGCCAACTGGATTGCACGATCATTTGCGAAGCCCCGAAGATCGGCCCGCATGCCGGGGCGATGCAAGCAAGACTGGCCGAGATTACCGGCGTTGCGGCGGACCGGATCAGCGTGAAGGCTACGACCTCGGAACAGCTTGGGTTCACGGGGCGTGGCGAGGGTATCGCCGCGCAAGCCACCGCGACGTTGATCGCCGGATGACGCGGGCGATCGCGATCTTCTTTGGCGCAGGCCTGCTGCGCCCTGCCCCCGGCACCTGGGGCACCGCCGCCGCGCTGCCGGTTGGCTGGGTGATCCACGGGCTGTTCGGGTTTCCGGGGCTGGTGATTGCCACGGTGCTGGCCTTTGGCCTTGGCTGGTGGGCGACCTCAGTCGAAACCCGTGGCAAGGACGATCATGATCCCTCGGAAATCGTGATTGACGAAGTCGTGGGCCTTTGGATCGCGCTGATGCCGCTGTCTGCCGGATTGTGGCATGCGGGCGCGGATCCGTGGCTGTTCCCCTGGCCCGGCTGGGTCGGCGCGTTTGTGTTGTTCCGCCTGTTCGACATCTGGAAGCCCTGGATGATCGGCTGGGCCGACCGGCGCGGCGATGCGTTGGGGGTCATGCTGGACGATGTGATCGCGGGGGTTTTCGCGGCGATCATTCTGGCATTGGCTGCGGGCATTTCTCATGGGATGATACTGGGATGAGTGTTTCGACCCTGATCACATTGGCGCGCAACGCCAAGGCATCCGTTGCCACCGCCGAAAGCTGTACCGGCGGCATGGTGGCGGCGGCGATTACCGCGATCCCCGGCGCGTCGGACGTGTTCGATCACGGCTGCATCACCTACTCCAACGCCGCCAAAGTGCGGATGTTAGAGGTGATGCCCGTCAGCATCGCACAGCACGGTGCGGTCAGCGAGGAAGTCGCGCGCGAGATGGCCGAGGGCGCGCTGAAATCATCCAAGGCGACACTGGCCGTCGCGGTAACCGGGGTCGCAGGGCCGGGCGGCACCGAAAAGAAGCCCGAGGGGCTGGTCTGGTTTGCAACCGCGATGAAGGGTGCCGAGACACTGGCCGAGATGCAGGAATTCGGCGCCATCGGGCGCGCCTCGGTCCGTGATGCGGCGACCGATCACGCGATTGCGCTGTTGGTGCGGCGGCTGGGTTAACAACCGCTGACCGGGCAATCTGACCGGTTTATCCATCGACAAGACCCGCATATCGGTCCGAGCATGGTGCAGTAATTCCTGAACCATTTGCGCCGGGTGATTTGCGGACTTCCGATCTCAGCACGGCCAAAATCTGCCTTATCCTTGAGCATTTAGGCCTGATCCTGCACAATTATCGGGCAAACTCGCTTTTGCCGACGAATTCAGCGCGCTCTGGCCCGCTGCCTGTTTTCATCCCGGCCACGTCCGTTTTCATGCTCAAAACATCGAAATCGGAGACGAAAATGGTCGGCGCAGACACAGCTTGGATTATCACCGCAACGGCCCTGGTGCTGTTCATGACACTACCGGGCCTCGCCCTGTTTTACGGGGGGCTGGTGCGGGCGCGCAATGTTCTGAGCGTCTTCATGCATTGCTACGCCATCGCCTGCCTAATGAGCATTCTGTGGCTGGCGGTGGGTTATTCCATCGCGTTCGGGGACGGCAACGCGATCTGGGGCGGTCTGGGCAAGGCATTCCTGAACGGGGTGACCGCCGACAGCCTGTCGGGCACCATCCCCGAGGTTCTGTTCTTCGCTTTCCAGATGACATTCGCGATCATCACCCCGGCCCTGATCGTCGGCGCCTATGTCGAACGTATCGGCTTTGGCTTTGTGCTTTTGTTCAGCGGGTTGTGGATGCTTCTGGTCTATGCGCCGGTGGTCCATTGGATCTGGGGCGGCGGCATGCTGTCCGATGGCGGGATTTTTGGAGAAATCGGAGCGCGGGATTTCGCGGGCGGAATCGTCGTCCACGAAACCGCCGGATTGGCCGCATTGGTCATCGCGGTGATGCTGGGCGCGCGCAAGAACCGCACCACGCCGCCGCATAACCCAGGCTATGTCATGATCGGCGCGGCGATGCTGTGGGTCGGCTGGTTCGGGTTTAACGGCGGGTCGCAACTGGCGGCTGACGGCGGTGCCGCGATGGCGCTTTCGGTGACGCATATCTCGGCTGCGGCAGCCTCGCTCAGCTGGGCGCTGTGGGAGCGGATCAAATTCGGCAAAGCCTCACTGGTGGGCATGGTGACGGGCACAATTGCCGGGCTGGCGTCGATCACGCCCGCATCCGGCTTCGTCGGCCCGGTTCCGGCGTTGATCATCGGGTTGGTTGCGGGGGTCCTCTGCCAGGAGGCGGTGAACGTGATCCGCAACAAGGCGGGTATCGACGATACGCTGGATGTCTTCGCGGTCCACGGGGTCGGCGGCGTGTTCGGCACCATCATGATCGCGGTGTTCGGGGCGGGCGCCTGGGGTGCGCAGCTTGGGTCGCTGGTTATCGTCGGGGTCTATACGGTTGTACTCACCGCCATTCTGGTCGTGATCTGCCGCGCAGTAACGACCTTCCGGGTGGATGCAGAGGCGGAAACCAACGGTCTTGACCTGTCATTGCATGGGGAACGCGCCTACGACATGTCATCGTAGAAGACATGCACGGCACAATTGGACGGCGCGCGCTTCAGGTGCGCGCCGTCCGCGTTTCCGGTAGTTTTTTCACTGCATCATCCGCGCCCGGCCAAACGAACTCGCCAGAGGCGGCGCCCGAAGCAGGTCCGGCGCGTGCAGCATCTTTCCCAACAGTCGGCGAAACGCTGTGGGCCCGTGCGTTGAGGCGGTTCGTTGCGTAAAGTATGGCGGCGCGAGCTCTGCCGCTGCCTCAACACCCGCCGATGTCCGAATTGGTCCAACCGCGCGGCTTGGCGGGACTTTCCCGGCGCGATGTTCTGTGGTTCTGTTCGCGCCAGATTGAGCGGCGGGATCGAGCGGCCACAGTGATAGCACACAGACTTCACGCAGCCGGGCGCGATGCCTCGGAAACGACTGTCAGTCTGGCGCTGATGCTGGGCGGGGCGCTGTGGGGCGTCATCTGGATCCCGATCCGCGCGTTGGAGGCGCAGGGCCTGCCCGGCGCATGGCCCGGCATGCTGATCTACGCGGCGACCTTGCTGTTGCTGAGCCCGCTTCTGGCGATCCGCTGGCGGCACATCCGCACGCGGATCTGGGCGCTGGCGTTTTGCGGAGTGGGCACTGGGGCCGCCTTCAGCCTATATGCCACCAGCCTGCTTTTGACGGATGTGGTTCATTCGATCCTGCTGTTCTACCTCACCCCGGTCTGGGGCACGATTCTGGGCATAGTCTTGTTGGGCGAACGGCTGACCCCGCCCCGTATCGCGGCGCTGTGCCTGGGGATCGGCGGGTTGGTGGTGGTTCTGGGCGACGAACCGGGCATCCCCTGGCCGCGCAACATCGGCGACTGGCTGGCGCTGGGTGCAGGACTGGCCTGGGCAATTGGCAGTTTCGGTGTCTATCGAATGAAAGCAATCGCCGTCAGCGACCAGATCCTGGCCTTCATGGCCGGAGCGCTGGTCGTCACCGGAGCAACGCTGGTGATCGGCGGCAATGCTCTGGGCGGGACCATCGCGCCACAGGTGTTTTTCGGCAATACCGGCTGGGGGCTGCTGATTGCCTTTTACGTGGCACCGATGCTGGTCCTGACACTCTGGCCAGCAACGCGACTGACACCTGGCCGTGTCGGAGTTCTGCTGATGACAGATGTGATCGCCGCCGTCGCCTCGGCTGCCTGGCTTGCCGGGGAACCCTTCGGTATGCGCGAAATATTGGGAAGCGTATTGATGATATCGGCCGCGCTGGTGGAAGTGCTGGGAAAACGCAATTGAAATTGCTTGCGCCTGCGGCGAGCGGGGAAAGGGGGGCTGTCTGCCCCCCTCTGTCGCTTCGCGCCATTCACCCCCCGAGGATATTTATGGGTCAATGATGCTCAAGTAAGATTATGTTAACCAAAATTGCGGATACTCACACCTGCGGTACAGGCAGGGATGCTAATGACCGTGGTCGATGATGGCGGCCCGACTTGTGAAAAGGTCGGGCCGTTTTCCATATCTAAGTCGACATCATCATTGACCCAAAAATATCCCCGCCGGAGGCATAATTCTTTTTGGTCCGACGACGCTGTTAAGCATCCCGCAAACAGGTTGTGAGCATTGTCAGATCTATATCATCGCAGACCGCCGCCGCCAGTTTTGCCGCGCGTTGGTCGCCGACGATCGAGGCCGCTTTCTGTCTGAGCCGGGCGCCAAGCAAGTCCGGGTCGGCGTCGCGGTTCAGATCGTGGTATGCTTCGGCCCCATCCACGTGCACCCGCGCGGCAGTTTCCGCCAGCGTTTCATCCATGGTGATTTGCACGCGGTTGCGCAGCGCAACCAGGGCGGGGTCGGTGCAAGCAGCATCCGAGAACGCGGCGAGCGCGCTGGTGTCCCGGCCGGTCAGGGCCATTGCCGCGCATAAACGCAGTGAGAATTTCGCCTCCAATCCCGTTGTCGGTTCGGGAATGTTGCACACCGTCAGCCAGCGCGGATGGACGGCGACTTCGATCACATCCGGGTTGGGCGCATCCAGTGTTCGAAGCGCCTCGATCATCGCGTGGGTTCCATGGCAGCAGGCGTGAAGCTTGTGGCTGACATGCTCGAACAGCCAGGCCGCACCCATTCCGTTCCATGCCGCATCATCTGCCGCACCGTGGTGGGTCGCGGCAAAGCCGTTCATCCCGTCGAGGGCATCTGGTGTTGAGGTCATTCCGGCGCGCGCAAGCAGTGCCGCCTCGACCCCATTTGACGCCGCGTATCCGGCGTTCATCGGCTTTCCCATGGTGCCGAACTGCGCCTTGATCCCGCCTGCCCGGCTGGCAACCAGACCAAGGGCATGCCCGGTTTGTTCAGCATTCAACCGCATCAGTTTTGCAGCCGCCAGCGTCGCGCCGATCGCACCTGCGGTGCCGGTCATGTGGAAACCGGCCTGATAATGAGGGCGCCCCAGCCAGACGCCAAAGCGAACCGATGCCTCCAGCCCGATCAGCGCCGCCTGGGCGAATTCTGTGCCAGTTGCGCCCACCTCCTCGGCCACGGCAAGGGCTGCCGGGATCACCGCGACCGAAGCGTGGCCGATGTGAGCGAAATGCGTGTCGTCATAGTCCAGCGCATGCGACGTTGCCCCATTCACCAGGGCTGCCGCGCGCGCAGGAACACGGGTCGTAGCCCCCACAACACTGGCGCGCGCGCCACCGCCGCCGGCAGCATCATGATTTTCTTGCAAAATCATGTCCCGTGCGATGCGCGACACGGGCTCCTCCACACCGGCGATCGCGCAGGCGGCCCAGTCGAGCAGCGACAGCGCAAAGATGCGGCGGACCTGCGGCGTCGGCTGCGCCGTTTCGCAGAATGTGATGAGGCGGTCGGCGACCTTCATCCCGTCATCCCGTGGGACCATAGAGGGTGGCGGCGCGGGTTTCGAAGGCGCGCACGATACGTTGCATCGCCTCATTGAAAACGACGCCGATGACGGCTTGCAGGATGCGGTTCTTGAACTCGAAATCGGTTGTGAATGTCACCTCGCAACCACCCGGTGTTTCAGCAAAGCTCCAGACCGAATCCATGGTCTTGAACGGGCCGTCGATATAGGTGGTCTCGATCCGGCGCGCATTGGGCCACAGCGTCACGCGGCTGGTGAATTTTTCGCGGTAGACCTTAAAGCTGATGACCAGCTCCGCCTCCATCACCGAATGATCGTCGAGTTCGCGATGGCGCAGGATGCGGGCGGCGGCGCACCAGGGCAGGAATTCGGGATACCGCGCGACGTCAGCGACCAGCGCGTACATCTGATCGGCGCTATAGGGCAGCTGGCGGGTTTCGGCGTGGCGCGGCATGGGCGCAGCATTAGCACCCCCGCCGCCACCTGCAAGCCACAGTCAGGCGCCCGTGTCATTTTGGTCTGGTGACATTTGCGCGCACTCTGCCCATGGTGCCCGAAACTGCGAATGACGCGACTGCCACGGACGAGACTGCGCATGCCTGATCCTTACGAAATTGACACAATGATCTCGGCCAAGTCCATTGCCGCACGGATCGAGGATCTGTCGCGCGACATTCGAGAGGCCTACAAGGACACCGACAAGCTGGTCGTTGTCGGCTTGCTGCGTGGCAGTTTCGTTTTCATCGCCGACCTGGTGCGTGAGCTGGACATGCCGGTGGAGGTCGATTTCCTCGAAGCGTCCTCTTACGGCGACGGGATGGAAAGCAGCCGCGAGGTGCGCATCCTCAAGGACCTGCGCGGCGCGATCGAGGGGCGCGATGTGCTGTTGGTCGAGGATATCGTCGACACCGGCCATACGCTGAAGCATGTGACCGCCCTGCTGGAAACGCGCAAGCCCAAGCGGCTGGAAACCATTGCGTTGCTGGACAAGCCGACCCGTCGCGAGGTTGATATCAAGGCAACCTGGACCGGGTTTGAAATCCCCGATGAATTCGTCGTCGGTTACGGCATCGATTTTGCCCAGCGGGATCGCAATCTGCCCTATATCGGCAAGGTGCGGTTTATCTGACCGGGTCCGCCCCGACCGTGAGTCAATCCAGGCCCTGACCGCAGGCATAATGGTCTGACTGCAAAACATTTTCGAATAATTGAACCCTCCACCGCGTTGGCGCGACACAGTTACGACAACACCGTCATAACGCTTTGGAGGACAGTCCAATGAACGCCACGAAAACAGCTTCCGCAACCGCCTTGATCCTGACCGCTTTGGCCACGCCGCTTGCCGCGCAAGATTCTTCGGGCCTGACATTCAGCGGCGATATTCGCCTTGAGCACATGTCATTTGGCAGCGATGACGAAACTTTCTTTGTCGGCTCGGGCGATCTGAGCTTTGATTTTGGCAATGGTTTTGGCATCGTCGGTGCCGCCGACGCTTTCGTCGCAGATGGTTTTGATGCCGAGGCGCTGTGGCTATCGCTGTCCTATTCCGGGGATTGGGGCAGCGTTCAGGTCGGTGTGCCGGAAAGCGTGATCGAGACCTATGCCTCGACCGGGGAGTTCAACGGCGCGTCCAATGGCTATCTTTTCCCGATGACCAGCTTCTTTCGCCATTCCTATGTCAAAAGCGTCGCCTTGTTAGACGACGTAACGCCGTTTGGTCTGCGCTATGATGGGGCATCGGGCGACCTGAGCTATGGCCTGAGCTATCACAACTTTGAGGATGGCGCGCTGGAATCCGTTGGCGCGGCGTTCCGCTATGACATCAACGAATACGGTGTTTTCGGCGGTGTCGAGCATAGCGCGATGGGCGGCGGCGGCGACCTGACGGTCTGGCGCATCGGGGCCGATGCGGACATGGGCAGCCACGGCGGATCTGCGGTGATCGTGGGCGGGAATGACGGCTTTCCGACAACGATCGAATTGCAGGGCTTTTACCGCCCGAACGATCAGATCACGCTTGGTGCTGCAATCATGGATGTCGATGGGGATGGCACGCTTTACGGTGTGAATGCCGAATATGCCTTTGCTAACAACGCCTATGTGCGCGGAAGTGTTCTGGGGGCCGACGGGATGGATGACCCGATGGTCAACCTGGCGGTCGGGTTCCGTTTCTAACTGAATTTGCAAGCCGGAAGCCCGCGAATTTGTCCACAGGGGCGGTCAGTTATCTGGCCGTCCTTGTTGGATTCCATGTAGGTCAACGCAGCCTCTTGCATCGCAAGACTCACAAATTTGCATTATTTTATGGTTGCTTACCCTGAAAACGCGGTTTTCGAGTCACACCGCGAAGCAGGTTCGAATCAGACAATTGTTGCGCCAGCGCTTTTTCGGTTTAATGGGCCCAATCAACCAAAAAACGCCCCCCGGAGACCGAGCAATGAAAAAACCTATGAAACAGACGGCCATTTTGTTGGCCACTTGCGCACTTCCTGCCGTCACTTTGGCGGGATCCCCCCTATCAGGCCCCGATGTTGTCTATCGCGGATATGTGGAACTTGAGCATCTCAACAGCAGTGGCAGCGACCAGAACACGCTGGGCGGAGAGTTGTTCTTCAATTGGTCGCCGACCGCGATCAGCAGCTATGGGTTTGGGGTCACTGGTGGGTTCGAAGGCATCACCTTGCTGGACAGCAGCAGTGACGATTATGTCGCCCTGTGGCTGGCACTGACCTATTCGATGGCTGGCGGAAGCAGTTCCATGCCCGGCGGTGTCCTGTCGTTCGGCTTCCCAACCTCGCCGATTGATGATTATGCCAGCACGGATATTTTCAACGGTTCGATCCTGATCGACGCCGAGTTTTCCGTCGTGAAAAGCTCTTTCGTCAGATACGCCAACCTGCTGGAGTCCGAACGTCCGTTCGCTGTTCGGTATGACGCGACTTCGGGCCCGCTGAGCTATGGTATTGCCTGGCATCACATCGATTTCGGGTCCGACGACGCGAATTCTTTTTCGGCGGCAGCCCGGTATACCAGCGGCGCCCTGACCTTCGCAGGCGGCATCGAGCATATCGACGGAAGCGGCGGCGGATCGTTCACAGCGGTGCGCGCGGGGGTTGAGGCTGACTTCGACCCGCTGAAGGCGCATCTTTACATCTATGAGAATGACAGCAGCGGACCGCCAGGAGGTGTTGAAGTTGGCGTGTCTTATGAGGTGATGCCGAACCTGACGGTCGGCGCGAACTTCCTTGATATTGACGGGTCCGGGGATCTTTTCGGCGTCACGGCAAATTATGATCTGGCCAATGGTGGCTATGTTCAGGCCGGCCTGATGGATGGTGACTTCGGTGACTCGGTAATTGACCTGTCGGTCGGATACAGGTTCTGAAACCCGGTCTGACCTGAATGCACCTGCATCATTTTCTGCGGATGGCGCGTTGGGCGCGCCATCCGCCTTCGGCACGGCGGGTGAAACTGGTGCTTGGCGTCCTGCTTGCCTGCGCGGTTCTCCTCTTAATCGAACGCACAATCGGATGGCCGGATTTTCTGAGCGCCGATACCCCCGCGAACGGGCGGATCATGCGCTGACGCCCGCGCGACAGGCGATTTTCCGCCTCACCATTCTGTGATCGGCAAACACTTACTCTGCGTAAATGCTCACTGGTTTTCACGGGGTTGTTGGGTATGCTTGCTGGACGAGTACAGTTTTTTTTTGGAGGTTCACATGAAACTCACCACACGCATTTTCGGCGGCGTTATCCTGACGGCTGCTATTGCGGGTACCAGCTTTGCTGCGTCTCATATCGACAAGGCGACGGCTGGGGCGATCAAAGCACGACAGTCGCATATGGAACTTTATCAGCACAACGCTGGTGTCTTGTTTGGCATGGCCGGTGGCAAAATCGACTATGATGCCGAAGCGGCTTCGGCACATGCGGCAGATCTTGCTGCGCTGTCGACGTTGAACCAGCGTGGGTACTGGCTGCCGGGTTCGGATATGGAAACGCTTGGCGATTCGACGCGGGCTTTGGCCGCAATCTGGGCTGACGGATCCAACGTCGGAGAAATTGCCGGCCAATTGGCTGAGGCTGCCGCGACGATGAATGAAGTCGCCGGTGATGGGCTAGAAGCAGTTCAGGGCGCTATCGGTGCTGTTGGCGCAGCGTGCACCGCATGCCATAAAGCGTTCAGAGGTAGCTGAACTGTCTGAATGAAAGGCGGGGGGCTTTGAGCGCCCCCCGACCCAAAAGATGAGAAAATTGCTGACGCTTCTTGTTGTGGCTGGCCTGATCGGGCTGGCCATTTTCTGGTTTGTAACACAGCCTAAACCCTTGGGCCCCGAAGCATTGGCCGGGACCACAAGCGATGTTGAGGCGGGCAAATATGCCTTCTATGCCGCTGGCTGTTCGTCGTGCCATGCTGCACCGGGGGCCGAAGGCGACGAAAAGCTGAAGCTGGCCGGTGGCAAGCGCTTCGTGTCGGACTTTGGCACGTTCATTGCGCCCAATATCTCGCCCGATCCGCAACACGGCATCGGCGGGTGGAGCGATCTGGAACTGGTCAATGCCGTCATCAAAGGCGTCAGCCCCGGTGGCGCGCATTACTTCCCCGCCTTCCCCTATACCAGTTACGCACGGGCCGAGGTGGCCGATGTGGTCAATATCGCCGCCTACCTGCGCACCCTGCCCCCGGTCGCTGAAAGCGCGCCCGCGCATGAGGTCGGATTTCCCTTCAACATCCGCCGCAGTCTTGGCGGGTGGAAGTTCCTGTTTCTGGACGATAGCTGGCAAATCGACGGCGATCTGAGCGAACAACAAACGCGCGGGCGTTATCTGGTCGAGGCTTTGGGCCATTGTGGTGAATGTCACACGCCCAGAAACTTTCTTGGCGCAACAGACGGATCACGCTGGTTGGGCGGGGCCAAGAACCCGTCGGGTAAGGGCCGGATTCCGAACATCTCTCCGGCGGTTCTGGACTGGTCCGAAGTCGATATTGCCGAATATCTGAAATCCGGCTTTACGCCCGAATTCGACACCGCAGGTGGCGAAATGGTGGATGTCATCGCCAATACCAGCCAGCTGACGGATGAGGATCGCGCCGCGATTGCAGCCTATCTGAAAGCCGTGCCAGGGGTGGCCGATCCGGCTCCGGAATAGATCACGCGGCCTGCAATACAGGCCATGACGCTGCCTGCCGCGTGCAGATGGCATCAGACTGCGCGCGCCGACAAGAATAGACCGGTGCGAATTTCTTCGCACCGGCCGAGCGTCATAAAAAAGGCTTTTCGAACGTCGCTGGCTACAGGAGCGGGATGCAAAACGCGCCCGGCGCCGTCCGAAACACGTTCAAAAGGGGTCCGGTGCGCAGCCGATTGTGACGGGGAGTGTCGAATTCCATCCCGGCGGCGCACTTTCACAAAGTGACAATTTCGTCTGTCTTTTCAAACAGTTCCGAAGCTGCCTAACACTCTGCACTTGTGAACGTGGGATCATTCAAACCGATTGACCCACCGTCAAGCAAGGGGTGGTCGGCGGTTCCGCGCGCAATTAACGGTTTATTCACGCTTGGCCGAGTTTTTGCCGCCGTGCAGCGCGCAATCGCGCAAAATTATCGCCTGCGTGATAGCTTGATCGCGTCAGCGGCGTGGCCGAGACCATCAGGAATCCCTTACCGAACGCGGATTTTTCGTAAGAGGCAAACTCCTCAGGCGTCACGAAGCGGTCCACGGCGTGGTGCTTGGGCGTGGGCTGCAGGTACTGGCCGATGGTCAGAAAATCGATGTCGGCGGCGCGCATGTCCTCCATCACCTGCAACACGGCCTGACGATCCTCGCCCAATCCAACCATCAGACCGGATTTGGTGAACATCGAGGGGTCAAGTTCCTTCACGCGCTGCAACAGCCGTAGCGAGTGGAAATAGCGCGCACCGGGGCGAACCTCGGGATACAGGCCCGGCACGGTTTCCAGGTTGTGATTGAAGACGTCGGGGCGTGCCTCGACCACGATTTCCAGCGCCGAAGGGTCGCATTTGATGAAATCAGGCGTCAGTATTTCGATCGTGGTGCCAGGGGCCTGACGGCGGATGGCGCGGATGGTCTGGGCGAAATGTTCGGCGCCGCCATCTTCCACATCGTCGCGGTCGACCGAGGTGACGACCACGTGGTTCAGCCCCAGCTTTTTCACCGCATCGGCCACCCGGCCCGGTTCGAAGACGTCCAGCGCCTCGGGCGGTTTGCCGGTGGCGATGTTGCAGAAGGTGCAGGCGCGGGTGCAAACCTCGCCCATGATCATCATCGTGGCGTGGCCCTGGCTCCAGCATTCGCCGACGTTCGGGCAACCGGCTTCTTCGCAAACCGTTACCAGCTTGTGTTCACGCATGATGTCGCGGGTCTGTTTGTAGCCCGCCGAGTTTGGAGCTTTTACGCGAATCCACGACGGTTTTCGCGGCTGCGCCTGATCAGGCTTCTTCGCCTTTTCCGGGTGGCGCTGTTCGGGGATTTTCAGATCGCGTGCCATATTCATCCTCTTTCACATGCGTCTTAGCGCATGCCCCCTGCCCTGACCAGATTGGCACGTGCATGGCAGCTATGCCAGATCATGCGGCGCGGCGGCGGATTCCAGTTGAACCTTCCGCCCGGCTGTTTAGAATCTTTCTAAACGATTCACTCAAACGTCAGGAGACCGCAATGGACGGCGATATGAAATGCCCGGTGTCGCACCAGAAAAAGACCACGAACCGCGACTGGTGGCCAAACCAGCTGAACCTGTCGGTGCTCCACCAGCATGGCGCCAGCCCCGATCCGATGGGCGAAGATTTTGATTACGCGGCCGAGTTTGCCTCGCTTGATCTTGAGGCGGTGAAGAAAGACCTGATCGCGCTGATGACGGACAGCCAGCCCTGGTGGCCCGCGGATTATGGCCATTACGGCCCGTTCTTCATCCGCATGGCGTGGCATTCGGCGGGCTCCTATCGCACCGCCGATGGCCGCGGCGGTGGCGGATCAGGGTCGCAGCGGTTCGCGCCGCTGAATTCCTGGCCCGACAATGGCAACCTGGACAAGGCGCGGCGTCTGCTTTGGCCGATCAAGGCGAAATACGGGAAAAAGCTGTCCTGGGCCGATCTGTTCATCCTGACCGGCAACTGCGCAATCGAAAGCATGGGCGGCAAGGTTTTCGGTTTCGCAGGCGGGCGTGAAGATATCTATGCCCCGAACGAAGACGTCTACTGGGGGGCCGAAAAGGAATGGCTGGAAGCCTCGGGCGGGGAAAACAGCCGCTATTCGGGCGAGCGAGAGCTGGAAAATCCCCTGGCCGCCGTCGAAATGGGCCTGATCTATGTGAACCCGCAAGGCCCCGATGGCGACCCGGACCCGATCCGTTCAGGTCTCGACATCCGCGACACATTTGGTCGCATGGCGATGAATGACGAAGAAACCGTCGCGCTGGTTGCCGGTGGCCACACCTTCGGCAAGGGCCATGGCGCGGGCGATCCCGCAAAAGTCGGTGCCGAGCCTGAGGGCGAAGCCCTGCATCAGATGGGCTTTGGCTGGGCCAACGCGCATGAAAGCGGGATGGGCGTACATACGACAACCTCTGGCTTCGAAGGGCCCTGGACCCCGAATCCGACCCAATGGGACAACGGTTATTTCGACGTTCTGTTCGGGTACGACTGGGAAAAGACCACCAGCCCGGCGGGGGCGATCATCTGGCACGCCAAGGACCTGGCCGAGGAAAACCACGCGCCCGAGGCGGACGGTTCGGACAAAAAGGTGCCGCTGATGATGACCACGGCGGATATGGCCATGCGCTATGATCCGATCTATGGGCCGATCTCCAAGCGGTTCCATGAAAACCCCGAGGAATTCGCCGATGCCTTCGCGCGCGCCTGGTTCAAGCTGACCCATCGCGATATGGGCCCCAAGGCGCGTTATCTTGGCCCCGATGTGCCCGAAGAAGACCTGATCTGGCAGGATCCGGTGCCTGCCGGGACGACCTTGTCAGATGCGGATGTGGCCGACCTGAAGGCGAAGATCATCGCCTCGGGCCTGACAACGGCGCAGCTGGTCAAGGCGGCCTGGGCGTCAGCCTCGACCTTCCGCGCATCCGACATGCGCGGCGGTGCGAATGGCGCGCGGGTGCGGCTGGCCCCGCAGAACGGTTGGGACGCCAATGAACCGGAGGAGCTTGGCAAGATTCTGTCGGTGCTGGAAGGCATTCAGGCCGGTCACGGCGCGGTGTCCCTGGCCGACCTGATCGTGCTTGGCGGCGCGGCTGCGGTCGAGGCTGCGGCGAAGGCGGGCGGGCATGATGTCACCGTAGCGGTGTCCACCGGGCGCGGCGATGCGAGTGCCGAGCAGACCGATGCGGACAGCTTTGAGCCGCTGGAGCCTGTCGCCGACGGGTTCCGCAACTTCGCCAAGCCGGGCCTTCCGGTGCGGGCCGAAGATATCCTGCTGGACAAGGCGCAGCTGCTGGACCTGACCGCGCCGGAAATGACAGCCCTGATCGGTGGCATGCGCGCCTTAGGCGCAACCCACGGCGGGTCTGATGCGGGCGTATTCACCGACCGGCCCGGCACGCTTAGCAACGACTTCTTCAAGGCGCTGCTGGACATGTCGGTGGTGTGGTCCCCGACCACCCCGGAAGAGGATGCGTATGAAGGCCGCGACCGGGCGACGGGCGCACTGCGCTGGACCGCAACACGGGTCGATCTGGTGCTCGGGTCCAACGCCCAGCTTCGCGCGCTGGCCGAAGTTTACGGCGCCGACGATGGAGAGGCGCGTTTCGTGCGCGATTTCGTCGCCGCCTGGACCAAGGTGATGGACGCGGATCGCTTCGACATCTGATAACGTCCGGCCCGCCGATTGCGCGGGCCGGTGCCGCCCCTACCGGGCCGGTCAGCCGATCAGGCTGGCCGACCGGCTTTGTGCGCGATAGTGATCGCGCAATCGTTCCAGTGCGATTCTAAGCACGATCTTGCCCGAACGCGCCGACCAGCCCATGTGCTTTTCAGCCTCTTCCATCCCTTCCAGAAAACAGCAGCAGCGCAGCACGACATCGCCAAGACCGGGGCCAAGCGTGCCGAGCGCTTCGTAAACCCGATCGCGCGCCGCACCCCCGGCACCGGGGCTGCCGCCTGACGGGTCGGGGTGTGAACCGCCGGTCAGAAACGCCTCCCAATCCTGGGCGATGCGTGGCCCGTATTGCGCCAATTCAAAATCTTCGCGCAGGCGTTCGCCTGCGGCAACAAGATCGGCGGCCAGGAACGGGGTGCCATCGCGGCGTCGGCGGCGCGCAAGCAATTGTAGCGGGCTTTCCACGGCGCAATAGCGCGCACCGGCGCGGCGCGGCGGCGCCGAGGCACCCGGCACCGCCGCGGCAAAGGGCGCGGGTGCTTCGGCCATGCCCTGTTGCGCACTTTCCGCCTTTGCCAACATCTCTCGCAGGGCGGCGCGCCCTGCCGGGGTGATGTGATACCGCGCGATGCGACCGGGAGTGGCGCAGGCGATCCAGTCGGTCAGGGCCATCGCCTCGACCTCGGCGCGGTCGGCGACGGCTGTGCGGATCGTCTTGCCGTTGGCGTCTTCGCGCACAACCACCGCCTGTTCCATGTCGGCCGCAACCGCAAGGCAGGCACCGGGTTCATTAAGCCGGCGCAGGATCCGGGCGGATTCGGCCTGCATTTCATCATCACTTGGCGGGTTTGGGGATGTCGGTCGGGCGCGCGAGGCAGCGGGCATTTGGGCGTGCTCCTGTTTCGTTGAGGTCGGGGCTGTCTTGGTCTTCCGGGCGGCGTCCGGTGTCAGACCGCCAAGCGTGTTCAGCGCCTGATCCACCAGCCAGTCATCGCGCCGCGATTCAAACTGACGCACCTGGCGCAGAATCGTCGATGCATGGCAATCCGCCTGCCGCGCAAGCGCGCGCAACGATTGCCCGCCCACGGTATGCGACAGGTAATGACGCGCCGATTTCGGCACCCATCCCGGCAGATGCGGCAATGGCCTGTGATCAGATATTGCAGTCGGCATTCTTAGTTCCCCCCGGCAAATGCAGAAAAATATTGTCTGAACAATGATGCTCGATTCTGCGGATTTGTATAAAATTGTAAACAACCGTGAGTTGCAATTGTTACCGACTTGTTAACAATCCGAACGGTAGATGTCGATTAAATGATAATTCCTAACAACCTAAGGCTGTGTCGACCGCCACAACCCCGGCTTACGCAACACCCGGCGTGCTGCCCGCATGATGGATATGTGCAACTATCCTTGGGGGATGACATGACCGACAGACTTGAAAACCTGCGCCGCCCGCGCCTGCTGATCCGTGCAGCGCGCTTTGGGCTTGCCACCTATCGGCGCGACCGGGATCTGAAGCGGCTGATCCCGTCCGTGGTGCCGCCATCCCCGGCCCGCGCGGTCGAGATTCTGATGGATCAGGAAGCCGATATCGAGGCCAACCGAACCTCGCAATACGCCACATACAAGGTGGCCGAACACGTAAGCATCCTGACCGCGCTGATGGCCGAGGCGCAGCTTGCCGCGGCCAGTGCCGCGCCTGCCCTGATTGAAACCAAGGCGCTTAACGCACCGCTGCCCGCCAATGTCGTGCGACTGCGGCCCGGGCCGCGGCGTCAGCTCATCGTGTCGGGCAACTCCGATTTGCGCCGCGCCACATAGTCGTTCAGCTGATCGAGGATACCGGCGTCCAGCGCCGGTGCCTCGTACCGCGCCAGCATCGCCGCCACTCGGGCCGAGGCGAGCGCTTGCGTATCCCGCGCGCCTTCCTCGTCCCAGGTCTCGAACGGTTTGTAGTCCAGCAATTCGGACCGCCAGAACGCCGATTTGAAATTCGCCTGGGTGTGGGCGCAGCCAAGATAATGGCCTCCCGGCCCCACTTCGCGCAGGGCGTCCATCGCCTGCGCATTCTCGTCATGCTGCACGCCCGCCGCCATGCGGTGCAGAATGCCCAGCTGGTCCGCATCCATCACGAATTTCTCGTAAGAACTGACCAGCCCGCCTTCCAGCCAGCCGCAGGAATGCAGCATGAAGTTGACCCCCGCCAGCAGCCCCGCGTTCAGCGAATTCGCCGTCTCATACGCCGCCTGCGCGTCCGGCAGTTTCGAACCACAGAACGAACCGGCCGACCGATACGGCAGCCCAAGACGGCGCGCCAACTGCCCCACGCCATAGGTGATCTGCGCGGCCTCTGGCGTGCCAAAGGTCGGTGCGCCCGAGTTCATGTCGATCGACGTCACGAACGCCCCCATGATCACCGGCGCACCGGGGCGCACCAGCTGCGAATAGGCGACCCCGGCCAGAACTTCAGCCAGCACCTGTGTCAGCGTGCCGATGACTGAAACGGGCGCCATCGCACCCCCGACAATGAACGGAGAGACGATGCAGGCCTGCCCGGCGGCTGCATAAACCTCCAACGCGCCCATCATCGTGGCATCAAACGTCAGCGGAGAGTTGATGTTGATCAGCGATGTCATGACCACGTTGTTGTTGACGACGTCCTCGCCAAACAGGATCTTCGCCATCTCGACCGAATCCGCCGCCCGGCTGGGTTCGGTGACCGAGCCCATGAACGGCTTGTCCGACAGCGTCATATGGGCGTGCAGCATGTCCAGATGGCGTTTGGAAACCGGCACATCCGTCGGCTCACAAACCGTGCCGCCCGAATGGTGCAGCCATTTCGACATATAGCCCAGCTTCACGAAGTTACGGAAATCCTCCATCGTCGCATAGCGCCGCCCGCCATCGGCGTCGCGCACGAATGGCGGGCCGTAAACCGGGGCCAGCACCAGGTCGCGCCCGCCGATATTGACGTTGCGCGCCGGGTTGCGCGCGATCTGGGTGAACTGCGCCGGCGCCGTCTTGCACAGCTTGCGCGCCAGCCCGCGCGGGATATGCACACGCTCGCCCCGCACATCGGCACCCGCCTCGCGCCAACGGTCGAGGGCGGCGGGGTTATCGGGGAAGTTGACGCCGATCTCTTCCAGAACGACCTCGGCGTTGGCTTCGACAATCTCCAGCGCCTCGGCGCTGATGTAATCCATGTCCGGGGTGTTGCGGGTGATGGGGGGGACCATTTCAATGTGATGCGCTGTGCGCTCGGCCCGCCGGGCCGCCCCGCCGCCCGAGCGTCCGCGTCTGCTGCGTTCCGCCATGTCCCGATTCCTTTGACCGTTGGGTTGTCGTATTCCCGGTCATAGCGCGCAATGCGCCACCCAAAGTCGCGATTTGCGCCATTTGCGTTGCGTTCCCGACACTGGCAACCATCGCGATGTCGGGAAAGGGGTCTTTTGCGGTCGGTTTGCGCTTGCCAGCGGGCGCGACACAGGCAACTTCGGGCCGGGACAGGACCAAGGGAACAGGCACATGAAAATCGGATTTATCGGGCTGGGCAATGTCGGCGGCAAGCTGGCGGGCAGCATCCTCAGAAACGGATACGACCTGACGGTGCGGGATCTGGACAGGGGGCTGGCACAGCCGTTCCTGGACCAGGGCGCGCATTGGGCCGACAGCCCGGCAGATATGGCCCGCGCCTGCGACTACATCATAACATGCCTGCCCAGCCCCGCCGCCTGCGCCGAGGTGATGGAGGGGGCCGGTGGTCTGCTGGAGGGGTTGTCCGAGGGCAAGATCTGGGCCGAAATGTCGACCACCGACGCGGCCGAGGTTCGCCGCATGGCCGAAAGGGTCGTCGCCAAAGGCGCGCAGGCCATCGACTGCCCGGTATCCGGCGGCTGTCACCGGGCGGCGACGGGCAATATCTCGATCTTCGCGGGCTGCACGCGCAACACGTTCGAATCTGCCCTGCCCGTTTTGACCACGCTGGGACGACGGGTTCTGCACACCGGGGAGGTTGGAAGCGCTTCGACCCTGAAGGTGATGACCAACTATCTGGCGACCGCAAATCTGCTGACCTGTTGCGAGGCGATGGTGACGATGAAGGCCGCCGGGCTGGACCTTGCCACGACGTATGAGGCGATCAGAATCAGCAGCGGCACCAGTTTCGTGCATGAAACTGAAAGCCAGGTGATCCTGAACGGCAGCCGCGATATCAACTTCACCATGGATCTTGTGGCCAAGGATATCGGGTTGTTCCAGAAAATCGCCGATGAGGCGGGCGTGCCGCTTGAGATCTCTCCGTTGATGATCGAGATTTTCCGCGATGGCATGGCGCGCTATGGTGAACGCGCGCAATCCGATGATATCATCAGGCGCCTGGAAGAGGCGACAGGTCTGGACATCACCGCCCCGGGCTTTCCGGCCGAGATGCTGGATGATGAACCCGAAGAACCCGGGTACGAGGTTGGACTGCGATGACGCCCGAGCGTCGGATCAAGGATGCATTGCGCAGGCTGACCGGGCGGCCCACCCGCGCCGATGAACAGGCGCGCTATGTCGAGTTTCTGCATATCAGCAAAACCGCCGGCGGTCAGATCAAGCACGTGGCCAAGCAGATCAACCAAGCCACGGACAGCGTCTTCATTCGCACCCATGGGCATCCAAAAACTCTGATGGCACTGCGCGCAGGTCACCGGTACTTCTTTTCGATCCGCGAACCCGTCAGCCGGTTCCGATCAGCGTTCTATTGGTGCAAAACGGGTGAGTTTCATTCCGCACCCCGCGATCTGGAACCGGATGAGGCAGCGGCCTTTGCCCATTTCCCTGAAGCCAACGATCTGGCCGAAGCCTTGTTTGATGACGGAAAACGCGGCCAGCAAGCGCGCGCAGCGATCATGTCGATCAATCACTGTTTCACATCGCAGGTCGACTGGATGCGCGGGCGCGGCGCGTTTCTGGACCTGCGCCCGCCCGTGTGGATCATCCGGCAAGAACGCTTTGACGACGATCTGAAGGAATTCATGGCCCGCATCGGGTTCGAGGGCGCAATCTCGTTAAGCGATGATCGCGATCAGGCGCATCGCGTCGATCACTCTGCCGCGCCAGCGATCAGCCCACGCGGGGCGGAAAACCTGCGCGCCTGGTATGTGCAGGACGTGCATTTTCATCGGGCCTGTTGCGATTGGCTTGATGCGGGCGGCGTCAGCCCAAGCTAGGCAGCAGGCTGTCCACACTTGCTTTCGCATCACCATAGAACATGCGGGTGTTTTCCTTGAAGAACAGCGGATTTTCGATCCCCGAATACCCTGTCCCCTGCCCGCGTTTGGACACGAACACCTGTTTGGCCTTCCAGCATTCCAGCACCGGCATTCCGGCGATCGGGCTGTTGGGGTCATCCTGCGCAGCCGGGTTCACGATGTCGTTGGAGCCGATGACGATGGCCACATCGGTATCGGGGAAATCGGCGTTGATCTCATCCATTTCCAGCACGATGTCATAGGGCACTTTTGCCTCGGCCAGCAGCACATTCATGTGGCCGGGAAGCCGTCCGGCGACCGGGTGGATCGCAAAACGCACGGTCTTGCCCGCAGCGCGCAGTTTGCGCGTCAGTTCGGCCACCGATTGCTGGGCCTGCGCCACTGCCATGCCATAGCCGGGGATGATGATCACGCTTTCCGCGTCTTCCAGCGCGGCGGCCACGCCTGCGGCGTCGATTGGAATCATCTCTCCGTCGATTTCCTGCGCGGGGCCTTTGGTGCCGCCGAAGCCGCCAAGGATCACGCTGATAAACCGCCGGTTCATTGCCTTGCACATGATATAGGACAGGATCGCGCCCGAAGATCCGACCAACGCCCCCACCACAATCAGTAGATCGTTGCCAAGGCTGAAGCCGATCGCCGCTGCCGCCCAGCCGGAATAGCTGTTCAGCATCGACACGACGACGGGCATATCCGCGCCGCCGATCCCCATGATCAGATGATAACCGATGAACAGGGCCGCCAGCGTCATCAGGATCAGCGTCCAGCTGCCCGACCCGTTCAGGTACATCAGGATCAACAGCAGCGACAGCGCCGCCGCCGCCGCGTTCAGCAGATGACCTCCGGTTAGTTTTTTCGCCACACCGTCGACGCGCCCGGCCAGCTTGCCATAGGCCACGACCGATCCGGTGAAGGTCACCGCGCCGATCCAAATGCCCAGCACCAATTCGACCTTCAGAATGGCGATTTCGACCGGTGTTTTCTTGGCGACGAGTTCGGCAAACACGCCCTCGACCCCTTCACCAGCGGCTTTTGCCGCCTCGACCATGCCGATGGTCAGATCGGCGTTGAAGCCGACGAAGACCGCCGCCAACCCGACGAGCGAGTGCATGATCGCCACCAGTTCGGGCATCTGCGTCATCTCGACCTTTGTGGCGAGCTGGTATCCGACGACCGCGCCAATCGCGATCAGGATCAGCGACAGCAGCCACAGGCCCGCGCCGGGGCCGATCAATGTGGCGATGACCGCCAGCGCCATGCCGACAATGCCGTACCAGATCGCGCGTTTGGCGCTTTCCTGGTTTTTCAGCCCGCCGAGGGCCAGGATGAACAGGACCGCCGCGACCACGTAAGCCGCTGTTGTGAAACCGAAATCCATCTGTTCGTCCCCTTATGACCTCTGGAACATGGCAAGCATGCGCCGTGTTACCAGAAAGCCGCCAAATATGTTCACCGCCGCCATCAGGATCCCCAGCGCCGCCAGGATCATGATGATCCAACTGCTGGAGCCGACCTGCATCAGTGCCCCCAGAATAATGATCGAGCTGATCGCGTTCGTCACCGCCATCAGCGGCGTGTGCAGCGAATGCGCGACGCCCCAGATGACCTGAAAGCCAACGAAACAGGCCAGCACGAAGACGGTGAAATGGGCCATGAAACTCGCCGGGGCGACCAGCCCGACGGCCAGCAGCAATGCCGCGCCAATGGCCAGCAGACCGACCTGATTGCGGGTTTCGGTCTTGAACATCCGCACCTCTTCGGCGCGTTTCTGTTCGGGCGTCAATTCGACCGGTTTCGCCTTTGCGGGCGGTTTGGCGATGGCCGCGACCTTGGGGGGGGGCGGCGGGAATGTCACCTCACCCCCATGGGCAACTGTCGCGCCGCGGATTACGTCATCTTCCATGTTGTGGTTGATCACGCCGTCATTTTCCGGCGTCAGATCGTCCATCATGTGGCGGATGTTGGTGGCGTAAAGGGTCGAGCTTTGCGCCGCCATCCGGGACGGGAAATCGGTATAGCCGATGATGGTGACGCCGTTGTCGCTGACAATCTTCTCATCCGCGACGGTCAGTTCGCAATTGCCGCCCCGTTCCGCCGCCAGATCGACAATGACGCTGCCGGGCTTCATCAGCTCGACCATATCCTTGGTCCACAGCACCGGCGCATCGCGGCCCGGGATCAGCGCAGTGGTGATGACGATGTCGATATCCGGCGCAATCTCGCGGAATTTCTCAAGCTGCTTTTCGCGAAATTCCGGGCTGGAGGGCGCGGCATAGCCGCCTGTTGCCGCCGAATCCTGGCTGGATTCCTCGAAATCCAGATAGACGAATTCCGCGCCCATGGATTCGATCTGTTCGGCCACTTCCGGGCGCACATCGAACGCATAGGTGATTGCACCCAGTGAGGTTGCCGTGCCAATCGCCGCCAGTCCCGCGACCCCTGCCCCGACAACCAAAACCTTCGCGGGCGGCACCTTGCCTGCCGCTGTGATCTGTCCGGTGAAGAAGCGGCCAAAGTTGTTCCCGGCCTCGATCACCGCGCGGTATCCGGCGATATTCGCCATCGAGGACAGCGCGTCCATCTTCTGCGCACGGCTGATGCGCGGCACCATGTCCATCGCAACAACGGTCGCACCGGTCTTGGACGCCTGGCCCAGCAACGCCTCGGACTGTGCAGGGTAAAAGAACGAGATTAGCGTTTGTTCCGGCGCAAGGCGCTTAACCTCGGCCGTGGTGGGCGGCTGCACCTTGGCGATCACGTCCACGCCCTTCCACAGGCCCGGCGCGGTCTTCTGCACGTTCACGCCTGCATCTTCATATGCGGCATCCGTGAACCCGGCTGCGGCGCCGGCGCCGGCCTCAATCACGCAGTCGTGCCCCAGTTTCTGCAAGGCGCGCGCGCTGTCCGGCGTCATTGCGACGCGGGCCTCGCCCTCGGCGATTTCTTTCGGTGTTCCGATTTTCAAGTCGCGCCCTCCGGGTAACAATGTTGCGGCATAATTACGCCCCCGGTTGCAATGCGCAACAGCCTCTTTGACGCAGCGCAAACCAGCCATGCAAAATTCACACCTGACAATGCGCGCGCAGCCCGTTACAATATAGTTTAACGCTAAACCATTTGTAGCCCGGGGAGGGAACTGCACCGATGGCCGCACGAAAGACGACGAAGAAAACCGCCAAGCCGAACGTGTCGAAAGACGAGCTGTTACACTATTACCGAGAGATGCTGTTGATCCGGCGGTTCGAGGAAAAGGCAGGCCAACTGTACGGGATGGGCCTGATCGGTGGGTTCTGTCACCTTTACATCGGCCAGGAAGCCGTCGTTGTCGGGTTAGAGGCCGCTGCCGAAGACGGCGACAAGCGCGTCACCAGCTATCGCGATCACGGGCATATGCTGGCCTGCGGGATGGACCCCAAGGGCGTGATGGCGGAATTGACCGGGCGCGAAGGGGGTTACTCCAAGGGCAAGGGTGGCTCCATGCACATGTTCTCTAAGGAGAAGCATTTTTACGGCGGTCACGGGATTGTGGCGGCGCAGGTGCCGATCGGGGCCGGGCTGGCGTTTTCCGACAAATACCGTGGCAATGACCGCGTGACCTTTGCCTATTTCGGCGACGGTGCGGCCAACCAGGGTCAGGTGGCCGAAAGCTATAACATGGCCGAACTTTGGGACCTGCCGGTGATTTTCGTGATCGAAAACAACCAATACGCCATGGGCACCAGCGTCAAACGCGCCACCAAAAGCCCCGATTTCTGGGAACGCGGTGCCGCCTATGGGATCGAAGGCGAAGCGGTGGACGGCATGGACGTGCTGGCCGTGAAAACCGCCGGAGAGAAGGCCGTCGCCCACTGCCGCGCGGGCAAGGGCCCCTATATTCTGGAGATTAACACCTATCGGTATCGCGGACATTCCATGTCGGACCCCGCCAAGTACCGCACCCGTGAAGAGGTTCAGAAAATGCGCAGCGAACGCGACCCGATCGAGGCTGTGCGCGACCTGCTGCTAACCGGCAAACACGCCAGCGACGCCGACCTGAAGGCCATCGACAAAGAGATTAAGGATATCGTGAACGAGGCTGCCGAATTCTCCAAGGAAAGCCCGGAACCTGACGTGTCCGAATTGTGGACAGACATCTACGCCCAAGAAGCCCCGCAAGAGGAGGACGCCTGATGCCACATTTTGAGATTCACGTGTCCGATGTCGAGGCCGGCAAGAAATTCTACGGCGGGCTGTTCGGCTGGCGGTTCGAGGCGATGCCGATGGGCGAAGACATAGACTATCACCTGATCGAAGGCAGCGACATCGGCATGGAAAAAGATGTGTCCGGAGGGATGATGCGTCGCATGGGCGACGCGCCCGACGCCGGTGCACCGGTGCGCGGCGGCACCATGACCTTTGACGTCGAAGATTGCGACGAACGCTATGAATGGGCGCTGGCCAATGGCGGGGCCGAAGCGATGCCGCCCACGGACATGCCCGGTATCGGGCGCTTTGCCTATGTCGAGGACGGACAGGGCAACATCGTCGGAATGATCAAATCGGAAGGGAGCGCCTAGAATGGCCACAGAAATACTCATGCCCGCGCTCAGCCCGACGATGGAAGAAGGCACGCTGGCCAAATGGCTGGTCAAGGAAGGCGACGAGGTCGCCTCGGGCGATATCCTGGCCGAGATTGAAACCGACAAGGCGACGATGGAATTCGAAGCCGTCGACGAAGGGACCATCGGCAAGCTGCTGGTCGCAGAAGGAACCGAAGGTGTGAAAGTGAACACGCCAATCGCGGTGATGATCGGCGATGGTGAAAGCGCCGATGATGTAAAAACCGCAGGCGCAGCCCCTGCCCCGGCAGAATCGCCCGCCCCGAAACCCGAAGCCGCCAAACCCGCCGCCGCGCCGAAAGCGCCGGTCGCTGTAGCCTCGGTCGAACCGGATTACCCCGAAGGCACCGAAATGGTGACCACCACGGTCCGCGAAGCCCTGCGTGACGCGATGGCCGAAGAAATGCGCCGCGCGGAAGAAGTATTCCTGATGGGCGAAGAGGTCGCCGAATATCAGGGCGCCTACAAGATCTCGCAAGGATTGCTGGACGAATTCGGCGCGCGCCGGGTTATCGACACGCCAATCACCGAACACGGTTTTGCCGGGATCGGCGTCGGCGCGGCTTTTGGCGGATTGCGCCCGATTGTGGAATTCATGACGTTCAACTTCGCCATGCAAGCCATTGATCACATTATCAACTCTGCCGCCAAAACGCTCTATATGTCCGGCGGGCAGATGGGTTGCCCCATCGTGTTCCGTGGCCCGAACGGGGCCGCTGCACGGGTCGGTGCGCAGCACAGCCATGACTATGCCGCCTGGTATAGCCAAGTGCCGGGGCTGAAGGTGGCGATGCCGTATTCGGCGGCGGACGCCAAAGGCCTGCTGAAATCAGCAATTCGCGACCCCAACCCGGTCATCTTCCTCGAAAACGAAATCCTCTATGGCCAGTCGTTCGAGGTGCCGAAACTGGATGACTTCACCGTTCCCTTCGGCAAGGCGCGGATCTGGCGCGAAGGGTCGGACGTGACGCTGGTCAGCTTTGGAATCGGCATGAAGTATGCGCTGGAAGCCGCTGATAGATTGGCAGAAGATGGCATCTCTGCCGAGGTGATTGACCTGCGAACACTCAGGCCGATGGACACCGGCACGGTGATCGAAAGCGTCAAGAAGACCAATCGCTGCGTGACGATCGAAGAAGGCTTCCCGGTCTGTTCAATCGGCAACCACATCTCGGCCGTGCTGATGCAGGAGGCGTTCGATTACCTCGACGCGCCTGTGATCAATTGCACCGGCAAGGACGTGCCCATGCCCTATGCCGCGAATCTGGAAAAACTGGCCCTGGTCACCACGGATGAGGTGATCGAAGCTGTTAAAACAGTGACTTACAGATGAATGCTAAGCTGAAACATTCGCCACTGTGCAGCCGCGATGGCGGCTGCGAGTTGTTTTTCACCGTCAAAAAGGATGCCGCGAAGTTCCGCGTGACAGTCCCGCGCAACATGCTGGACGACGCATGCGGACAAGCGGCGACCGAGGCGTCCCGAAAGGCCTGGGCGAAAGCCAACATGCCAACCATGCTGCAGATCGTTGAAACGCGACCCAACACTGTCAATCAGCCCCCCTTCAACCAAATTCTGGTCGAGGAGATCAGCTAATGCCCACAGAAATCCTGATGCCCGCCCTGTCACCCACGATGGAAGAAGGCACGCTTGCGAAATGGCTTGTCAAAGAGGGGGACGAGGTTACCTCGGGCGACCTGCTGGCCGAGATTGAGACCGACAAGGCAACGATGGAGTTCGAGGCCGTCGATGAAGGCACCGTTGGGAAACTGCTGGTCGCCGAAGGCACCGAGGCCGTGAAGGTCAACACGCCGATTGCCGTGTTGCTGGCCGACGGCGAAAGCGCGGATGACGTTGCCGCGCAGTCAATGCCCGCTGATAAGAAAGCGCCAGAACCTGCTGAAAAAGAAGAGGTATCTGCGAAGCCGAAAACCCCCGCCCCGGCGCGATCAAACGGCATTGGCGGCACATCGGGAGGAACGGGCGACCGCATCTTCGCCAGCCCGCTGGCCCGCCGCATCGCTGCCGATAAAGGATTGGACCTTGGCAGTATTTCCGGTTCCGGGCCGCATGGCCGGATTGTGAAAGCGGATGTTGAAAACCTGCAAGCCGGTGCCGCCACAGCAGCGCCACAGACCGCCGCATCCGCACCCCCCGCACCCGCCGCGTCAGCCCCCGCCGGACCCGGAACCGAACAGGTTCTGGCGATGTATCAGGATCGCAAATTTGAAGAGGTTAAACTCGACGGGATGCGCAAAACCATCGCGGCGCGCTTGACCGAAGCCAAGCAGACGATCCCGCATTTCTACCTGCGCCGCGACATCCAGCTGGACGCCTTGCTGAAGTTCCGCAGCCAGCTCAACAAAGAGCTGGAGCCGCGCGGCATCAAGCTTTCTGTCAATGATTTCATCATCAAAGCCTGCGCCCTGGCTTTGCAGGACGTCCCGCAGGCCAACGCCGTTTGGGCGGGTGACCGCATCCTCAAACTGACGCCCAGCGATGTCGCCGTCGCTGTCGCCATCGAAGGTGGCTTGTTCACGCCGGTTCTGCGCGATGCCCATCTGAAATCGCTCAGCACGCTTGGCGCGGAAATGAAAGACCTCGCCGCCCGCGCCCGCGACCGCAAACTTGCGCCAAATGAATACATTGGCGGCAGTTTTGCGATCTCGAACCTCGGAATGTTCGGAATCGACAACTTCGACGCGGTCATCAACCCGCCGCACGGGTCGATCCTGGCCGTTGGTGCCGGTGTGAAAAAACCGGTGGTGGATGCGGCTGGTGGGCTTGCCGTTGCGACGGTCATGTCAACCACGCTCAGCGTTGATCACCGGGTCATCGATGGCGCACTTGGCGCGGAATTCCTTGACGCAATCAAACGCAATCTGGAAGCCCCAATCACCATGCTTGCCTAAGAATTATTGGTTCATCGGCGCCGCCCGGTTCGGGCTTGCCAAGGGCATCAGTCGCCGCGAAGCGGCCCCGGTCCGCGGCGTCAGGCGTGGATCAAACCTCGGCCTCGCCACCCGCGGCGTTCAGGATCTGATCCATGCTCAGCGCCGGCTGTTCACAGCCGGCTTCGCCCACGATCTTGGCCGGAACACCGGCGACCGTCTTGCACGGCGGCACTTCTTCCAAAACCACCGATCCGGCGGCAATCCGGCTGCAATTTCCGACCCGGATGTTGCCCAGAACCTTCGCCCCGGCCCCGATCAAGACACCGTCACCGATTTTGGGATGCCGGTCGTCATCTTCCTTTCCGGTCCCGCCCAGCGTCACCGAATGCAGCATCGAGACGTTGTCGCCCACCACCGCCGTTTCACCAATGACGATGGAATGGGCGTGGTCGATCATGATCCCGCGCCCGATTCTGGCCGCCGGGTGAATGTCGATCCCAAAGACTTCGCTGATCCGCATCTGGATGAAATAGGCCAGATCGGTCCGCCCCGTTTTCCATAGCCAGTGACCAACCCGGTAAGCCTGAACCGCCTGATATCCCTTGAAAAATAACAGCGGCTGCAAAAACCGCGTGCAGGCGGGATCCCGGTCGAACACGGCGACGATGTCGGCGCGTGCGGCTGCCGCAAGCGCGGGATCGTTGGCATAGGCTTCATCCGCAATCGCGCGGATCGTCTGTTCCGACAACTCGCGCGAGGCCAGCTTGATCGCCATCCTATAGGCCAGCGCCGTATCCAGCGTTTCGTGACTCAGCACCGAGGCATGCATCAGCCCGCCCAGCCGTGCTTCTGCATCGATCGCACGGCGCGCTTCATCGGACACACGCTCCCAAACAGGATCCAGCGTCGACAGTTTTGTGCGCGATTCAGCCATGACTTGCCCTCCGGTTCAGACGCGTTCTACATCAGTTGGGCACGGCTGGCAAAAAGTCCATAGCACGGGGGCACGCGATGACAGAAAGTGAACTGCAAGCCTTCAGGGCTCGGATTCTAGCTGAGATTTCCGCCCTGACCGCGCAGGACGATCTGGGACAGGATGCGCAACGGACCGTCAAGCTGGATCAGCAATCTGTTGGACGCCTATCGCGGATGGATGCGATGCAGCAGCAGGCGATGGCCCAGGCCACGGCCCGCCGCCGTGCCGGTCAACGCCAGCGGCTGGAATTGGCACTGGAACGCCTGGACGCCGGCGAATTTGGAGAATGCGCGGATTGCGCCGACCCACTGCCACTGGGCCGGCTGGAACTGGACCCGACCGCAACACTTTGCGTGTCCTGCGCCGCAGGTTGAGCGCACCCTTCATCCAACACACACAATACCGCCGTCAATGCGTTGATATAATGTGAATTATCTAAAAACATCTCTGCACCTGGCCCGAACCGTATCGCCGCCGCCATGAGTGACCCATCGCCGAATTCCGGGTGAAACCTGCCCCGTTCCCGCCGCCAGGCGTCGGCCCGGTTTGCATCGGCCACCATGCGGCGCGCCAGTGCCTGCTGCGCATCCGGTGCCACCTGCATCACAACCCGCGCCGCTGCCGAGGCATCGCCCAGCGTGGGCCGCATCATGCGCGCGGCAGGCTCAGCTCGATCAGATGAACCGCCAGGCGCACCTCGCCGCCCGCAAAATCACCACCTTCGCCGGTCAGCGTCAGCGCCGTATCGGCGTAATAGGCCAGCGGCGTACCCGTTACGCCGCGCATCCACGATCCGGCACCCAACCCGATACCGGACCCATAGCGGTCATCCGAAACACCGGCGATCCCCAATCGCCAACTGGTCGCCGCCCCAGTTATTGCCGTCAACACCCGGCCCGTCACCCCCAGCACAATTGCGCCTGCCGGAATGATTGTCGCCGTGGCCGAAGTCGCCCCCGCCGAGATCACATGATCCACTTCAATAACACGCGCCAACTGTCCGGCACCATTTGCAGAAACACTCAGACCGTTAAGCAACCAATCGCCGTCATCAAAAAGCGCCGCCGCGCTTTCATCCGCGACCCAGGCCCGCCAACCCGTCGCCGGATCCATGAACTGCCAGCCGCCGTTCGACCAGATCGCCAGCCGCCCCGCCTGCCCGGCCCAGGCGTTCACCGCGCCTGTAGGAACGGCAAATGTGTCCCCCTCAGCCGCAGCCCCCGGAGGTGTCGCCGTGCTGACCGACTGCAACGTCAGATGCGCCGCCGCATCCATCCGCACCAGTGCCTCGTTCACCGTCACATGTTTCTGCGCCTGCGCCGCATCCAGCAGCGGCAGATCCAGTTTTGCAGTCTCAGCCATTGATCTCGATCCTTCTGAAAAGCCCCGGCCCGAACCGGTCCGAGATCTGCGCGACCTCGATCCCGTAACTGCCGCCAATCGCATCTGCCGCCTGCATCGCGGCGGTGTAATTCCACGACGGGGCGGTCAGCGTGGCATCCCGCACCACGCTCGCCCCATCCAATACGCGCAGCAGATACGCCTCGGACGCCTCGCCCAGCGGCACGTCAGCCGCGCCCCAGATGTCACCGTCAATCCGCGTGCGCCGCACCCAGCTGAGCGTCAGATCTCCGCCATTTGCCACCGCGCGCAGGTGCGACGGCGCATAGGGGCGCAGCCCGATGCCGTCGAAGGCGCGCACCTCCTCGACATAGCTCGCGTCATCCACGGGCCGCGCCGCTGGCCCGACCCGCCACGTCCGCGCCAACCCACGCGCCGCTGCAGGCAGATCCAGCTGCGCCATTGCGCCATTCAGCAGCACCACGATGCTGCCTATCGGCCAGGTATCGGGGATCAGCGCGTCGGTCCCACGCTGCCCGCGCAGGCGCGCGCTGACCTCCCAGGTATCTTCGCCGACCAGAACCGCATCGCGGAACTGCAACACCTCCCAATGGTCCGAGGCTCCGTCGCCGATTGCCAGCCCGTTGGCACCGGCCAGCAGCTGCGCATCCGTGACCGAGGAAAGCGTGCCGCCATATACCTTGATCCGCAGCGCCGCGCCGCGATCCAGAACCCCCGCCGTTGCACCGGCCAGCACCGTCTCGGTCACGCCGATCACCGATGACCCGGGCAGCATCCGGTTCAACGCAAAAGCCCCGCCCGCGTCCGAGGCATAGGCCGCGACCGATCCCGGCCAGGGCGTTGCCGTTACTGCCAGATGCGGCGCGTACTCTACCTCGTTACCCGTCAGCAGTGGCAAGTCCAGGAACACCGGAAACACCGGCACCGCAGCCACAAACGGGGTCAGGCGCGCGGCAGGCTCTACACTGTCGCTTGGCTGATAGAGGCCCGGCTCCACCCGCGTCGCCTCAACCAGGCGCGCGCCACCGTCCTGCACCCGGTCGATACGCCACAGATCGCCGTCGTCAAAGGACACCACATCCCCGGCGCCATGCGCCAATCCGCTGGGCGGCAGCGCAAACTGCACGGCATCGCGCGCAATCCGCACCTCGGCCAGCCAGCGTTCGACGATGGCGCGCGCCTCAACATGGGTCAGCGCCAGCGGCAATTCGGACTGTGCCACGCTGGTCGTCGCCTGATCCGGGAAGATCGCCTCGGCAGTGCGCGCCTCGAAACTCCCGTCCGAGGCGACAAAGTTCAGCCGCAGCCGCCCGGCGGTTTCCGGTGCCGCACTGCGCGTATGATCGCGCGCCGCGCCCAGATCGTTCGACACCGCCAACCGATCCGCATCAACCACGCCATCAACCCGGCCATCCCGGTTCGAAAAGCGCAAAACACCGTCGCGTTCGACCGCATCAAACCCATGCGCCAGCATTAAAGGCTGCAACGCCGCCCGCCCGGTCGAGACATCTTCGACCACATACCCCCGCACGATCCCGTACAGGCCCGAAACATCATAGGCCGCAACCCCGGCCACTTCGCACACTTCGGCCACGACCGACGCCAGCGCCCGCGCCGTCACCCGCCCGGTCAGCCAATGGCCCTTGGCGTAATTGTCGCCATCGCTCCAAAGCGCTGTATTGGCTGGGAAAAACGGATAGGGCCGCGCATCCCAGGCCCACACATGCGCCCGCGCCATGTCGATCATCGACCCGCCATAGACGCCCGAAATCGGGTTGTTCGCCGGGTCACTCCAATAGTCCCCGATCGCCCGCACATACTGCATTTGAATCAGATCATCGCGGCGCCCGTCCGAATATTTCGGCAAGGAACTTTCCGAGGATTTCGGGTCCAGAAATTTGTTCGGCTGATTGGACCCCTTGTCGACCGCCGCGCAGCCGTATTCGGTGAACCAGATCGGCTTGCTCTCAGGCACCCAAGCCGTTTGGCTGGCCTGCCGTACCCCGCCAATCCGCTCGTGATGCGCATTCCCCCACCAGCCGCGGATATCCTTGTACCGCCAAACCCAGGGTTCCCCATGTTCTCCATCAGTTATCGGGGATCGCTGCTGCAAAACCTCAGCATTGGCGGAGGCATAGAACCAGTCATACCCCTCACCCCCTTCGACATTCGCCTTCAGGTAATCCAGGTTCCAGATCGCGCCCCAATCCGCATCCGCATGATCGTCCCCATCCCGCCAATCGCTCAGCGGCATGTAGTTGTCGATACCGACGAAATCTACGTTCGGATCGGCCCACAGCGGGTCCAGATGGAAATACAGATCGCCCGAACCATCCTGCGGTTGATACCCGAAATACTCTGACCAATCAGCGGCATAGCCGATCTTGCACCCGGCCCCGAGGATCCCACGCACATCCGCCGCCAGCGCCCGCAGCGCCGCCACTGCCGGAAAACCGCCGGTATCATCGCGCACCTGCGTCAACCCGCGCATTTCCGACCCGATGCAAAACGCATCCACGCCGCCCGCGGCGGCGCACAGATGCGCATAGTGCAGGATGAACCGGCGATAAGAGGTCTCCGCCGGACCTGAATAGGCAACCGTATCGCCCGAGGCCAAAAAATCACCCGCAGCGGCATTTCCGAAGAACGCCGCAACCTCTGCCGTTGCCTGCGCGGTCTGATCCGGGCTGCCCGCGCGACCCGGCGCCGCCGCCACCGTGATCCGCCCCCGCCAGGGCAGCTTCGGCTGATCCAACGCATCAGACCAAGGGTCGTCCAACCCGTTCCCATCCAACTGATCCATCAAAAGGAACGGATAAAAAACAACGGATTGCCCGGCGTCGTTGAGGCCCTGTATCGCCTGCACCACGGATTGATCCGTTGGCGTCCCGCCATAGATCGGACGACCATCCTCCTCCGGCACCTCGGCCGCGCTCGCCCGGTTAAGCCCGGACACGCTCCACAGCATGCCGACCGCATCGGCACCGGTCGCCTCGACCTTGGGCTGTACCTGGCAAGACCCACACCGAAGATCATCCCCAAACCACGACACGATAAGAGAAACGGATTCGCAACTGGTAACTTCCTCAACCAACGTATTCAGAGACGTCTGGAAGTCACTCAATCCACTGGAAGAATTCACGTTCACAGTGTCGTTCACACCCGGCCCGCGATTAACGTGAAGCGCCTCGGTCGCCAGTACATACTCCCCGCTGCCCGGCATCATTGCCACACCGCGAATGCTACGCGCAAAATCGGGGGTCGAGGATACCCCCGCAGGCTCTGGCCGCGTCACTTCGAAATTGAACGTCGGAACCCGCCCACCATAAGGCGTCAGGTCCAGATCTTCGAACACAACATAGGCCGTGCCACGATAGGCCGGGGCATCACCCCCAACCTCGATCGCCGGGTCCGGCAGCTGATCTTCTGCGCCGTCATAGACCCGCATCACCAGATCAGCGGGCGAAACCTCCTGCCCGTCCGCCCAGACCCGCCCGATCCGCGCGATTCGCCCCTCGCAAACCGCCACCGCCAGGCTGACGGAATAGGAATATTCGCTCACCGTCGGCTCATTCTTGCCCCCGCCCGAGGTCGCCACGTTTTCGCGAAATTCCGACGCCCAGATCACCTGTCCGCGCAGCCGCATCCGCCCGAAAACCCGCGCGACCGGCGCGCCCTCGCTGGCCCCCATCAGACGAAACCGGTCAATCCGCCCCGTCTCGACCGCTTCCGACCCGCCGCCCATAATCGACTGGTCAATCGCCCGTCCGACCGTCGCACCAACGGCCCGCCCGATCACCACCGAAGACAGCCCCAGAATACCGCCGCCCAAGGATGCCCCGACCGTCGCGCCAATCGCAGATAGAACAATCGTGGCCATCACAAACCCCTGTCAGGAAACGAAAATACTTGAACCACGCGCCGTCGCCACGGGGCCGAATACGCGCTTTCAACGACGCCGTGGCGGCTGTAGGCGTGGATGAAAGTGGCTTCCGTCAGGATCCCCAAATGACGCGCACCGCCCGCATCGCGCATGCGAAACACCAGCACGTCACCGGGCGACGGCTGCGCCGTTTCGTCCATGTACCGACCCAATGCATCGCCCAGCGACGGCCCGCCCGCCGCATCCCAGTCCGGCGCATAGGGCGGCGGCACCTCGGCAGCCGCACCCATCACCTCGGCCCAGACACCACGGATCAGCCCGAGGCAATCACACCCCGCACCGCGCACACTTGCCTGATGGCGATAGGGCGTGCCGATCCAGCGGCGCGCCGCCGCGACAACGTCATTTTCCACCGCCACCCCCGCTTGCGCTCGCGCGTTTCGACGGCACTGCCATCAGCCAATCCTCTCCGGGGATTGTCGGAAAGCCGCGAAAGTTCACCACGTTGTCGAACTTCAACCGGCAAGTTTCGATCGCCTTGTCACAGCCTGCGTCCAGCCGGATTATTTCGCCCGGTTCAACCGAGGCGCGCAGACCCTCCCACAGCTCAATGTTACGCCCGGACCCGCTCAGCCGGTCGTTCTTGACCAAAGCGACCAGCCCCGCCGCCGTCCCGGTCAGAATTCTGCAAGTCCCACGCTCAAACCATCGGTCGGAGTAGTTGGCAAGGTTCGAAAAATGAAAGTGCTTGCCACCCGAAATCACCTCAACGGCAACCTCTGTCGACAGCCCCGGCGCCGCCAGATCAACGCCGCAATGTGCATCGCCCAGCACGGCCCCACACGGCGCCTGATAGACCCGCCCCTGCGGTTGGTTCAGCGCCTCGGACAGCCCGCGCAACTCGGCCTCGAACCGCGCGCCCTTGCGCCGGATCTCTCCGATCGAGCCACGAAACAACAGATGCCGCTGCGCCACATCGGCCCAATTCACCAGCCAGGCCTCAACCTCCGCCGCGTCATACCGCCCCGCCTCGATCTCCGCGTCGGTAATCGCCGCATCACTCAGCACGCCCATCGCTTCGGAGTTATCCACCGACAGGCCCGAGGTGTGCTCCAACGCCCGCGCGGTCAGCCCGGATTCGGCCCGAAAATCCACCCCGTCGAACGACAGATCGCGGTCATGGTCCGTGAACCCGAGGGTCACGCCATCCGCCCGGTGCACGACCCAACAGCGGCACAGCGTCGTCAGCCCGCCGTCCAGATGCGCCGCCAGTTCCGGCGCGACGCTCATAACCGGATCTCCACGACTGGAACCGAGGGCACATCGCCCGCACGGAAACTGGCGACCGATACCTGAATACGGTCCGTGTCAAACCGCACCGGCACGTCAAATTCGAATCCCGCCGTCACCGCGGCAGCCTCGGCCGGGGCAGTGCCAAACGTCACCAACCCCGCATCCAGGTCCAGATCGTAATCTACACCTAGAACCATAGGATCGCCCGCCAAGCCGATCAAAACACTTTTGAAAACGGCCTTCTCAATCGGGCGAACATAGGTCTGCGCCCCCGACGCATAGCTCTTCACCAGTTGAAACTCTGTCCGCACCCCGTCACCGAGCCCGATCACCTGATCCTCGGCCCCCGGCACCTCGGACGGCAGGCAGGATTTGTAGTCGGCCCAGTCCTTCCAGCGAAACCCGTGCAACTGCCCCTGGCGCGCTTCAAAGAACGCCAGCAACTGCTCCACATCGTCCAGCGAGCGCAAGGATACCCCGGCATCATAACGCCGCCGCGACTGCGCCCAGGGCGTGTTCCGCTCCTCGAACCCGTTCTGCAGCGTCACAATCTCGGTCCGCCGCTCGGGCCCCCCGACCGAGCCGAAACTCAGGCTCGCCGGGAAGCGCACATCATGAAATGTCATCGAAATTCTCCTCAGCGATTGCGCGCGCCACGCCCCAGCGCCCGGCCCATCATCGCCGCGATCTGCGCTTCGGACCGGCGGAAGCCTTCAACATCCGGAGTCTGGACATTCAGCGTCACGTTCACCGCGCGCCCCGCGTCCGCCCGAACCCCCAGCCGCCCGTCGGCCCCGCGCGCCAGCGGCATGATCGCCTCTGGCCCCGCCTCGCCCATCAGCCCGGTGCCGCCGTGCATAGGAAACCGGGTCGCCTGGCTGACGATCCCGCCCCGCGCGAAGGGCATCACGCGCCCCTGCGCAAAGCCGGCCCCGTCGCCGAACGGCAGCAGCCCGTTCACGACCCCCTCAACACTCTGCGCAAGCAGCCCGCCGAAATGGTTCGTCACCGGCTTGATCGCTGCCGAATAGGCCGCGCGTGACATCGACTCGGCCACCTCTTTCAGCGCATCGCCCAGCTTCAGCCCATCAAACACCAGCCCGTCAAAAGCACTCCGCAACCCGCGAGAAATCCCCCGGCTCAGCACGCCAACCTCGCGCCCCGTATCCGCCACCGTCGCCTGCATCCGCTTCAGCTCCCCATCGAACGCCGCCGTCAGGGCCACTGCGCCGCCCAGCGATTGCGCCAGCGCGTCCACCTGATCGTCAAACTGGTCAATCCCGTCCATCATCCACCCCTTTGTCAGGCCTATCGGGCCATTCCGCCGCCAACGCCTCGAACCGAGGCCGATCCAGCACTGCACCACCGTCGCCAAGCCCCGCCATCAGCATCAGTTCCACCGGCGTCAGCGCCCAGAAATCGCGCGGGTGCAGTTGCAATCCCTGCAACCCCAGCTTCAGCAATGCCGTCCAATCCATCACCCCTGGCCCGGAACCTGAAATGCCCGCGCCAGCAGCAGCCCAGCCACCCGGCCCGCCTCCACCGGCCCGCCACCAATTTCGACCGTCAGCAGATCCGCAGATGTCCCCTGCCAACCCCCGCCACGCAGCCCCGCCACCAGCAGCGCGAGAACATCGCGCGTCGAAAACGCCCCCGTTTCGAACCGCTCAACCAGCGCCACCAGAGTGTCCGCGCCCAGCGCCGCCTCCAATTCCGCCAACGCCCCCAGGGTCAGCTTGCAGACATGCCGCTGCCCATCCAGCACCAGCGCAACTTCTCCGGCAGCCGGGTTCACCATCAAAGCGCCGTGAAGTTCAGCGCGCCCGCGCTGGCCATCGAAATCTCATACGTCGCCTCGCCATCATGGCTGCCTGCGTATTCCAGGCTGGTCACCATGAACGGCCCTTCGATGATGCCGAAATCTGGGATCACCACCTGAAACTCCGGCACTTCGCCGTCGAAAAAGATCTGCCGCGCGCGTTCGTCCGTCGCGTCGTCCTTGAACACGCCAGACCCTGCGATCGTCGCACTGCGCACCCCCGCGCCGCCCAGCAACTCTCGCCAGCCGCCCTGGCTTTCCAGGCTGGTCACATCGACGCTTTCGGCGTTGAAGCTCAGCCGGGACGCCCTCAACCCAGCGACGGTTTCAAACTGCCCGCCCCCGGTCAGGTCGATCTTGATAAGTAGGTCTTTGCCGTTCTGGGCACCCATGGCCGCCACTCCCGTATTAGAAAATCAGTCTTCAATCCGCGCCCGAAACGTCAGATCAATCCGCCGCACATCGTCATTGCCCACCCGCCGGGCCCGCGCCCGCAAAAAATTCAAGCTGACCAGCCGCCCCCGACTCAGCAACAACGCCGCGTCGACCAGCGCATCAGAAACCGCCCCAGCCGCGTCCTTGGCCACCTGAAACCCCGCCGCATCGCTGACCACGCTGACCACGAAGTCATGCGCGGCCCCCGCCCCGGTCTTGTCCGAGCGATTCCGCACAACCTCTGGCCCCAGGCTGACGTACAACCCCGGAACCGGCCCCGCCGGAACCGCGTCGTAAATCGCCGTTCCAACCAACGCGCCCAGCGACGCATCCCCCGCCAACGCCTGATAGACCGCCGCCTGCAAGGCGCCAGAAACCCCGTAACTCATGCCGAGATCTCCTCTCGTGCCACACAGACCAGCCAACGCGGATCGCCCGGTTTCTCGGCCACCGCATGGATCGCAAACACCTGCGCCCCGTCGCGAAATCGCTGCCCCGGCACTGGCCGCGACGGCGCGCCAAGCGCAACCGCACGCAGCGTGATCCGATAGGGCACCGTCGCTAACGTCAGCGCCTCGGCCCCCGCCTCACGCCCCGTTCCGGCGCGCAACTCAACCCAGTGTTCACCCAGCGGCGTCCACACCTCGGCAAACCCCCCGGCCCCATCAGGCGCGCGTACCGCCGCCTCCAACACCATCTTGCGGTCGGGCGCAGGCATCACAGCGCCTGCCCGAACAGGCGCACATGGCGGTGCGGTTCGATCAATGCGGCCACCTGCGCCGGCATGCCGCGCCCGGCGTCCTCGGTCCGATGCTCGTAAAAATCCGCCGCCAGCATCAACACCGCCTGCGCCAGGTCGCCGGGCTGCCCGGCCCAATCGGCGGCCAGCCCGGCGTCAAACACCACCTCGGCCCGCCCGCCAATCGGGATCGCAGGCAACAGCAGCCCGTTGGCCACCAGACTGGGCGCGTGGTCGTCAATCTCTACCCGGTACCGATCCGCATCGATCACCGTCGCCAGCCCGGCGATATCCTTCACCGTCAGGCTGACGATCCCCACCACCGGCGCCACCGGGATCACCTGCCGCCCGGCATGCCGCCAGCCCAATACGCTCCAATGAAACTGCCGCTGAAACACCGCCTTGCCGGTCCGCGCCTCAACCGCCGCAAGCGCCGCGCGCAGCGCCGCCTCCAACACGCCGTCCTGTTCAGCATCGTCGCCAAACCCGGTGCCAAGGCGCAGATGATCGCGCAGCTGGGCAATCGGCAGCGCCGCCAGCGGCACCTGAGATATCTCGAACAACGTCATCGGCTTCTCCGAAAAATTCCGCCCCATTGCGGGGCCAACTCTGCTTGGGATGGGCGCGCCCCGCCCCCGCGCCGCTCGGACGGAGGGAACAGCTAGACGAACGCGAGGGTTGTCGCTTGGCGCGCGCCCACCGACCGGCCCCCGCACACCCCGCGCGGGAACCGGCCTCCTCGGGTCACGTCGTTAGACGACCGAGAACTTCAGCAGCTTGATCGCAGCAAAGTCGCTGACATCGCCGCCAACCCGCTTGGTGGCATAGAACAGCACATGCGGCTTGGCGCTGAACGGATCGCGCAGCACGCGCAGATCAGGGCGTTCGGCAATGGTGTAGCCCAGCGCGAAATCACCGAATGCAATCGCCGCCGCATCCGTGGCAATATCGTCCATATCCTCGGCAATCAGCACCGGATAACCCAGCAAACGTGCCGGTTCCCCAGCCGCCAAACCATCCGACCAAAGAAAACGCCCGTCACTGTCTTTGATCTTGCGCACCGCCCCTGCGGTTTTCGAGTTCATCACAAAGCTCGCCCCGGCCCGGTACCGCGCACCAAGCGCATAGACCAGATCAATGATCGCATCCGCCGGATTGGTGCCGTCAAAACCGCCGTCAACGCCGGTGGCCACATAGCCCAGGTTGCCCCAGCTCCAGGACGCATCCGCCACCTGCGTGTGGGTCAGGAACCCGGTCGGCTTGTCGACGCCGTCGCCATTGACGAAGGCACCCGCCTCGGCCTCGGCAAATTTGTCGGCAATCCGACCGGCCAGCCAGCCCTCGATATCAAACGCGCTGTCATCCAAAAGCCGCTGAGACGCCTTGGGCATCGCCGACAATTCATGCAGCGGGATCGCAATCCGCTCAATCTGCGGCGTGCTGCTTTCCGTCTGCGGCCCGGCCTCACTCGCCCAGCCCGCACCGACATCCGCCGAGTCAATCAGCACGTCGTAGGACGTCGCCTCGACCGCCACGACACTCGCAATCGCCCGGATTGATGCAGTCGAGTTCAGGACCGAGTTGATCTGCTCGGACGTCACCGCATCCACCAGATAGCCACCGTCCCCGGCCACCGCCGTCGACATCGCCTTGCCTTCCATCTCCAGCCCGCGCAGTGCGTCGTCATCGCCGGAACGAACGTAGGCCTCAAACGCCTTCTGATGCGGGGCAGCGGCGCTTTCAGGGGCCGCCAGCGCAGGGCGGCGCATGGGTTCGGATGTCTTGGTCAGCATGGTCAATCGCTCTTCCTGTTTGCTCAACTTGTCGGAAATGTCGCTCATCAGCCCGGTCAGCGCGGTCTTCACCTCGGCCGCCGGATCATTTGGGGCAGGCACATCGCGCCCGGCCCCAGACTTGGTCTGGGTCGTTGTCATCTCGTTTTCCCTGGTTAATCCGCCCTAAAGGGCCGCAAATTCCGTCCGCGCGTCGTCGATCGCCCCGGCCAGATCGCGCAATACCGCCGCGCTCTCCTCCTCGGCCTGTTTTGCCGCGACGCGCCCCGCGACACGGGCATCCGCCAGCATCGGAAACGTCACCAGCGAGACTTCCCACAATTCCAGCTCGGCCAGGTGCCGCTGCCCCTTCTCGTCCTTCGTCGCCCGCACCGTGCGATAGCCGATGGACAACCCGTCAATCGCCCCCGCCGCCAGCAATTCCGCCGCTTCCCGCGCTTTCTCCACGCCGGGCAATAACTGACCCTTAACGTACAGTCCGCGCCCGTCTTCGCGCACCTCGTCCCACACGCCAATCGGCTGCGTCGGATCATGCTGCCACAACATCTTCACCCGCCGACCAGAGCTCGCCAGCCGGTCGAGCGAGGCTTGATACGCCCCCGGCTCGACCACATCGCCACCCTGATCGACCGTCCCGAAGACCGAGGCATAGCCTTCGATCATCCGCCCGTCTTCGACGCTCAAGGCCACATCTGGGCGGCAGAATTTGCGCTCCAGCCCGAATTCAGTCGTCTCATCCATCCACGCTTCCTTTGCAGCCGCATTCATGCGTCGTCCCCAATCTCGATCTTCGGCAACCCCAGCAACGCGCGCTTCTCGGCGTCGCTCAGAAACCCGGCCGCAGACACCCGCCGCCACTGCGCCTCACGCTCTGCCGCCAACGCCGGAACCTGATCCAGGTCAGGGGCCAGCGTCACCACATCGCCGGTGAACTGCGCCAACCAATGCGAAACCGACGCCGCCACCCGCGTCGCCAACGGCAACACTGTCAGCCGGTAAAACGCCCGGTGCGCTTCCTGATAATTCGCATAGGTCGCATCCCCCGGTATCCCCAGCAGCATCGGCGGCACCCCGAATGCCAACGCAATATCCCGCGCCGCTGCATCCTTGGTCTTCTGGAACTCCATATCCGACGGGCTGAACCCCATCGGCTTCCAGTCGAGGCCCCCCTCCAGCAGCATCGGACGCCCCGCATTGCGCGCCCCCATATGATGGGTCTGAACCTCGCTCAGCAGCCGGTCATACTGATCCGCGCTCAACGTCGCCTGCCCGTCCGCACCGGAATAGACAATCGCCCCCGAAGGCCGCGCCGCATTGTCCAGCAACGCCTTCGACCAACCCGAGGCCGCGCTGTGCACATCCACCGCACGCGCCGCTGCCTCTAGCGGGGCAAAGCCATAGTGATCATCCTGAGGGTGAAAATTCCGCACATGGCAGATCGGCGACGGGCCGTCGCCCACCTGAAACCGATGCGTCTTTGCCCCGACGACGTAATCATACGCCACCGGCCAGCCGTCCCCACCCGGAACCACACGCATCCGGTCGGATCGCAGAACGTGCAACTCTCGCGGGACAGCACCGCCGCCGCCGACCGCCTCAATATAACCATTGCCCGACAGCAGCATCTGCGCGATCAGCGCCTCAAGCAAATCCGCCCGGCCCTGCGCCGGATTGGGCCGCCCCAGCAGCGCAAGCAGCGGATGCACGTCATAGCGACGCTCCGCATCGCTCAGCACCAGCGGCAGCGCCGCGCCCGCCTCGGCAATCATCTTGACGCAGCGAAACCCCACCGGATTGCGCTGAAACCCCGCCCGCGTCAGGCTGACCGTATCGCGCGGCGACCAGGCCGCACGCCCCGTCCCAAACATCCCG